>SDBU01002079.1_pt1 | contig 27283 bp, 24 predicted proteins | sample 2277071 | NCBI WGS metagenome assembly SDBU01 (sample SAMN10397929, study PRJNA504765) | marine sediment metagenome | isolation source: marine sediment core GS08_GC12, 126 cmbsf | place: Arctic Ocean: Gakkel Ridge, Loki's castle | collected 2008 | reverse complement strand
AATTAACAACAATGTATCCGCCTGCGGCGGATGAATTATTTAGATAGTGTCGCTACGCGACACCTTGTTGTTAATTGAGTAATTATTAATTGTTAATTTGTCCCAAACAATCATAGTTCGAATTCCTTCAACTGGCACAATTCCGCGATAGCCTTTTGTTCTTCTTCTACTGTCGGCGCCTTGCCGTGGTAATCCAGGGGGTTGGCTTCCATAAAAGAAACCCCCTTACCCTTAATAGTGTCCGCAATAATGACCTGTGGTTTGCCTTTAATTTTTTCTGCCTTATTTAAAGTATCAAGGATAGATTTAATCTTATGGCCGTCACAGTTAAAAACAGCAAAACCAAATGCCTTCCATTTGTCAGCAAAGGGCTCTAAGGCCTTAATATCTTCAACCCTGCCGTCAATCTGATACTGGTTGCGATCAACAATCACTGTCAGATTATCCAGCTTATGATGGCTGGATGTCATAGCTGCTTCCCAGATCTGGCCCTCGTGGCACTCCCCATCACCAGTTAAGCAATAAACACGATAATCTTTTTTATCTAATCTAGCAGCCAAAGCCATACCATTGGCAGCGGACAGTCCCTGTCCCAGCGATCCCGTCGACATTTCTATGCCCGGCAAGGCCAGCATATCAATATGGCCCTGAAGGGAGCTGCCGATTTTGCGCAGGGTTGTCAAATACTTAATTGGGAAATAACCTGCTTCAGCCAGGGCGGCATAAAGCACTGGCGCGGCATGGCCTTTGCTCATCACAAAGCGGTCGCGATCCGGCCAGGTAGGCTCTTTTGGATTATGCCGTAATTTAGAAAAATAAAGCGCGGCAATAATATCCGCGGCCGAAAGTGAGCCCCCGGGATGTCCCGAAGCCGCGGCACAAGTCATTTTAATAATATGCTGGCGCAGTTTGTTGGCTATTTGCTGTAATTCTTTAAAGTCTAATTTTTTTGACACCACAGTGAAATAATTGTAACATGAAAGTTAAGATGGCTCAAGAAGAAGAATAAGAGGAATAGGAGGAATAAGTGCAATAAGCGGAACAAGTGAGATAAGTGAAATAAGCGGAATAGGCGGATAGGAGAAAAACACTTATAACACTTATTTCACTTATGACACTTATCAACACCTCTTTCGCTTATTCCTCTTGTTCCTCCTGTTCCCAAAAAAATTTAAGCAGGATTTAAGGGATTAGTCTTTAGTTTTTTCTCAAGAGATTGCAAAAGCCGATCAATAAGATACATTGTGCGCCAGCATAAAGTAATTGTCTCATCATATTCATGCTGACTAATATAATGGCGACGGAGAAAACATCGGAGATGCTCCATAACTTCTCCTAGGGAACGCTTACTGTACCTAGAAAATCTTATGTATTCCTTTGTTGAGCAACTATAATACCCTTCAACAAAGTTTGCTAAAACTGAATTTGACGCACGATCAATTTGCTGAATAAGTCTATATTGGAAGCGAGGAACCTTCTTAATAAGTTTTTGAATAACATAATCTAACCTATCCGCATTTTGCCAAACCCTTATCTTCATATGTCCTTTCATTTTATCTTCTCCATTTCTATTTATTTGCAAGAGAATAAGAGGTACAGGAGGAATAAGTGCAGATAAGTGGAATAAGTGCAAAAAGTGTCATAAGCGGAATAGGTGTGATAGGAGAGAAACACTTTTGGCACTTATTTCCCCCACTTATTTCCCTTATCCCGCTTATCCCACTTGTACCTCTTATTCCTCTTATTTCCCCCACCTCTTCCTCCTATTCCCATTACAGCAATGTTATTACCAACTCATGAAAAAATAGAATTTGGCGTTATTATGCAAAAAATAAATAGAGCATATTTGGAGAGTGTCGAAATTTCGACAGTGGGGATAAAACTAGTTAGTCAATTATAGCAACTTTAAACTTAGCTAACAAACGCCCCTCTTGTTTAGCAACAATACTGCCCACGTAAACCGCGGCGCCGGCTTGCGCCCCGGAAAAGGTAAGAGTATTCCACGTAACCTTGTTGGTCCCGGATGAGCCACCATCGGTCCCGCTCATATAGTATTGCTTGGCCACGGTCCTGCCTTCAACACTAAAGATAGTTATTTCAATATCAGCGTCCTGGGACATGGCGTACTGGATAGTTACTACACCCTCGGGCGGCGGGGATCGTCTAATAAATGGAACTGGATAAGTAAGCACCACGCCGACTATTCTTAGCGGGCCGCCGGCAACCTCAACAGTGGCATAAGTTACGGCTGTGCCAGGAATACCCATTGTGCCAGCGCTACTGGCGGTAATTTCAAAAGTGTGTTCACCATCTGACAGTTCATCTTCATCTTCAAAGCTATAGCTTAAAGTATAAGTCCTAACCTCTGTACCGACGGCAAATGATGTCGCGGAAAGCGCGTCTGTACCCAACGAAAGTATTTGTGAATATGTTGTGCCGGGATCGAGTTCAATTGAATAATCACTGATATTACTTGACAGCGCGAATGGTTCTTGAATTGAAATTTCCAGCTTAATTTCTGGTTTTGTAGCAATGATAAACTTTTCTCCAGCCTCAACAATGGCAGACTGGTACAGCCTGTGGCCAAACCATACTTGAATGGTTGGCGCAAGTTCATCTTCACTTGGCGCGCTTGGGCCAGCGCCATAAGCCAGCACCAAATTCTCGCTAAGGCGGTCAAACCCAAGACCAGAAATAGTAACATCAACTGGCTCAGACCCGTAATAATCTTCTCCCTGCGGAATAGCAGCCTTATAGGTTTCCCCAGGCTCAATATTGCGCACTGTAAAAGGATTAATGGCAAGAGTACCCTCTTTTATATAGCCATAGCCGTAAAGCGTCTTAATATTGCCTCGAGCATCAGGCAGGTAAATAGCTACCAAACGATTTTCAACTGATACACCTGCATCAGAAGCTTCTGCAGTAGCTACCGCATTACCCAAAACCCAGTAGATCGGGAAAAACACGCCGGCGCGGGGGCTGGGCATGGTTATTTGGGCGTGGGCAATAAGCCCGACGCTAATTACCATTAAAACTATTACAGCTAATAGATACTTTTTAATCATTTTATTGATAATTTTTTACTGTAAAGGTTACACTTTCAGTTACTGAAATCTGATAAGCTTTTGCTTGATCAATGTCAATACCATCTGGGTTTTCAGTTGTATTTATCCTGTCAAGCAAGCTGCCATCTTCACCCAGGCTAAATCCAACTTCCTTTTGGGTGTCCGTATCCCAGTAACCAATAGTAGCAACATAACCTTCACCCTCGCCAGCATCGTTAATTGTATCAACCAAAGCCTGCAGCGTTCCAATAGTATTACCACTTGCGTCATACACATTGGCAAAAGACACAGCAAAAATGTTTATGCCAAAGCCGTCTTCAGTAGGTTTTTTAAAGCTAAAGGAGGCAGTTTGCTGGCCATCTCCACCACCAGGCCCACCCGCAACTGTATATGTTTCCTCATCACTCCAAGTATATATTCCACCCTCCCATTGATTCTTATAGCCAACCTTAAAAGCATAAGTTGTACCTGAAACAACTGAATCTGAGGCAAGCGAAAGATTTTTGCTGGTTGCCCCAGGGAGATTATCAGTTGGTTCCTCCTCGTCCGCAGGTATCCACATTTTCCAAGCGTAGCCATTAACTTCTCTGTTACCATCATCCCCACTAGTACCTCCAGCTGAGGTTACTGTTAATGTAGATACAGAGGGAGTTCCACTAGTATAAGATGTTGTTGATTCTGCAAAGGTTGTAATTGTTGGTTTATATGGAGCCGCGGCTTTATAGTTTATATCCAACCCATCCCAATCCCAAGTCAAAGCTGAATCATCAAAATAAGCTTGAACCATTTTCAGACTTTTACTAGCATAATAGTTACCTTCGTTCTGTGCTGGATACCACAAAGTAACACCAATTGACTCATCAACATTAATATCTATTTGAACATTGCGTCCTATGCCACTCCCTTTGTCCTCAACTTCACCGTCAGAAATATTAAAATCAGTAATCGCAATTGTTGAATTTGGTTCATAAAGAGTTTTATTGAATAAAATATAATCATTGCCAATTGTTACTGTGGAACCTAATTTGTTAATGCCACTACCCTTAATAAAAAATGTCTTCGCTGCTGCAAATACAGAGAATTGCATCGTCAGAACCAGCAACCCAACTCCCACCCCTTTTACCCAAAATTTTCTTATCATAAACATCGCTCCCTTTTTTATAAATTACTAAGGCTTTACTCGATTCCAATCAAAGCCCGTATCTCCATATTTTACAAATAAATAACTATTCGGCAGCACCAATAAACTGATGTTACCATCTAAAGGATTAGCCGTGTTGGCTGCGTTTTTCCAGGCCCCTTCTTTTACGACAGCAGAAATATAAACCTGATTTAAAGCAGAAGCTTTATATTGGATCAAGTCACCATCTTGCGCGCCGTCAGTAATCAAGCTCGTATCGGTCAAGGTCAAGGCAACAGGATAGACCATGCCCAGCATTGTTTTGCCACCGGTGGTCAGTCCCGCACCGTTATAAACCGCAACTGTAGAGTTATCAGCCAAAACATTGCCCACAAAAGTAATTTCCCTTTGTCCTTTAACAATGGCCCAGTTGCCAAACCTATAATCAACATCGAACGCCGGCTCATTGGCTGTATTGGCCGCATCCTTCCATAACTTATCCGCGGTATACACGGCAGAGAGATAGGCTGGCGAAGGCGCGAACTTATATTGCACCATATCGCCTTCCTGCCATTGGGCATCATTACCGTCGCCCAAAATATCCTTAATTTTCATGGAAGCGGCAATAAACGGATATGAAATAAGATTTTTGCCCGGGTTAGCAGCTTCTCCTTGCAAAGTTACATTAACCTTACCTATTGCAGGAGCATTGGCAAAAGCAGCATCATCAGCAGGGACTGTACTAAATATCTTAAAATAAGCCTCAGGCGCTTCCTGACCCACGTGTCCCTTAAGAATCAGAAAACCATCTGTGGGATCAATATCTACAGTTCCTAAACTAAGGCCAGATACACCTTCAGGATTTAACTTTCCACCCCTAAATATTTCCATCCACCCCGCAGAAAGCAGATTAGAATATTGCCCTGTTCCATTCCCAATCATCGCATATATAGTCGGATCCTTATAAATATCCGGATCCCAACCTATCTTAATATTATCTCCTACCCCGTCCCCAACTCGATCTATCCAGAAAGTGCCGAGTTCAACCGGCGGCTCTTCAACACCCGGCCCTCCCCCAAGCGCCAAAGTCAAATCAACAGTTTCATAACCATTACCGGTAATCGTAACTTCAACCGGATACGCGCCGTAGTTATCATCCGGATCATTTTCAACAGCAACGTAGTAGGTTTGCCCTGGATCTATGGGTAGAGCCCCGTTACTAAATATATTAATCATGTACTCGCCAGCTCGACCACTGAGGCCGCCAGTGCCAACAATATCTGACACATGTTCACCTGTCCAAGTTTTGTAAAAAACTACGGTTCTATCGCTGACGCTTATATCATCAGGATTACCGTCCGGAAGGTTTACTTGTCCCTGGACCCAATAAATCGATGTAAATAAGGGCGGCTCCTGGGCTATTGCAGGCACAACCCAAACAATCAATAATAAAACAAATAATATATATTTAAGCCAATTCCTCATCAATAAATACCTTTATTAATCTCCCCTATTTCCTATTAACTTAAATCCGGTAATGATAGCACCAACATTAATTTGATATACACGATCCCTAACTAAAAGTTCATTGCCATCTACAGCAAGACCATCCGTTCCAACCAACCCCATATCCCCAGAATAATTAACTGTATAGCCAACTGCCTTTTGCGTAGCGGCATCCCACCAGCCAATGCTCTTCACCAGATTTGAGCCCATCCCTCCGCCTTCCGCATGCACATTGATTGAAAGAACTAACTTTTTTACAGTATCAATAGTCTCTTGCCCATCTCCAATATCATACTGAAAACTTCCGATTTCCAAGGGAATTGAAAATTGATTTACTCCCAAACCATCTGTTATTTTGTCGAAGTCGTAAATAATGGTGATGGGGCCGCCAGCATCTGGAATGGCAACTGTGGTAAAGTCAACAGAAGCTGACCATTTTGGGTCAAAATCGCCGCCATGCTGAAAGGTATAACCGTTGTAAGCGTAGGCAATAATTGAATAAGTTTTGCCTGCATCATACTTGTTTGGATCTAAAGTAAATTCTGCCTTTGCAGTATTTGTCTTTTCAACACCGATAGCTCCGGAAACAGTTTTGTAATGGTAGCCTGATCCTGATGTTGAGTAATGACTCGGATCATAATAGACAGTATAAGGATCAACACTCGGTGATTCAATTGTGACTTGGATAACCGGTTTTAAATTAAGGTCAAAGCCAATTTGAGAAGCCTTTACCAAAACTGGTGGAGGCGTATCTTGTATGCTGCTTAACCATGTGCTAACTGTAAAAATCTCAACACCAGGAATTGCAGGATATGAGTGAGACAAAGACCTGGTTCTTGTCCTGGTAACCACTTCCCCAGCATTATAGCCTGGCACGTTAATATCAAGAGCAGACAGGCTTAAAGATATTGTACCAGCGCCTAGATCATGAAGGAGAAAAGCACCCCCTGGATCAAGGGCACCATTAGTTATAGCTTGAACCACACTAAAAGCTCCATCAACACTATCTGTAAAGGTTGCAGTTCCGCCAGTAGCACCGGTTCCAGGCACAATATCAACACTATTTGTTTGAATTATAACAGATCTGGCAAATGCCGGTGCCGCAAGCAATGACAAACAGCATAAGCCTATCAATAACCCTGTTAACTTCACTCGCCTCCTTGAAATAAATTTAATCATTTACATCATCTCCCTTTCTTTATTAATCGCCCAAGGCACTTGGTGTTAAACCCCACTCGAGATCCCCTACTGTTTTAGAATAATAATAAATCGGTTTAGCTACGTTGAGCAAACCAACTCCGGGAATCCCAGGAATCGTCGTCCACCGCCCAGCAGCATTTAAATACGAACCACTATTAAACCCGCCATTTTTAAAGCCAAACACTAGGTCCGCGTTATCCGTGTTATCACTTCTCATGCCTATATCAAGATAAATGTCATTTATATCCAGCTGAATCGGATACGGAAAACTCATCAAGTTCCAATTATTTTTAATCGTATAGGCGGTTGCTGAATTCAATGGTTTGACCTTGCCGACCAAAGTAATAATTTTATTTTCATCAGTAGCCTTAGTTTTAATATAAAGGCCCTGGTCGCCGGTGTAAGTAGCTGCTTCGGGCAAACCTGGAATGACTACCCAGTTTGTGTCGTCAAAGTAACTGCCTTTGTTAAACCCGCCGTTCTTAAAGCCAAACATAAGTACTGAGGTAGCAATTTCTCCACCCATGGTATAATTACCCTGATCACCAATCAACTCATTAACATCTGAACTTACGTCCATGAAAGGCATGGAAATCAATGACCAGCCCTGACTTCCAGCTATTGTCACATTCACCTTGCCCACTGCCCAGGCCACCGGCAATAAGGTAGCCTTGTCATCTGCATCAAGAAGGGCTTTATAATAAACTTCTGAATTTCCTTCACCAACTTGCTTCGCATGAAGAGCATGGGCATCCTTTGGAAAAATATCAAAATCAGCGCCTGCTACAAGAGGATCCCACTTGGTCTGATCATTCGTATAAATACCTATTGGATTCTCTGCTTTTGAGGCCAGATAATAAAAATTAGGTTCAACGTCTGCTTGCACCTGACCAGCACCAGACCCCGTTTCCCAGGAAAGTTGTACGCCGTTGGCCTGACGAGTAATAAATAACCTAACAGTTCCAGCAGGCGGCTGCTCAACTCCTTCAGGATTGATGGTTATTGCTATATTTGCCCATTCCGAGTAATTTTCTTTAAAATCTATCACCAGTGCCTGGAACACATAATCCCCCTTAACATCGGGCACACCAAATATTTCACCGGTTTGGTCATTCAACTTCAAGCCGGAAGGTAAATCTTTTTCTTTCCATACTTTATAGGGTTGCATGCCGCCAGCAGCTTCGATGAATTCGCTATAATCCTGTTTAACTGTTCCATCCGGCAGCGCATCGGTTACAATTACTAATGGAAGGGCCGGGCCAATGGTTAAAACAAAATTTTTCTTAACCACAGTTCCTTCAGCATCTTTTACTGTAACTGGTATTTCAAAGTCTCCTTTTTCGTAAGGTATCCCATATATTTCGCCATTTTCATTCCAGGTTAAATCCGTTGGCAATCCTCCTATTATCCATACGTAAGGAGGTGTTCCTGCCGACGCCTCAAGTGTGGCAATATAATACATTCCAAGCGGTCCAGAAGGAAGCTCATCAGTTAAAATTGTTAATACTTCAACTTCAACCCCACTCGGCAAATTCCCGAATTCAAAAATATAACCACCGCCTGTCATCTTCCCGCCCAGCGGGTCACCTTTTGAATCCTGAAGGGTATAATCTCCGCCAGTAAGCGTCCCGCCGCCAGCGGTTGTAGGATTAACATACATCTTATAATCGCCGCCAGTTAAGGTGCCGGCAAAGGCTGGGTTCAGCCCGAGGGGCGCGACTAAAAATGCTATTAAAAATATAACTAAAAATCTTTTCATATTCTATACAGGATGCAATAGTTTAACATACTCATCAAGTTTAGTATCTACCTTTTTGCCGTAAGTCGCGTTCTTGCAATCTTCATTCACACTATCGTCCCCTTGCCCCCTACCTGACCGCCAGAATACCCGCTACTGATAAATCCTCATCTAATTTTGGCCAATGTATGCCCAGTCCGCCGCCGATAAACCGGAAGCCGGACCTTTGCGAGCGGCCGGCGCGATAAAGTTTTGGGAACCAGACAAGCGGGACCTTAACTTCCCTGCCATCCATCAAGGTAACAATTAAATCCTCATTAGTTATTTTAACAGAAGCGGCTTTCGCTTCAACCGACACTGAAATATTCATCCCATCTCACTCCTATTTCTTCTTTCCGCTGAAGAAAAAGAACCTATATCCGTCAACTATAAACAACGTCGGCATCTACTTTTCCTTTTTTCTCGTCTCTCTCAATCTCTCCATCATACTATCCGTCCCTCGCTCGCCCTGAGTCCTTCGACCCCTCGACTACGCTCGGGGGAACCAAGCTCAGGATCGAAGGGTTCATCGTCAATCGTCCTATCGTCTCTCGTCCCATCGTCCGTCGCTTACCCCGAGCTCTGGATCACCTGCCAACCGCTTCCAGTTTTCCCAACCTGGCCTCGCTCCCATCAAGCCGCTGATCCTGTTCATTATCTTTGGCTTTGGCAAAAATTCTATCTTCCTGAGCTGTTTCTTTTTCTTTCATCAGTTTGTCCAGCGTGGTCATGACTTCACTATGTCTTCTGACCGCTTCTTCCTTGGTCTCAAACCTGTCCATATCCTCTTTGGTCGCGAACCTTTTCAGGTCATCCTTGGTCGCAAATCGTTTCAGGTCATCCTTGGTCGCAAATCGTTTCAGGTCATCCTTGGTCGCAAATCGTTTCAGGTCTTCCTTGGTCGCGAATCGTTTCAGGTCTTCCTTCGTCGCGAACGCTTCTTTTAATTTATCTATATCTTTATTCGTTATCGCCATTTTTTATCTTCCCCAGATACCCTTTCATGTTTCTCAGCCATCTCTCAATCTCCCCATCCCTGCCTGCCGGCAGGCAGGTCACAATCTTTTCATCAAACTCCCGCTTTTTCTTCGATCCTTTGAACTTTACCTTCCAAATCCCCCAGCCGTCTGTCCTGTTCCCTGTCTTTGCCTAACGCGAGCGTACGATCTTGGCGTGCTTTCTCAAGTTCCTTCATAATTTGATCCTGACCAGCTAAGACTTCTTTAAACTTAGCATCCAAATCATCCCTGGTCGCGAACCTTTTCAGGTCATCCTTCGTCGCGAATTTGTTCAAATCATCCTTCGTCGCGAATCGTTTAAGGTCTTCCTTGGTCTCAAAAACCTCTTTTAATTTATCAACATCTTTATTCGTTATCGCCATTTTTTATCTTCCATCTTCTTTCGTCCCTTCGTCTATCCTATCGTCCTATAGCCAGGTTGCACTTAAATAATTACTTTTATCATTAAAACAAATCATAAATTTCTTGAAAAAACTAGCTCTTCCAAGCAGATTAAACTCTACTCCTAGCTTATCAGAAAATCCGACACTAGCATTAAATTCATGACCGGCAAACCTGACAGTGAGGTTGTGCAAATACACTGGAATAAGTCCGCCATCGCCAACTGTTAATAACACTCTGTGTCCTTTTAGATAGCGAATTTTTAGCATATCCGCCACTTCTGGTTTGAATATACTGTAACTGGCACCCGAATCAACATAGGCCTCAGTTTCTATCCACCGCTCCGGAGAGGATAGCTCCAACCTTATCACTGGAGCAAAGACTCCTTTTTCAATTTCCGCATAAGGAATTTTCATAATGCTGTCAACATGTCTCTTTTAGTCGGGAAATAAAACACCCCTATTTTCGCGGCTGGAGGCGCAGCTTTTTCTGCCTTTCGAAAAACTTCCATTCTATTTTTCCCTGTGGCGATTACCTTTTCATTAACAATTGCCACGAACTTCCCGGCATATTTTTTTGCTAACTCGCGCGCAAATTTTATATCGAATTTCATCTTCTTCTTCATTTATTTATCCTCCTCACGCACTACGCTCTACGTTTCGCCCATCGCAACCCCAACCGCTACTTCCATCGTCCCCAGTACTTTCTTCCCCAACTCATCATCGTAAGAAAGTGCTGGATCCCTTCCTCCTTCGCTCTTCGAGCTTCGGAGGACAAGCCCTTCACTTCGTTCAGGACGAGCGTCTATCGTCTTCCCCTTTTTTGTCTCAAACCAGTTTTTAGTTTCGCGTTATAGTTTTGTCCCGATGTCGGCTCCGCCGAATCGGGATCCCGACGATTCCATAATTACATATTATAATGACCGTCGGGACATTTTACATTTTAAATTTTAAGTTTCTTCGCTTCTTTATTCGTTATCGCCATTTTTTATCTTCCCCAGATACCCTTTCATGTTTCTCAGCCATTCTAATTTATTTCTTCTCCGGTACACGGTTAACGGTACACGGTTAACGGTACACGATTCATTTATCAGCTAAAAAGCTTATCTCTTATCAACCACCCAAAATGCAATTGTTTGATTTGCGGGAATATAAGCCCAAAAATAATTGTTCGAGATTTCCTTTATCCCTACGGCAAAATTTCCTGATTGTGGTACTGCAAAGACAATAGAGTCTGACTTGACCCTATTATTGTTTATCTTAAACCATCCATTGCTGGAAGTATGACTTGTTATCTTCCCAAAGCAAGAATTATTATCTGCAAGATAATATCCTGTTGTTGGAGGATTACCCATTGTCTGACCAACTGCTGAGTTAATTGCTGTCTTTATTGAGCCATTTACTAATTCTAAATCATACGCGTTCTCCGGATAAACCCCTGCACTAGCATTGTGAGCAACAATGGCTGCATCCGTATCAGAAGCATTATGCGCATAAATCGCCTTCCCTTTATCTGCGTACGCCTGGATTCCCTCGCCATCCAGCACTGCCTCCACTCTTATGCCGTCTTTATCTTTTACATCTGGTTGCACATCCGCCCTTCTCTTTATGTCTAAGGCTGCATCTGTAAATCCCTGGTCCCAATAACCTATACTTAATTTATCTGCCACCCTTAAATCATCATCAACATACAGGTCCCAACCCCCGGTTCCCTGACCAATTACCACACAATCGCTAGCAAATCCCTCCCCTTCCATCCATCCTGAACCAATAATTCTGCCCTTATTTTCAAGTTTCAAGCCTATGTTGTCGCTGCCACCATATGCAATTAAAGCTGGGCCAGTACCAGTTTGTTTAAAATATCCTCCGGCTTGTGGCCCTTCCCCGTACACACCATATCCACTCGTGCTTTCACCGTAAATACCATGGGAATTTTCACTTTCTCCTAGAACTCCAAATCCATCTATGCTATATCCCCGCACACCAACTGTATTCCTTGGAATTGATCCGAGCGCTGATTCAATTGTTTTTGGCGCTTTATTGTACCCTAAAACACTTGGGACAACTCCCCAATAATCATCCTGAATAGGATCATATACATTATAATTTAGTGTCTCTCCTGCTGTCGCGCCTTTATGCACATTAAGTTCTTGGTAAAGAGTCAGCGGATCCGGCACTTCTCCTGCCCCCGCCGCGCCGATATCCACGCCATCCAAGGTAATGGGGCCTCCTACAACCTCCAGCGGTCCTTCGATTGTAACCCCCCCCGTCACCTCCAGCGGTCCTTCGATTGTAACCCCCCCCGTCACCTCCAGCGGACCTACGATTTTGACGCCCTTGCCGCCACTGAAATAGCCGCTGAAACCTCCATTGCTAGACCCCTCGATACCACGCCCATTTCCTTCATTATGGCCAGAAACTGCCGCATATAGAGAATCCGTAAACCCTTGTATTGCTTTTTCTTTCCCGCTTACTATTAGTGCATTTGTCGGCGAATTGTCATAAGACATTGAATCCCCAACACGTAGTTCTCCTGTTTGAGTAGTGTCCCCCGTTACCTCCAGCGGACCATCGATTTTGACACCGGCCGGACCTATGAAATATCCTGCATAAGCATCAGCATAACTAGTTTGGCCACATATAGCAGCTTTTAGCTCTGGAGTATAATCTGCAGGATCATCAGAACTTCCTATTACACCGAATACTCCCACACCTGTTTGATTTTGCGGTTGTCGGCCTAGAACTCCTATTCCAGCATAGCCAGTTGCTGTTGATAACACTCCAACATCACCCTCACTCTCGACATTCACATCCAGCGCCCCCGTCATCGTGTCGCCAGTTTTCGATACGTAATCACCAGCCGTCCCCCCAATTTCTATTTCCGATAAAAGTTTCCCCCCCAACCTCTCCGCGTTTAAGGCATAGGGGACGGAATGAAATGGCTGATCAGGCTCTAATGGTATTATCCCCTTTTTTTCGTCTACGATTAACACCCTTGCATATATCTGATATTTGAGCATGTCGTATTTGAATGTGTCAGGCAGACCGATCACAACATTTACAAACCCGTTCGTATCGGTGGTTTCGCTTACGCTGGTGTTCGGGATCGGGTCTTTGTTTCTATCCAGCAGGATAACGGTAATTAACTGGTCTGAAACCAGTGCCCCATCGCTGTCCCGCAGTATACCCTGAAAATTAATTTTCTCCGGCACCTCCGCCTGCGCCACACCTGCCAGCACCAACCCCACAATTAACAAACAAAAAATTGAAAACCTCACTATCCTTGTATTCATTTTAATAACCCTCCCTTTATAAATTAACAATTAATCTTTTCAATTAACAATTAAACAACTAACCTTATCAATTAACAATTAAACAATTAAGAATTAACAACAATGTATCCCTCGCTAAGCTCGGGATGAATTATTTAAATAGTGTCGCTACGCGACACCTTGTTGTTAATTGAGTAATTCTTAATTGTTAATTCCTCTACTCAATAGCTTTCCCAATTTAAGAGGTCTTTGCCTAAAAGATCCTCAACATATCTGTGTATAATATATGTGTTCTTCATTACAAAATAGGCTTCTGGATATGCAGCTTGTCGCTTACCTTCCCCAGATAATCCTTAAGCCGTTCAAGCGACTGCTCAACCTTTATCACACGATCTTCAGCGGGACGAATTGTCCGAGCTATATAAACCACAAAACCAAAGACGCCCACAACCAGCGCGGTAATAATCGCAAGCATCGATCCAAATAAATTTAATGTCCCTCGCGCGTCATTTATGCGTGTGTTAAGCGCCTTCAACCCTTCCTCCAGCCTGGCCTGCCCGATACGCAGATGCAGCGCCTCTTTCATCACATCATCCATAGTATAACCCGTTGCCCATGAGCCGCTGGCCGCCATTACCACCAACCCCAAAACCAACAAACAAAAAATTGAAAACTTTAATATATTTTTATTCATTTTAGTAGCTTTCCCAATTCAACAAATCTTTACCTAAAAGATCCTCAACATATCTTGTGCGCTGGAGCAGTTCAACTGTTTCAGCACGTGATAGTTTGCGTTTTGGCTGGAAGCGCTTGTTGCGCAAAAATTCCAGCATGCCTTCGTTATAAGCGCCGGAAATAATCGGCGCTGCCCAGTAAGAGTCAACCACATCCGGGAATTGGTTGGCATACGCTTTCTGCGATACATCTGCCAGGCGGGTTACCATGGCCAGGCCTTCTGCCCTGGTAATGCTGTTCTCTGGACGGAAGGTACCGTCTGGATAACCTTCAACAATTTCGAGATCAGCCGCTTCTTCAATAAACGGCGCTGCCCAGAATTTTTCTGATACGTCCGGGAAGAAGACCGGGAATAAAACTTCTTCTGCGGCTGCCTCAAGCGTGGCGTACGAATCAACCTGGCCTTTGGTTTTTATCAAGAGTGAGCACATCTCCGCGCGGGTGATATTGCCTTCTGACCTAAAGGTGCCGTCAGGATAACCGGTGATGATCTCCTGCATCGCCAGCAGCGAAATTGGCTCCGCTACCCAATAATCCTGCTCAACATCCGGGAAGGTAACCAGGCGCAGCGCCCTGACCTGTTCAACTGTGATCAACTTGCTGCCGTCTTTGCCGGAAACACGAATATTATTCTTGCCCGTCTTTAAAGAAACTGTTGTCTTAAAGTCGCCCTTTAGGCCGAATTTGACGCGAATGCCATTAACATAAAGTTCTTTGATCTTTCTATCATTAACCCGACCCTGGAGAACAACTGAAGACTCAAAAGTAACCAGTTTATCCGGAGGAACAAAAATAGAAATCTTTTCTGCCGGGCCTTCTTCTTCAACCTCGGCAATACCGTAGCTTAAAGAAAAGTAGCTGTTGTTGATGCCGGGCAAGCCTGGAAATTCGTGGAAAGCGTAATCAAAGCGAAAACCGCCGTAGGTTAAACCAACACCGTAAGCCATGCCGTTTTCTGTAGTAAGATTACCAGCCATATCAGACGAAACATCCTGGTCAATACCCATGCGCAAAGCAATAATTGGATGCGGCTGCCACTCCGCGCCCATGTGCATCAGCATTGGCACGCCGTTGCTGAATTCTGTATCTAATAATAATGTTAGCTCATGGTCCATGAATTTTCTAAAGGCATTGTCTTTTGGCCCCAAAACCTTCATACTGCCGCCCAAAACAAAGGCCGCTGGATAATGTTCGCTGTAATCTGAAGCATAGGTTAACTTACCGCCCATGGCGTAAGGCAGGACGTTCCTGCCGTAAAAACCTAAGGAAAGATAAGGCAGCGGATCAGCCAACAAACCAACATCCAGCTCTGTGCCAAAACCAGAACCATTGATAATCCTGTCGCCGGTTAAAGACGTGTTAAATAATTTTAAACTTGCGCCAGCGCGCAAATCCCAGGGAATTTTGTATTGCCATATCTCCGGGACTTCTTTGGCCAATGTTAAGAAATATACATTATTAAAGTAGTCAACTGGCGTCTGGGAATGGTCAATCACATAAACAGGGTCAGCATCTGTGCCCTCTAATATCATGGTAACCGGTACACCACCGGTTGAAGCGCCGACAAAGCCAGCGCCAAACACGCCAAATTCAGTAGGATAAGCGCCGGTTAAAAGCAGATAACTATATTCTTCAGCAAACTGGCCAGCCATGGAGGTCATTTGCCAGCGCGGTAGTTTAGCTAAACCAGCCGGGTTTAAGAAGATTGAAGAAACGTCATCAGCTAAACCAACATAAGTGCGGCCCAAACCCAAGCCGCGGCCGCCAACAGCTAAGCGGGAAGGATCAAGCGCTGCCTGGGCAAAAACAAAGGTTGCCAGCACAAACAACATTACGTATGTTAATAAAGCTTTTTTTATTCTCATGGATTAGTATACAAACCATTAATAATAGGAAATGACTTACTAATTGGCTGTTTGCCTGAATAAACTCTGCCGGTTAAGATCCCTAGAGGAAATTTTATCGCAGAAACTGTAAATGTCTTCTGCGCGGACCCTGTGGCAAAGGAGCTAACATGGGCATCTTTTAAATTAATAGGCACCCGATAGATATGGTAAGGCGAACAACCAAAAATAACAACAGTCGCGTCAGTAATATCTCCGGTATAATCAAACTGCAGCTTAAACACGCCATTTTCTATCTTAGTTGCCAATGGATTTGAAATTGGGAAACCTCCGGTTACAGCAGGTTCAACTACATTAAGGGTAAAAGCAGTTGAGGTAGTAACATCAGTCACATAAACTTTGAGAGAACAAGTATGGGTGCCCGCCTCAAGGGTATCACTGAATTGCGTTGACTCGTAAGTAGCTATGCTCTGGCTCAGGGAAAAAGCGCCAGCAGTTAAATAATCTGTTACTGTGCCGATTGTAACCTCACCTGTTACAATATGGTCATCCAAACCAAAGGCAGACGAACCAACAAAGCCAGGAACAGTAACTTCAAAATATATAGTTGGACCTTCCCCATTGTCCCAATCACGTTTGGTAATTGTATATGTTCCAGGTCCAGGCACAGGAACACCGTCAATCCTAAAGTTTTGGACTGTTAAACTGGTAGGCCTAACAGTAAAAGCCGCGGTAGTAGTAACTGAACCGCTATCCGGATTAATAATAAGAATGTCGTAGGTCCCGGTAGCGTCAGACGTAAGTGTGGCTGTTACTTCAAGGGTATTTGGACCAACATATAAAACTTGATCTGTTTCAATATCTGAGCCAGAGAAGATGACCGAAGGCGCGTCTGTCGTAGAGCCAACTGTGCCGCCAAAATATGTACCTTCAATTGTTAGCACTCTTGTTTTTGCTTCAGAAGAAGAAGCAACCCAATCAGGGGTAATAGAAGTAAAAGTTGGGTCAGGGACAAACTTATAAACCTTGGTTGAGGCGCCCTTGGCCACAACCCAACCGCTGCTGCTTGAACCAAAGCTGACTGCTTCCAAGGTATAGCTGGCATCAAGAATTTGTGATGACCAGGTTGTACCGGTGTTTATAGTGTGATAAAGCGTACCACCCTCACCTACGGCCCAACCCTCGTCCGCGGAAATAAAATAAATACCGTAAAGATCAACCCCACTAGGAATGCTCTTGGGGGCCCAGCTTCCATTATAATAGTAGACTTCACCGCTGGTGCCGGCTACCCAGACGTCGTCGAACCCAAGAACATGAAGAGCATTAAAACTGCCACTGCCAGCAGTCCCTGGTGTGATATCTGTCCAATTTGCACCAGCATCAGGAGTTCTATATACAACTTTATCTCCTGTAACATTATTTATACCAACAACAAAACCATTATTAGCATTAGCAAAACCGATCTTCTTAAAACTGGTGTCATTAGCTGAAATACCGTTAATCATTAATGCAGGTGCAGCACCGCCATTATAATAATAAATGCGATTATTTCCGCTGGCAAAATCACCAGCCAGCCAAACATCATTACTGCCTAAAGCATAACAACCATTAAAATTTGTATCTGCTGCTGTAAGGCTAATGGTAGCAAAATTAAAATCACCAGTTGAGGCTTCGTAACTTACTGTGGCAAAAAACTTACTATTGCCAACTATGTAACCTTCACTTGAAGAATAAAAGTGAGTTTGATTTAAATCTTCCCAGGGTTCCATAGTCGTATATGTACCATACGACCAGTCCTGCCCCCAGTTAGAGGTCCCGGCCACAATACCGGAATCGCCAACTGCAAAAGCATGTTTATAATCCATGGCAAAAATACTGACTAATGAGGCTTCAGAAGTGGAAAATTGTTCTTTCCAGGTGTGAGATATCGCAGAAACGGCTGAAGTTAACAGTAAAACCGTTAGTAAAATTATCGTCGGAAGACAAAAATATTTTTTCATTATTTTTTTTATTCCGCTGACCTTAAGTTGATTTTAGAACATACCCCACAACTTGTCAACTAGTTTTTTAATTCATCAATTTGCGGCTCTCGCAAAAACCGATTCAACAAAAGCAAGGTATTCCAAACTCTCTTTTTGAGTCACCGAAAACCCTCCTGAGTAAAGGCCGATATTACGGTCTTGCCTCATTTTATTGCCTAAGACAGAAATATTTTCATCTTTTAGGATCTGAGACAATTTTTCCAGGATTTTAAAGTGATGGCCGGCACGTCTGAGTTCCGCGCGATATCTAAATCGTGTTCGGCTGAAGCAAGATATTGCGAGAGCTGTTCTGGAGAAAACACTGTTTTTTGAAAATCCTGCTGTTCAAAATTTATCATAAAAGCTCAATAACTTTATCTTTAAAAACATTTTTAATAAACTGGTCGCTCTTTTTCTTTGCTGCAAATTCAGCCAGGCTCATGTTAACAACATTGATTTCCCTGCGAAGCTCTTTCTGTAATTTACATATTTCTTTTTGGACGGCCAGAACTGAATGCGCACCCACAACAAGGAGATCTATATCGCTGGACGAATCCATCTTATTTTTAGCATAAGAGCCAAAAAGATAAGCTTTCTTAATTCCAGGCATTTTTGTCATTATCTCTTTTAATTTATTCTCCAGGCCAAAGGTCTTCATAAATATTTGACGATAATGCTCTAAAAGAGAAAAATCCTTAGCCAGAAAGAAAAAGCGCTCCTTGCCCCTGAATTCGCTTTTTAATATCCCCTCCTTCTCCAGATCTTCCAGCTTGCGGTAAAGATTCTTGGGGTCTAATTGAAGGATTTTCGCAAGTTCATTAATGTAATGCTGCTCGTCCGGGTTAAGGAAAAAATATCCGAGTATTTTTTGTGTTATCTTTGATTTAAATGAGATCATTTTGGATTACCATAATTATGGTATAACCTTACCATAAAGGTGTCAAGCGCCTAGTTTTTCAACTCATCGATTTGCGGTTAAGGGGCAAGTGCGGAAGTCAGGCGATTTTTAAATTGTGCAAGTACTCTTTAAAGTAAATTACAAGCACCAAATTACAAATAACAAACAAATTCAGGCGGCACCCCACACTGAAGTGTGGGGAATAGACGAGAAAAAATATTTACGAACTAATATTCCCCAGACTTCAGTCTGGGGTTTTCATCGGTAACTAGAAATGACCAAAACATCTTTAGATCATTTGGAATTGTAATTTTGATATTGTTTGTCATTTGGCGCTTGTCATTTGGTGCTTATGCAATAGACATTGACATTAACTTCGCCTTTAAGAGTCAGAAATTTGTTATAGCCGCGATTGTTTATGCTTTCTTTGGTTAATCTGCCAGAGCAATTGAAAAAAACATAACCGCTATTGTGATAGCTGAAAATATTTTGTTCATTTTTTACATTCAGATATCCTTAATGTGATCATATTACCTGGCACCTTTGACATCAAAAACAATGCTTTTTGAGCCTGTAAAACCCAGGGCGTGAGTTAACAAAAGCGTACCGTTCTTAAGCCCTGTAGAGTCAAACGGGGTTGGTTTTTCAAACCTTATGCTTGCCTCTGTGCCGTCAGCTATAAACAAGTAATCTATGATAGCCTCTTCTACCCCGTCAATTGAAAGATTAACTGCAAAAGCAGATTTTGTCAGCTGGCCTGTAAAATCAGGATCAACATCAAAGAAAACCTTAATTTCCGGCTGCAGGGTTGAAACAACCGGTCCTGTTCCAACTGTAAAACCATCTACTTTAACTTCAGTAATGTTTAAATCCATGACATTTTCAAGAACATCAATATAGCTTGAAACGCTGGCACTGTTGCCGTAAAAATCAAAAACTGACAGGTTTAAGGCGTTTGGCCCCAGGGCTAATTCCTGCTCCAGGCTAAAAGAAGCTTCTGTCCCACTCTTGGAAAATGTTTTGGGAGTCACATCATAAAAAGAACCATTTAAAGTCAGGCCAAAGCTTAATGAAGCGCTGGATAAAATATGGGTAAAATCACTGTCAACAACAAGCTTGCCAGTAATTAATGGTTTATCAGGTACGCTAATAACAGTACTTCCCCCAGCCATGTCCTTGCCTTCAATTTTTACGTTGTTTAAATCAAAGGTCGAAATATCAATTAAGCGGGCGCCGTATATTTCACTATTTAACAAACTGTTGGCCACACCATTGGTGCTGCCAACATCATCTGCGCTGTTGCGAAAATCCTGCCAAACAACTGCCGGCGCGGAGTTGGCCAGGCCGCCAAAATAAGTCCACTGGGCATCACCTTGTGAGGTCAAGGGAATTGATCCCTGCGGCCAAAGGCTTTCACCATCACCATCAAAATGCATGGCATAGACGTTTAAATCAAAGGTAAAATCATACGTACCAGCATCATAATCCTGTATCCAATTTTGTAAGGCAGCTGCTCCAGCTGCTGTTGAGGTATAAAAAACATAAAAACCACCATTGCCATCTACCGCAAAAAGAGGAGAAAATTCCTTACCACCGTCAGTTATCACTTTACCGGCCAGACCTTCGCTCCAGACGAGCGAACCATCACTCAACTTGACCTTCATGCCGTATATTTGATATGGCTTAGCAGAATCGCGCTGATCTACCCAGGAAATCAAGACATGTTCATCATCAAGCAGTTTAACAGTTGGATAATCCCTCTGGCCCGCGCCGGTATTACAAATCGCAATACCATTAGCTGTCCAAACAGCCGTGCCTGTTGAACTAATGCGCTGGGCATAAATATTATAATTACCATCCCGACGATCCAGCCAGGTCAGCACAAAACCATCAGCTCCATCGCTGCAAACTGAGTCCCAGGCCCGGCGCTCTGTTTGATATTTTTGGCTGCCAGCAGCAGTAGAAACATCAAACCCACTGACCACTCCCGCAGTGTTAACCTTTGCCCCATAAATATTGTCGTTAGCTGTCCAAACGGTAAAGGCTGAACCCGCTGGCCCGGCGATCGCTATCTTGCTGCCCCCAGGATTGGAACCGTCAATAACCTTGCCATTAGAGTCAAACGTAATCCTTCCATTGCTAGCAACATGCTGGACATAAAACCTCTTTTGAACTACACCCTTCCAATAATAATCAATTATAAAATCATAAAAGACAAAGAAACCGCCAGAGCCATCGCTTGCTACAGCAGGCCGAGATTTATATTTTCTAGGGATCGGCGGTATTACAGAAGATGGGGGCTGATAACCCATTGGCGTTTTGTTAAATTCAACATTACCGTCTAAATCCATTTTTCCGACATAAACACTACTGCCAACTTCCGCGGTTATTGCCCCGATGGTCATATAGGCAAAGCCTATTTTGTTGTCAGAAGTTATAAGAGCGGTATTGGCATGCTGATTCTCTAGCCAAAATTGGCTGGGACGCAGTGTGCCTAAGGTGGTGCTAACATATTTATCCCACAAGGTTAAACCAGCTGAATTAACACGTTTTATGCGGGAAAATACTTCATCAGAACTCGCCTCATAACCATCATAGCATATGATATAACCATCCGTTCCATCGCTTAAAATAAAAGGAGGATTAGGGCCGCGGTTATCTTGGTCCGTTTTAACATTAAAAATCTGCTGTTCGGGTATGATCTCAAGGCCATTATACTGCCAGGTTGAGCCGCCGCCTTTAATTGCCGCGTTTACTGAAGCAATCAAGATAACAAACATAAAAAAACCAATCAATATCTTACGCATATATTACCTCCTCAAAAAGACTATTATAATTATTATATTATTACAATTTCCGGTTCAAGTTTAATTTTAACTGATTTTTGAATGCGAGACATTAATTTAATCACGTCGTCCGCTTTTGCCTCGCCAAGATTAACAATAAAATTAGCATGTTTTTCTGAAACCTGGGCGTCACCAACGCGCATCCCCTTACAACCCGCTTCCTCAATTAATTTGCCGGCAAAACTGCCCGTGGGATTTTTGAAGACACTGCCGGAGTTGGGAATGCCCAAAGGCTGGCTGCCTTTGCGCCTATCCATAAATTCTTTTATTTTTTTTAGAACTATTGATTTTTTACTGCTGCGCAAACGAAGGGTCACCTCAGTAACAACCAGATCATTTTTCTGCAAAATACTTTTGCGGTAAGCAAAGCCCAGATCTTTTCGTTTAATGACCTTTCCCTTGCCGCTCTTGTCTAAAACTTTTATGCGGTCCACAAACTGGCCGATTTCCTTACCCCAGGCCCCGGCATTCATCACCACAGCCCCGCCCACTGTGCCGGGAATGCCGACTAAAAATTCCAGGCCGCCTAATTTACTTTTTATTAAATTGCTTAATAATTTGGAGAGCAGCACACCGGAAGCAACTGTTACTTTAGCCCGATCAACGCGGACCCAATCCAACCCTTTAACCAGCTTGATAACCAAACCCTTAAAACCTTGGTCAGAGAAAAGAAGATTAGAGCCCGCGCCTAAGATCATTACCGGCAATCTCTTCTCATGGGCAAATTTTAGGGCATCCTTTAGGTCATTAATATTTTTTGGCTGGCAAAAGTACTCGGCCGGGCCGCCAATTTTTATAGAGCAATGTTTTTTTAAGGGCTGTTCGCGTAAATATCGCATACTAGGCTTTTTGTTTTTCTGATTTTTTCAGCTTTAATCTTGCCAGCAATTCCTTGCCCACAGTATATATGTCTCCAGCTCCCAAAGTCAAAATCATATCGCCTGATTTAACTTCACCCGTTAAATAATCGGCGATTTGCTCTTTTTTGGGCAGGTAAACAACATCTTTATCCTGAATGGCATCCGCTATTGTTTTACCAGATACCCCTGGGATAGCTTTTTCAGAAGCCGCGTAAATATCTGAGACAATAATTTTATCAGCATCGCCAAAGGCCCTGCCAAACTGGTCTTTTAGCAAGACCGTGCGCGAAAAACGGTGGGGTTGAAAAACACAAACAATCCGTTTATTAGGCCAGCCAGAACGCGCGGCAGACAAAGTCGCCCGAATCTCTGTTGGATGGTGGGCATAGTCATCTATTATCAACATATCGTTGAACTCACCCATTGTTTGGAAGCGGCGGCGCGCGCCCACAAATGTGCGCAAAGAACTGGCAATGGCGCCAAAATCAAGGCCAACTTCAAAACCAACGGCAAACACTGGCAAACTATCAAGCACATTTTGCCAGCCAGGTACAGACAGCTCCACCTGGCCCAGTTCTTCTCCTTTACGCAGCAAAGTAAAGCGGGAGCCAAACTTTTTAAAACTTAAATCTTTTGCTTGGTACTCGACATCCCCCTGAAGGCCATAGGTAATAAACCTGGCATCAACCCTGGACATTAATTTCTTGTTATTAGCATCATTACCATCAATTAAGATATAACCATCCTTTGAAACATTTTTGGCGAATTTGACAAATGTGTCCATCACAACCTTCATACTGCCAAAACGCTCCATGTGATCATCTTCAATATTTGTTATAACAGCAATGCTCGGACAAAGATGGAGGAACGAACTGTCTGATTCATCTGCCTCAGCCACCGCGTATTTACCGTCTCCCAATCTTGAATTTCCTTCCGCGTAATCCATATCGCAGCCAATAAAAAAAGTTGGGGCAAAATCGCCGGCATCCAAAACCTTAGCGATCATGGCTGAAGTGGTCGTCTTACCGTGTGTGCCGGCAACAGCAATACTGGTTTTGCTCTGGTCCATGATCCAGGAAAGCATTTCAGCCCTTTTTATGACAGTAATGCCGTTTGCCTGGGCTTCTTTTAATTCTGGGTTTTTCTTTTTAATAGCTGAGGAATAAACAACCAGATCAGCTTCTCGCACATTGGCAGCTTTATGGCCAATGTGAATTTTTACGCCTAGATCTTTTAAACGAATAGTATTGGAGCCTTCCCTAATATCTGAGCCGCTTACCTTGTAGCCCATCTCAACCAACACCTTGGCCAGGCCGGACATACCGCAGCCTCCCACCCCAACAAAATGCACATTCTTCACCCTATCCATATCAAAATTAGGCATAAATGAAATCTACGATCCTTTCCGCGGCTTCTGGTTTAGCTATTTTTTTAGCAGACCCTTTCATTTTACCATAATTTAAAGAAAAATCAGATATTATTGAAAGGAACTTGTCTGGCGTAAAATCGCTGTCCTCAACCACAATTGCCGCGCCAGCAAGGGCAATGGCTTTAGCATTTAAACGCTGATGATCGCCAGCTGCGTAAGGAAAAGGGATCAATATCATAGGCAGCCCCAAAACTAAAAATTCCGCGATCGCCGTGGCCCCTGCCCGGCTCACAACAAAATCAGCGGCAGCCAGGTAATCTGCAATGTTATGGACATAAGACAATGGCTGATAATTAATAAGTTCGCGGCCCGCCAGCTTGCGGCTGACCCAATCAAAATCACGGCTGCCAATAACATGAATAAATTTAATTCCCAACGGCAGTTTATCAAGAGCGCCAACAACCGCCTCGTTAATCCTTTTTGCTCCCTGGCTGCCCCCCATAACCAAAACCAACTTTTGCTCATTATCAAGCCTCAATTTTTTTCGCGCTGCAACCCTGTCAGCCTCGATAATCTGGCGCCGCACTGGATTACCAACTACTTCGCCCTTCATGTATTTTTGTGACCCTTTAAAGGTTAAATAGGCTTTTTGGGCAAACCCGCGGCAAAGACGGTTGACCGCGCCTGGAAAAACATTTTGTTCAAGCAAAATTACTGGAATTCTTAGACATCTTGCCGCAAAAACAGCCGGCAGGCTGGCATAGCCGCCGGTCGCGATTAAAAACTTTGGCTTAATTGAACGCAAAAAAGAAAACGCTTGAAAAAAACCAATCAGACAAACAAAAGGGGCAGAAATTGCCTTATACGAAAGCTTGCGCAGCAAGGCGCGGGAACGGATCAATTTAATTGAAAACCCTTCCCGTTCAACCAGTTCTTTTTCCATGCCCTCAGAACTGCCAATAAAGTAAATGATTGCCGCTGGATCACGCCGCTTTATTTCCTGGGCAACAGCCAGGCCTGGATAGATATGCCCGCCGGTCCCGCCAGAAACAATGGCTATTTTCACTTGCTAGCTCCTTTTAATTGACCAGAAATATTGAGCACTATGCCTACGGCAAAAAGATTGATTATTGTCGCTGTACCGCCATAGCTGATAAAAGGCAGGGGGATCCCTGTGGTAGGGATCAGGCCAACCACAACCAGGATATTGATCAATGCCTGCAGGGTTAGCCATGAAACTAAACCCGTAGCCAGCTTTGCTTCAAAACTATTTTCCGCCATATAGGCAATGCGCAGTCCCCTGACAGCAAAAATAATAAATAAAATTATTACCCCAACCCCGCCCAAAAACCCGAGCTCTTCACACAAAATAGCAAAAATAAAATCAGTAAACTGCTGCGGCAGATAAAAGAACTTTTGTTTTGAAGCGCCCAGACCCTTGCCCAAAAATCCGCCGGAGCCAACAGCTAAAAGTGATTGGATAATATGAAAACCAACTCCCTGAGGATCCTGCCAGGGATTAAGAAAAGCAATAATCCTCCTCATCCGGTAGGCACTGCTAAAAGCCAAACTAACGGCGCCCATAATACCAATTATACCAAGGCCCAGCAGCTGCCAATGATTTGCCCCAGCGGCAAACAGCATGATAAAAGCTGTAGCCGCGATTGAAACAGCTGTGCCTAGATCAGGCTGAGCGATTATAATTGCGCAAACAAGCCCAACTAAAACCAGCACTGGCAAGAGCCCCCGATAAAAATCCTTAATCCGATCCCCCATTTTGCCCAGCAAACTAGCCAGGAATAAAACCGTGGTAAATTTGATCACCTCGGACGGCTGAAAAGAGAAAAAGACCAGGTCCAGCCAGCGCAAAGACCCGCTGATTTTTTTACCCAGGCCTGGAATAAAAACTGAGACCAACAAAATAAATGATAGCGAAAAAATTAACAGCGACCATTTTTCTAATTTGCGCAAACTTATTCTTAAACCAAACAATAAAGCGGAAAAACCAAGCAGGACGTTTAAAATATGTCGTTTAAGAAAATAATAGCTGTCGCCCAACTTTAAGGCCATAGTCGGGCTGGCAGAAAAAACCATGATGACCCCTATGGCAGCTAAAGCCAGCACAGAAAAAAGAAATAGGTAATCAGTATTAGTTTTTTTCACGGTTTTTTGTGGCACCCCATAATAAATTATGGGGAATATGCCCACTTATTAGGCTATTCCCCACCCGCCTGCCTGCCTGTCGGCAGACACGGCCGGACGGGCAGGCATTTCAATGTGGGGTGGCTACCTCAAATTATTTTTCCCACTTCCCCCTTAAACACTCTTCCTCTCTCTTCAAAATTGTTAAACATATCAAAGCTGGCGCAGGCTGGAGAAAGCAGGACAATGTCCCCCGCCTTGGCCAAACCAAAAGATATTTTAACTGTATCCTCAAGTGACTTGGCCAGATGAATATTCTTATAGCCTGCCTTCTTTAGTTCCTGCTCAAACCTTTGCGTTGCCTCACCTAGAAGAACAACTTCCCTAACATTTTTCTTAATCATTTTTATCATCTCAACCAATGAAACACCCTTATCCTTGCCCCCCAAGATTAATATAATCCCCTGCCCAGTAAAGGTTTTAATAGCTACTATGGTTGAGTCTGGATTAGTTGCTTTTGAGTCATTATAAAATTTAATGCCGTCTTTCCCAGCCACAAACTCAATGCGGTGCTCCACCCCCGGGAAAGTTCGCAGCACCCTAGCAATCGTCTTTTTATCAATTGAACAAAGACTAGCCACCTGAGCCGCGGCCAGGGCGTTGGCCAAATTATGATCACCAGGAATTTTGATTTCAGACGGTAACAGGCCAAGCGGCCCTGTTTTAGCCTTTGAAAATCCTACCAGCTTAGCCTTTGCCCCCTGCACCATTTTAACGACTTGTGGATCGTCCTGGTTATAAATTAAATAATCTGAAGCCGACTGATTTTTAAAAATCCGCCGTTTTTGTTTAATATATTCTGCCATGGTCTTATGACGCTCAAGATGGTCTGGCTGAATATTTAAAATAACGCTTATCCAGGGTTTAAAATCAAGCGTTGTCTCAAGCTGGTAGCTGCTTATTTCGGCAACTATATAATCAAGTTTTGAATCGTCAACTGAAATTAAGGGTGTGCCAATATTACCTGCCACTGCAACTTTTTTGCCGCCAGCTTTTAACAATTCACCAATAAGTGTTGTGGTAGTTGTTTTACCATTAGTTCCAGTAACTGCAATAATCGGTTTTTTAAGCAAACGATAAGCTAATTCAATTTCAGATATTATCGGAATACCTTTTTGTTTTGCTTGATCAAGAATTGGAATATCAAGGTGAAGACCAGGGCTGACAAC
>SDBU01002078.1_pt1 | contig 27287 bp, 50 predicted proteins | sample 2277071 | NCBI WGS metagenome assembly SDBU01 (sample SAMN10397929, study PRJNA504765) | marine sediment metagenome | isolation source: marine sediment core GS08_GC12, 126 cmbsf | place: Arctic Ocean: Gakkel Ridge, Loki's castle | collected 2008 | reverse complement strand
GAACCACAGTATTCATTTTTGAAATATGATATAAATGCTATTCGTAATCCTATTAGGCCCAATTCACGGTCTAATTCACGAACCAAGTCTGCGGTGTGTAGAGTGATGTATATATCATTTTGTTCACTTGGAATTTCGCTTGGTTTTTCATAACTCATATTATTCAGCTCCTTACTCAAACAACCCACCACAACTATCTGGATCACTAACACCAAGACCTTTTCCGGGCAGCCACCAATCAAACATCGCATCGCCATCGGGCCATCGATCCACTGAATGCTTACCTGCCGCCTTGCGATTGACGTACAACCGCCGGAATGATCTCCGAAACGCCTCAGCCCAGCGTGGGTATTGTTTTGCTTCTTTCGCTCGCTGGGCATTTGATGCCATTGGACAGAACAAATCAATTCCGGATATTGTCGAACCCGCAAATGCTCCGGCCATTTTTGCATAACACCTGTAACCTTGCCATCTATCGGCAGTTTTTTAACAAAGCACGGCACGTCTGCGTCCTTGCAATCACTAACGATTTTTTCGGCCCATTCAAGTTTCATAGGTCTGGCGCCAGGACCGGTCTCAGGTCCGACGATCACCCAGTCGAGTTTTTCTAAAACCGCACCTTCTCTATCAACAGAAAAACAATTCACATAATCCGGCTGGATATAATGGCCATCGCCTGAATTATCACAGTGTGGGCAAGTTGGTATTTGCTCATCAATATTAAACACCTCTTTGCACTCGTCGCATCGCTCACTACACCCATGCACCACAGCCTCCGCCAGACTACCACAACATGGGCTAGTCCACTCTTTTGGTTCATCGAAAAAACCTCTACATGCGGGACAAAACATTTCACCGGGATATATCTGATCAAAGTCGATCTCAGCCAGCATCGGCTCAATACTGACAAATCTAACCGCCGCCGGTATCTCCAGCAGTTTCGGTATCCGGAAATCGGCTTGTTCCTGGTTCTCGGCGGTAACGCCAAGCCAAAGATTTGGAGTTGGAAACGGCACCGGTCCATCAAGTTTACCGCGACGACTTTGGTCATAATTATGTATCCAATAATCATTTGCCTTTGATACTTGTTTATCGGTTACTAAATGTTTATCCGATTAACTTTTTAAAATTACTTTTAGTGATCCCCCACTACTACATAACGTTTTGTTTGTTACTTATAGGTATAGGGGTGCAGGTACAAACTACTATACCTATAGGGAGTAGTTCTGAAATAAACAATGTTTATAAACATTGTGTTTAACAATGTTGTATGATTGGTTTGCCTTCCCGGTGGAACGGTTTGAAGTCCCGATTTGTTGGGAAGAAAATCAATCGCAAAAAAAGGGTGAGTAAATGAAAACAATTGAAGTTGAGATAACAGGAACAACACCGCTTTTAATGAATAGTCCAAAGGCGATGCTTGAACCTAAAACTAAAATAAGAAAAACAACTAAGGAATATGATAGGGAAGAACAAGCAGAAAAGGTTGCTTACAGAAACAAAGATGGTGTTCTTTTTGTCCCTAGTGTTGCAGTAAAGACTGCTTTAATTCAAGCAGGAGCATATAAAAAGGCTGGAAGGTATGCATTAAAACCTATATTGGCAAGCGCAATAAGGATTCCTGAACAAGAACTAACACTTAATGAAGATAAATATGAAATACACTTAACTACTGTTGTAATTCAAAGGGCAAGAGTTCCAAAAGCAAGACCAATGATAAAAAACTGGAAATTAAACTTTAAACTAAATTATAATGAAAATCTAATTAATGAACCTGACATAATTAAAACTTGCTTACAAGAAGCAGGAGAAAGAATTGGCATACTAGATTGGCGACCGCAAAAAACTGGTGAATTTGGATGTTTTGAAATAACAAAATTTGAGGTGGCTAAATAATGTTTGAAAACAGAAAATTGATAGGTATAAATCAAATAATAGAAGAAGAAGAAATATATCCAAGACAAAATTATTATTGGGTAGTATCTCTCCAATATTCTGATGCAATGAAAACAGGGGCAGAATTTCCACCTATTGTAGTGGGTAAATTTGAAAATAAATTTTACTTGATAGACGGAAAACATAGATTAGAGGCATATAAAAATTTGAAACATGATTCAGTAGATGTTGAAATTATAAATGTAAATTCCAAGGCACAAATTTTAGAAGAAGCAATTAAAAGGAATATAATTCAAGGGAAACAATTAAGTGCAGGGGATAAAGAAAAGGCAATCAAAAATCTTAGATTGATGGATTACCAAGATGAAAAAATAGCTGAATTATTAATGATGCCTCTTAAAACATTAAAAAATTTCAGAGTAAATAAAATTTCAAACGCAATAACTAAAGAACCAATTATAACTGAAAAGGAAGAAATAAGTTTAATGACGCAATCAATTCAAAAAGCACAAGATAAAAGACCTCAATTAATAATTGGTGGAATGATTGGATTTTTAGACAACCCAAATATAAAAAAATCTCAAAAATTAAAGTATAAAAAAGAACTCAAATTAATTTATGAAAAATTAAAGGAGTTATTTGAAGAATGATACTTACTCGGTTTTGCATTGCACTGCGCTGTGGGGTTCGGTTGGGTCTGGCAAGGCAAGGAATTTATTCTTACTAGGTTCGGTGCTGTCCGGTATTGTTAGGCAATGTTAGGCGTGGTATGGTAAGGCGAGGAGTTTATACTTACATGGTGGGGCGTTGTTTTGTCCGGCAAGGTAAGGCATGGTAAGGCAAAGCAAGGAATTTATTCTTACATGGTCTGGCGTTGTGAAGCGTGGCGCTGTTAGGCAGGGTACGGCAAGGCAAGGAAAAAAAAGGTGAAACGATGAGATTATACATTAAAGATGAATATTTTGAAGCTATTAGAAACGGGGAAAAGAAAATAGATTTTAGGGAAGCACACATAACTTTTGCTAACGAAGATACAACAGAATTGCTTGAAGTTGAAGTAATTAAAACAAGATTAATCCCTCGTAAAGAATTACCTAGCAAATTAAAAGGGAAAGACTTCTTAAAAGGAAAATGGTTTATTGCTTTTGATCTTGGAAAGGTGAAATAATGGATTTACCACACATTCATTTGAAGGGAAGAACAGGAATTGAAATCAATTGTACTGTTTGCAAGAAAGTAAAAGACTTTGACACTACTGGAATGACTGATGAACAAGTGGATGCTGTTATACAATCATATACATGCCCTTGTCAAGAAAAGGTGAAACAATAATGGTTAATAATTATTATACTTGTAAAATTTGTAAAAAAATAATTGAAACTCACGATTCAGATTCTAAGATAAATCATTTAGACAAATACCATACAAAAGAATATAAGGAATATGCTGAACAAGAAAGAAATTTTAATATAGAATATGAGAAATTAAAAGAACTTTATCCTTTAGCAATGGAAGGAATGAGAACTTATTTTGATTATTTTAGAGATAAAGAAACTTTAAGCAATAAACAAAAAAAAGAAATCCGGATTTTTTCAAAGGTGGAACAATGACTGGGTATGCTTTAGGATTTGCTGTGGCTATTATTTTTCTTATTTTCTTTATGTGGGCAGAATTAAATGTTAGAATTTCGGAAGTGAAAGAATGACCGGGGTTAAATGCTGTTGCGATTACGATCATACTCACAAATGTTATTGCGGATATGAAGAATGCGGAAACTATAAAGATTGTGAATGTCCATGCCACAAAGGAGATGTATAAATGACTGCTGAACCTGATTGCATGAGTTGTAAACACTACAACAACAGAACACGCGAATGTCAAGATACTAGTGACGATATTTGCGGAGGCGGGATGCCGAAGCGGTCAAAATGACTGTCCATGCCACAAAGGAGATGTTTAATATGGAAAATGAGATCAAACTTAAAAGTATTCCAAAAGTTTATGCTTACATAGCACATGGCTTGCAAAGATACTCCAATAAACAAATAGCGGAAAAACTCGGAGTAAGTGTACAAGCTGTTTTACATTACCTAAAGGACAGAAGAGGTTCAAAGAAACCATTAAGCCAAGAAGAGATAGCACTAGCAATAGAAATATTAAAGTTGCTTAAAAGAAATGACAAAAAAAGGCTTGTTGTATGCCTGAAGGTGAAGGGATGATGGCTGAATTTGTTCCAATGAGTAAAGTCCTGAAGGGAAAACCTATAAAGCTTAAAGTTAAGCATAAGAGAACAAGAAAAGGGTGTGATTTCTGCACTTATAATAAAACTTATAACTTACATGATCCCCCAACACAATTGTTTATTGGTTATTGCGGAGATATCATTTGGTGCTGTCAAGATTGCATGAATAAAATTAAACAAAGAAAATTAAAACGAAATACAGGATAACATTAGTTATACGGTAAAATTACGGAGGAAAAATATGACAAACACATACAAAAAGAATGCAAAATTAGAAAAAAAGATTTATGAGGAGCTAAGATGTACTCGGTGTGTCCTTGAAAGAATTCTTAGGGTTATGGACGAAGGGTTATTTGTTGATTATCAAATGGAGAAATTTAGTAATAAATTTGAGAAAGGTACAATAAATGATTTAAAGAAAAAGATTGGATTATGAAACGCAACAAGGTTTATACAGCAAAATTAAGAAGGGAAATATATGACAATGGAAGAAAAAGTTAAGGATGATATGAAGCGTCTTGAGAAGGCTTTTGGTAAGAAGAAAGCTTGTCTTATAAGGAATCTTGTTTTATCATGGATTCTTAAGTATGAAGAAATTAAAGCAGAAAACAGGAGGAAGAATGATGTTTTGTAAGGATTGTTCAAAGACTTGGGAAAAAGGGCAAGTAAGGACTTTTTATGAATCATTAAAATGTCAGGGTTGCAGGAAGCTTATTTGCCTAACTTGTAAAGGAAGGATGTATGAGCTTAAAGATTCTAAGACAGGGAAGTTTACAGGGTATAAATGGAGATGTGATTGTATGCCTAAAAACATGGCGTTACTGATTGCATAATACAGCATAACCAGTAATCTGCTGTAAAATTACGAAGGGAAATAATGGGGAAGTGAACAAAAATGAAAAAGGATATTTATTTATTTACAACAATTTTGTCTTTAGTTCTTCTAGTTTGGGGAATATTAAGTGGCAATGAAACTGAAGTGAAAGTGTTTGCTTTGCTTTTCATTTTTTTACTGGCAAGGTATTTTGATGAATGGAATGAACAAGATTGGCATGAAACACATGGCTATCTGTGGATGCCGAAGTGATTACAATGGGTTTCATCAATGAGTTTATTCTAAAACCAGAATATACACTAAAGGATTCTCCAAAAATAATTTACAGATTTTTGCGAGTAACATATTATTTAGGAGTATTAACAATAAAATCTATTCGAATATTTATATACTACAGATTAAGACAAATGTTTATAAAATTCAAAGGGCGTGAAATGGAATGATAGGGCATTATTTTTTTAAATGTAAAAAAAAATTAAGAAGTGATAATAATGTTTGAAGAAGATTATGAAAAAATAATTAAAGTTCTTATAAATAATCCTCCCGGTCTTTCAATAGCAGATTTAATGATTGAAATAGATGCAAGCTGGAAAAATACGAAAAAGGCACTTATTAAATTAAAAGAAAGTGGAAAAGTTAAATCCGTGAAACATCACGGACATCAACAAGACAAATGGGTGGCAGTTAAATGAATGCTCAAGAATGGATGGCACAACATAACACAAAACAAAATACAAAGACAATAATTAAAGAACCTAAAGAAAAAACAAGGAAACATTTTAAATTAGGAGGAAAATGTCGCTGTGGTGGAAAAAGAATTTTCATTTTTTACACTTGGAGATGCATGAACAAAATGAAAGAAGAATTAGAAAAAGTAGGGTTAAGTTTAATTGAGTTGGAAAAATGACCGGGGCAGATTTATGGGGTTGAAAAATTTATGGGGTGAGGTTGTTAAGTGGCTTGACAATGGAAGAAATCAACTGTTTGGCAGAGTTTGGGGAATCTTAACCATCCTTTTGCAAGTTGCAATTTATTTAAAGGTAGATGGGGCAGATTTTGGAAATGAAGAATTGTTATATGGGTTTGTAATTTTAACTTTGGTTCTTTTGATTGGTGGTTTCTTTTACACTAAATCAGGTTTGTATTCGGCAGAGGTTTCAAGCCGGGCAAAAGAATCTCCTGAGATAATGGAAACACTAAAAAATACTCGGAAAATTTTAAAGAGGTTAGATAAATGAGAAATTATTATCCTTTAAAAACTTACGATTCAAAAGAAAGATTCTTGAGTTATCATGCGCAAAAAGAATTAATTCTCGAATGTGATCCTAAAACTGTTTTGAATATCGGTTGTGGGAATAAATTCTTAACTAAATATTTTATTGATTCCATAATAGAAATTACTAACGCAGATAGTTACAAACATTTAAAACCTGATATTTATTTGGATTTATCGAAAAGTATTTCTATTAATACTAAATATGATTGTGTTTGTGCTTTTCAAATTCTTGAACATTTACCAATTGAAAATCTTTTTATGGCTTTGAGTAATCTTTATGCACTTTCTAATAAATGGGTTTTAATTAGTGTTCCTTATAGATGTATTGACTTTCGCTTTTTCGACATAGAATGTTCTTGGAGTTCTGAAGTACAAGAGGGGATTATTGGAGAAAAGCATTATTGGGAATTAGGAACAAAGCTGATGCATGTTTGGGAATTTAAAAGAAAGTTAGAAAAGTTTTTTGTTATTGAAAAAGCTTTTGCATTGAAAGGTTTTAAATATCATTATTTTTTTAAATGCAGGAAAAGATTTTTATGGAATTAGAAGGTTTTGAAATCGTTTGCAGGAAATGCAAAAGCATTAATTTTGCTTCAATTCAAATTATACCAAATAAAGAAATAAATTACAAATGTAATAAATGTAAAAATACAGGTACTTTTGAATTAAGGGGGGATTAAATGGCTAAATTAATAATAGAAATGGATTTTGGGAACGTTCCCAAAATTGGTTTACAAATGATGAAACCGGTTATCGGAAAAATAATCAAGGATCAATTCAAAAAATCTGGAATGGATGCTAAAAACGTTAATGTCAGAATTGAGGATTAAAAAAATAAAAAGGGCAATAAGGGGTAAAAATTGCCCTCTTAATCACATATACAAATAGATATTATAATCTAGTTAATAAAGACTTTTTGGTTCAATGAATCAAAATGTTTTCATTGCGATTTTTGAAATTCCTGCTGAAGTTCTGCCCCTTGCTTTTGAACCAGTTTTCATTGCTGATTTTGTCCCTAATCTAGCACTTTTTAAAGTTTTTGATGTAGTGGAAGAACCGAACCTTTTAGCCACGATTGGAGCAACAGCACTAACACTCGGAAAGGCTGATCCTAAAGACGATTTCCTCGCGAAACCAGACAGAAATTTCTTTCTAGAAAGCTTTTTAGCCATGCAATATAATAGTGTTTACACATATTTAAGGCTTTTGTTTCTGCCTAGATTCAAATAACATTCTATTTTTCACAAAACAAATAGCGTTTAATTTTTCTTTAATCATTGAAACCATAATTTTTATTTCCCTCATGGTGTACCTGTGTTGTGCTTTAAGGTATTCGTATAGATAACCTTCAACAACATCATTATTGACGACAGAATATTTTCTCGAATCAATCATTTTAGATACAAGTTCACTGCCTACTTTGAAAGTTTTTTCTGTCAATCCCCCGGTTAATTTTATACAATTGTCACCATAAGAATCGACAAATTTATCAATTACTGTCCGTTTATACTTGAAAGCTTCATCCTCTTGTTTTTCAAGACGCTGAATATTTTTTCCTTTAATTATATCGTATGCTTGCACAGTTTCGGGTGTAACAATTGGAACTGTAACGAATCCGCGCGGAACTAAAGAAGCACCATCTAATTTACGGGACGTTTTTAATAGGAATGTGAACGATTTAGGGTAACCCGAACGTTCATAAAACGTTATTTTTTTGCCCCTATTTTCTTTAATAAATTCTTTTGGACAAGTTGTTGTGAATTGGTCTTTATAACATTTGTTTTGGATTTCAGCAGGGCATCTTGCACAAAATATTTTGTTTTCAATTCTTTTCATGGATTGGGCTTGGAAAACAAAATAATGTTTATGATCTCTTATTTCCGGGGATGCGTAAATAATATTTTTTTGTGTCCAACGACATTGTTCCTCGTAATCTTGTAAACTCAAATCCACTGAAACCGAACCCATACCTACATTTTTCTTTCTTTGTTCATCAAGAAAATGTGTAGTTCGATATGGAGTTTTTTTCAAGGATTCATCAAGATCATTTGGAATGGCAAATAATTCTTTGTCCATTCTGAAGGGTTTTTCGAAAATGTTTCCAATGACAAACGCCCAATATAAACTAAACAGGCTTTTTCCTGTCCATTGCATACCTTCGACACTCATTATTATGTTTCCGCGAAACTTTGCCCTAAATTTAAAATCTTTTATTAGAAGATCATGAATATAATTAGGGTTTGGAAATTTTACCCTATTTTCATCAATTTCAAAACAAAGTGCTAAATAATCGTCTAAGCTTGCGCCTTGAAGCATCATTTTTTTATCTATCGCGTCACAATATTTAACGAATGGGGATTCTAATTCAACCATATCAAACCCTTTTTTTCAGCATTTCATTAAAAACTTTTTTGACGGTGGCACTAATTTCTTTGAACATTTCCCCGAATATTGAACCCATACCGTCAAACATACCGCGTGGTATCTCTATTCCAGATGTGTTTAAATCAGGCAACCTGCTTTTTATTTGATCTTTGATTTCCCCTATTGGCATTTATAATCACCCCTATAAGAACAAGTATTACTGCACGTTCGAATCCCCAACGGTCATATATACCTAAATAAATCCATGATAAAATAAGGTATTGAATGAGAACAAACCCGATTGATTTTATGAATTTGACTAAAGTTTTCAGCAGGGCTTTCACTAATTGAATATAGCTGTCCAAGAAATTTCTCATTTTTTCTTCGTTTTCTTCAGTTAATATTTCCTTGTGTGGCAATTCCCACCGCCCCCTGATCTTGTTTTTCAACTGCCGGCAAAATTAAAGGCACATCTAAATTCATTTTTCTTGCTATGTCAATCATTTCATTATAAAGGGTTTCCCTAATATAACCCATTACGTCAAGTAATTCATTAAATAAAAGGTTTTTCCTATCCCTTGTGATTCTTTTATATGTTACTTCATAACTTGTTTTCAATTGATTTGCATAACTTGTATCCCTGAAATAAACAAAGTCAAGAGAAGCAATAGTGTATTCAACATCTATTTTGTTCAACCTGTCACGGTGTAAATATTTTTTATTATTTTTTATGAAAAATTTAACAGGTTCTTTCAACATTTGGGTTGTCATTGAATCATATTTATCGGTATATGAAGGAAAACATTTTACAAACGCCTTAAAGTCAGAAATCAAATCCCTGTGTTGTGTTTGTGATCTTGTTTTCAAATCATAAAAAAAGTATTTCATAGTTGATTCAATTATTTTCTCGTTAGTAGATTCTTCTTTCGTTTCATTCAAATCTTCGTTTTCGCCCATCAATAACACCATCAGTTTTAAGTATTGCTAAATAACAATTGTCCCTGTCTTTTCTTGGCGGGTAAATTATTAGAGTTTTCCCGTTGCACTTAAAAGTCAATTCGTGTTTATTTCTTTTAATCGTGACCTTTTTATGATCAAAAATTAATCCTACATTGTTTATTTCATGTTCCATTTTTTCCCAAAAAACGTCTGGGTTTTGTATGACGTCCATTACAATTAAGCCTAGACTGTAATCGAACTTTTTTTCTTTTTTATTATTTAGATTGGAAGCCAATTTGTGACACTCTCCGGGAGTAAATTCATTATGAAATCTATTATGAAAGAAAATGTCATTAAACCAAATTCCCAAACTCCGTCAGCATATTTTGTCGTGGCTGAAAGCATTATTAAAAGTAAAGTAATGCCTGCTAAAGCAACTAAAGCACCCACTAACCTAAGTTTTTTTCTATACCAATAAGCTAAATCTTCTTTTGTTGGGATTTTTGTGTCAATGAATCTGCCTTGTTCATTAATGAATTTTACTGAATCAAGCGGGGGCAATTCGTCCGGGATTTCTACTGCGTATTGTCCATGTAAAGTGAATTTAGTTTCTACTTTAATCGGCATTTCTTTTTTATTCCCTTCCGAACTTTTCGGGTGCATTTCTTGCATAAGTTGTTTTTGTTTTTCCATAATTTAACGCCTTCTTCAGTCCCGCAAACCTCGCAATTGGACATTAACCTTCCCTCGTTATTTCAGCCCTTCCCTTTTCAACCATTCTGAAGAACGGATTATAATAAGTCCCGGCATCTGCGGATTGTGAAATCATGTCCCCTTGATGTTCGTGAGTTGCTATGATTACTTCTAACTGTGATTGTAGCATTATTTGTCCTACTCCTTTTTGAACTTGTTTGTAAGGGTATTCAAAAAACTTTCCGTAAGGCACTAAGTTTATATCGTGAATGATTACGTCACCGTTCAAGTCAGTGTGTAATTCATGATTTATTCTTGCGACATGCCTTCTTTTGAATACAAACCAACCTTTTTCATAAACAAATAATGTGTCACCGTCTTTACCGTATCTTACGCTTTTGAATACAGGTATTAGTTTTTTTGTAAATTTTGATTGGATAAATTTTTGTTTACCGTTTTCATCGATTATAGGGTCGCCAATGAAATAAGGTATTCCTAGACAACCGATTATTTTTCCTATTTTGACGTTCTTTTTCCAGTCAGAACCTTCAGTATAAAGATCGTTCAAATTATCTGGACAATAATCTATAGCCATATTAACATATTTTGTATACATATCTTCTTTGGGGCTGTAATATTCGGATTTAAAAATTATTTTAGAAGCAACAATGACAACGTATGCTATTGCGAACAATACGATTGTGAGAATTATTATAAAAGCAAGTTCCCAAATAGAATTAACCCCACCAAAAAGGAAAACCCATCCAATGAAAACAAAAGTAATTATTATGAATCCTAAAATTATTTTTTGAACTAAAGAAATAGAACTCCAAAAGCCTTTATCTTTAACCTCTTGTTTAGAGTTTAATTGTGGTTCGCCTTCTTCAGCCATTTAAATACGCCTCTGTGATTTTAGAATAAAGAATAATCCCCAACTCATAACTGCGACTGATAGCATCATTAAAGCAAAAGCAAGAATCATAAAATCGGTTTTATTTTGGAATAAATAACCTATTTCGTTATATAAAAATTGTGTGGCGTTTGTTATATCTTGTTTGTCTGCTTTATTTTCAAGTTTATTTTCTAAACTTGCAACACGCTGGATTAATTGAATTTGATTTGTGGTTAAAGAACTTTGATCTATGTTTGTGCCTTCGGGTATTTCGTTGCCCTCGTAAGATTCAACTTCTATGGCGTAAGCAGTAGCCAAAAATAGAATTAAAAATATTGTTACCCAAAGTTTTTTCATTTCTGATTACCCCTGTAAACTTTTACAGTCAATAATAATAAGCTGTTCTGCTATTTAAAGCTATCTAAATCAATTTTTATGAATTACCAAAGAACCAATTGCTAAAAACATGATTACAAACAAAAACATTATTCCTACAAGTACAAAAAGTACAAATAAATTAGTTGGGTCGCCAAGATAAACATTTCCAAGAAATACAAATATTAACATTAAAATTAAAAAAACTCCAATGAATATTATCCCATTAGTAATATTTCCCATTACTTGACCGACTCCGCTAATGATTTCATAAGGATAACTCCAACTCCAAGAACCAAGAACATTAAGAAAATAAATCCTATTCCAAGAATCCATGAAAATTCATTGAATACTTGTATTACTGTAGGGAGCAAGAAAATAGCTAACACAATTATGACTATAATGAATACTATTGCTATGGCTATGAACTCCATTCCGCTTGAAAAAATATTGTCACCCATTTAAGTACCCCCTTTTTGCATAGATAACATTCCTATAAGCACTATTGATAAAATTATTAAAACCGTGAAAGATTTGAAATCTACCCCTATCCCTATGTGACCCAAGGCAAATGCAAAAGGCGCGAAAAAAATGTCCCCAATTGACACGTTTGTCCCTAGATCGAATACATTTATCAGCCCTGTCAAGGGTATTTCTATGGTCGCCCCCAAAACTACGGCTATCAGCACTACATATTTCGCCCATTTTGGTATCTTTATAAAATCTGCTATACCTACAGGCATCAATTACCACCATTACCACCATTAAATCGATTGTTAAAATTTCTCCAAATCAATGATACCATAAATACTAACATCATTAGTATTGCTATGAACAAAATTCCCCCAAAAAGGAAATCCATTGTAGTGCCTGCGGGGTCTTGTGCAAAATCATTGAATAATTCAATTGTAGCATTTAATGGCGAATCAACAACAATAAGCGCTATTCTCAATAATAATGATCTTGTTTCTTGTTCTGAAAAATTATTGAAAAACATGGTGTTTTGGAATGTGAAAGTTAATATATTTGGAATGAATTGGTTAGGTAAATTTGCATTTACGTCAGCCCTAGCCTTGCTTACTGCCTGATTTGTTGCTTTTTCATCAATTATTAAGCTACCTTCAGAATCTTTGAATAATAAAGGGATAGTCAAATCTGAAACAATTACTTCTAAGGTGGCTTCTTTTTCAGGGATTGGAATATTATTAATTGCCAAAAAATCAAGGAATTGTTTTCTGTTTACATTTTCGAATTGCCCATCAAATCTTGTGTCAAATTTAAAATCTTGAATATTGGTTACTGGAATACCTTTGACCCTGTAAATCATTGCGCCGGTTATATTTGTTGGGCTAAAAAGTTTATTGAAATTTAAATCTGCGCCAACGTTTGTTATTATTCCTTTTCCTGCAATGAAATTTGCTTTATCTTGTAGCCCTGTTGAATTTAAGAAATCCCGGGCTAAACCGTTGAATATTTCATAAAAGAAATCTCCAACTGTGTCAATGCTTGTGGTTTGATCGGTTTGTAATTCAAGTTTCAATAATTGAATATCGTTTATTGCGATTATTTCATAAGGTATATTCCACTCTTTATATTGTTTAGTTGATCCTTCAATACTCAAATCACTTAAATGATTTGTTATTCTTACTCTGAAATTATCTATTGGCTTTTCTCCTACTGTATACCAAACTCCGCAAATTAAATCTTGTTCCAAAGGTTTACTAATTACATTATTAGTGTCAGGTGCTAAACAAAATAATACTTCTTGTGTTGGTGAAGTTAAAGTATGATCTTCATCTATTAATAATCTGTGTTCTTGTTCAGAATTTTTTGTAGTAGTAACTATATTTTCCTGTTCTGTGTTGCACCCTGTTATCTCAACACCTAAAGAATCAATTGCACCTATAATATTGCCAGTGAGTATTCCCGCAAAGAAATTTGTTATATCTATATCATTATTTTTACATTTATCAGTCAAAACAGGAATTACTTGTGATCTCGTGCCTGTTTTATCTGTAACTGTTGCCCTGAAACTTATATAATTCCCATCAGGCAATAAAGAACCATTATCTAAAACGAATAAATGCCTGAAGAAATAATAATTTAGGTTGGCTTTATCGTCATAAACAAAACCTGTTGGTTTGTACCGGATTGTTTGATCTACACAATTACCTGCATTACCATCTGCATTGTCGCAGTTTTGGAGTGTCATAAAAATATCCAGTTTGTTCTTTAGGTTGGTTGCTTCATCGTCACGCAAAATTAAGACTAGCGGGATTTCTTCGCTTTCCCTATAAGTTCGATCTGTTCTATGGACGACTTGGTATATTTTCGCTATGTCAAATTCAATTGGAACTACGAAAATCCTTCTATCTATGCGCGTCAAATTATTATCTTGATCTAAATATTCAGTATTTAAAATAGCGAATACAGTTATTGTTGTTAAGTTCACGTCCTCGAAAACAAATTCATTAAACTTCAATTCTAAATTACAGCTTGTTCCAGTACATGAAAAATCTTGTCCTTTAAATATTGTGGTTCTAAAATTTGGTTGATTTAATGTGTTACCATCTGAATAAATTCTAAAGTCTAAAGCCTGAAGTATATTCGGGTCTTTTATATTTATTTGGAGTAACCCTGTTGGGTGTTTTCCTTTCCTTTTTTCAGTTGGGAAAAAATTCATTATTAAATCATTTGGAAAATATGGGAATTGTAAAAATGTGACATTTCTCGATTGAACAGCTACAGCCGTGCCGTTTTTGTCAGTCAAAGTTGTTCTGACAATTAAAGTTCTTGGTGGGACAGGGTTGTTTGCTGTTCCGTTTAAATCAATTATTGGCGGGAAAATTTGATTAAAATTTATTAAGTCCCCTGCTTGGGATGGCGTGAATATACTAGTCCCGGGGAAAAACGTCCCTATGTTGAAAATTGATTTTTTGACTAAATTATTTGCTCCTGTCCCGTCCAAGAATCCGCTTACTGTTATAGTATCTAGAATCCCTTCTCTGTCAAAAGCTTCTGTGTCTATTCTGAACCCTATGCCTTCCTGCAAATATCTTTTTGAAAAACCGCTTAATAAAAATACATCTAAAGGATCAGTATTTTCTTTAAATAATTTTAATCTTTTAGTGAAAAAACCTCTGGCTACAATCGCATAATCCGTGATTGTTACGTTTGCGCTAGTGTTATTTGTGGTTAAAATAATCACTTGTGAATCAAAATCTGTTGCGTTTATTGTGAAACTAAAGGTATGTGGTGTGCTTGTTAAACTTACTTGGGTAGTTACATCTGAACCATTAACTGTTTGCCCTACATCTATGGCTGTCCCGTTTACATCTGTAAAAGCTGTAAATTGTAATTCAAATGCGCTTGTTTCATCGCCAAAAACGCCCGGGACATGCTGGATTAATGTTGATCTTATGTTTGCGAATTGTGAAATGCTATAGGTATCTATTGAAAACGAATTATCGTCTGTTGTTGTTGGTTGTAATTGATTTGACCATTCAGAAGAATTGTTTATCGAGAAAAAATGTTTATATGGCGATCTATAAGTCATTTTATAATATTTTGTTTCATTCGCGGTTAAAGTATCTTGAAAACTATAAGTATACTTTTGGTTTGGTTCACTCCAAATTTTTTGAATCGGATTTGTTTCGTCTGAACCAAAAGTTAAAGTGTCATTAAATACGAAATTATTTCCGTCTGGTGAAGTGAAAATAAAATATTGTTGTTCATCCAAAAACCTTGAATTAAAAATTTTGAATGTTGGAGTTTGTGCGGACGCACTATTTGAATCTACTTTGAAAATAATTTGTTTTGAATTGTCAGACGGGGTTATGTCTACACTGCCGAACCTTATGTTTGAAATGTTTTCTATTGCTGTGACAGTCAAATATTGAAATTCTTGTGTTCTAACTTGTAAAAGTTGAGTTATTCCTTTTGTGACACCCTCCCAAGTTGAATTTATATCAAAAAGATAATCCCCAACAGCTAAGCCATCAGAGAAAGTAATTAAATATTGTCCACTTGCCTCACTAAAAACCATTACATTTTCATCACCATTTAAAAGAATATTAACATCTGCATTTGCAATATTCGAACCATTTACGTCTGTGATCGTTGCCCTGAAAGTTAGCGCGACATTTGAAGGCGCGGGGGAAACTGGCGTGCTTGTGGTTAATGTATGACCTGTCAATTGAAAATTATCGACAGTTATTACACCTTCAACATTACCTGCTGATGCATCTCCATCACCTTCGCCCCAAAAACATACCCTATCACCGGCACTTAAATTTTGTGAAGAATGGGTATAATTAACATCAGTATTAATTGTACTAGTATTAAGGTATGCAATTCTAAATTTTAAAATCCCACTATCTCCTACTCCGACAGTTCCACAAAATTGATTCATGGCTACTCTCTGAGAACCCCCCAAACCCCCTCTAGTTAATTCAGTATTGAAAACTTCTTCATTTCCAGCATAAACTAAAACGTCAGTATGACAATTCGCAACACTTCCCCCACAACTTCTATGTTCATAAGCAAAAACAGCCAAAGTTTGATTTTGAACATTCATGTCATAAGTTGAAATTACCCCGATTAGTTGGTTTCCGTCTGTTGTTAATCCTCTTCGGTCAAAATCTGTTCCAGTTGATACAGTCCAATTAGCTAAACCAGATTCAAAACTTCCATTAGTAACGGTTATTCCAGCGTTTGTATAAGTAAAAGAAAATATGAGAATTAATATTATAATTAATGTTTTTAAAAATATTTTGTTTTTCAATAAATCCCCTTGTTATTAAAATGTGTTTACACCTATTTAATTGTTTTCATTTTTCTCGCAATCTCTTTTGTGACTTCAGCGCTTGTTTTATTCATACTTTCAGTCAAATTTTTAACCGCATTAAAAAATTCTGGCGCTACTCTCATAGGTTTGTTTCCACGACCCATGTAAACACTATATAAAAAGAAGAATAAAAAACTTACCCCGGGTGAGTAATGGGGTAAGTTTTTATTTTTATTTATATTGTTTGACTCTTCAATCTCCTTGCAAAAGCAAAGATTATGAAGATTAGCCCAAGAATGACCCCAATAGCAACTGCTAAAAGACTCAAAGCTATAGCTAAACCAATAGCCAACCCGATCAAGTCACCCTGATCTGCGATTCCACCTGTAGTTCTTGCACCTACAAGTGTCGAGTTATTGATTATGTCCCTAATATTATTTAAGTCTACTACTACTGACCCTGATGTAGAACTCATTCAAATTCCTCCAAAATCAGTTGAACTTCTGACCCTTCAATTTTCTCGCGAAAGAAAATATGATGAAGATTAGCCCAAGAATGACCCCAATAGCAACTGCTAAAAGACTCAAAGCTATAGCTAAACCAACAGCCAACCCGATCAAGTCACCCTGATCTGCGATTCCACCTGTAGTTCTTGCACCTACAAGTGTCGAGTTATTGATTATGTCTGCCAGATTGTCCAGATTAACGGTTACTGCACCCGATGTAGAACTCATTAATATGCACCATCCTTTTTCAACTTACCCCTTATAAAGTAGAAATACCCCGCAGTGTTAGTGGTATATGCGTGAATAATTAAAGTGCGTCATAGTATATAAATATTTACTTTATGAGGAATTTTAAAACTATTCCGACTACAAGCAAAATAACAAAAACTAACATTAAAAGAACAAATCCTACAGCAATTATAACGCCTAATTGGGGGGCAAATTCAACTGTTTCGCTTGTAAGTTCTACGGCTGATTCAACAGGATTATTAAAGGCTTCATTTAATATTGTGCCAAAATCTGCTTCTGATCCTGCATTATTCATTTAAACGCCTGCCTCACAAAGAAAACTAAGAAAATTATGAATCCAACAAAAAATAAAACTGCTATCCCTATTTGCATTATAGCATCCATGTTGCCTCTTTGAAAAAGGAAAAGAGCTTCTTGTTGTGCAATATGTTCTATAGAAGTTCTTTGCGCAACTATAAAATTTGCATCTTGGGAAGTTGTTTCGCAAGTAATTTTAATGGTATAATTATTATCTCTTTTATAAATAGGTTCTTGCAATTTTCTTTGCGCGTAAAAATCCCCATTAGCAAAGGTTCTTTCGTCTGTCAAGCGTTCAACAACTATGCCCTCGTTTTTCATTAAAAATTTGCAAAAAACAGAACGGTTATTATCCGTATTAATGTAATTACCTCTAACAGTTAAAAATTCCCCTAAAGGGACAGGAGTATTCACATTTACATCAGAAATTGTTTTAGTGGAAAATATTGACGTTGCAAAAAGCAATACCACAAAAATCAATAATAATTTTTTCATCGTTTCCCCTTCTTAATAAATACTACAAAAATGACTATAATTATAAGAACTACTAACAATATAATTATTCCCATTAGCAATAAATTTTGTTCTTCGCTATTTTTAAGCACGCCAGATTCATTCCCTACTAATTCGGGGTTTACGAATTTGTTTTGATCTGTCAAATCTTTTCTATCGTCAAGCGGGTTAAAATATCTTATATAATCTTCCCCGGGCGGGCTTATTGTTATTGTGAAAATCGCATCGCTTGAATCAAAACCAGTTAAGCCGTCCGAATCGGTCGCTGAAATAAGAATAAAATAATCGCCTGCTGGCACAGATGAAATATTCCAAGTCAAAATGCAATCAAATATTCCATTTGAACCAATGCAAATTATACCTGCTTCTGCGGTGTTTTGATCGTTCACAATTACCGTTCCTGTTCCTTGAGATGCTGAAACAGAAAAGTTTGCATCAATTAACCATGAAATTGAACCAATGTCATTGATAGAGAAATTTATATCTACTGTTGAAACCATCTCTGAATTAAATAATTCCCCGCCATTCGGAGAATTAACTGTTATTGTTGGCGTGCTTGGGTTTGCGATTGAAAAACTATAACCTGAATTATCAAATTCGGCTGAAAATAACTCGAATGTCCCTGTTTCTCTTACAACACAAGAAATTGAGTATTCACCATTGTCCACAGTCAAAGAATTAAAATTGCCTACTCCGTCCCCGCCGGATTCTAATTCTATTGCGGTCGTGTTTGTGTCCCTGAATATAACATTGACATCAAATACAATTGTGTCACCGTTTGGGTCTGTTGAAAAACAATTAAAATCTACTGCACCGCCAGAAACAATTGAACCATTCACAGGCGCGTTTATGTCCGGGATTTGTGGCGGGTTAGGTAGTAATACAGGAGAAGCATTTGCCCTTATGATTGTCAAATTCCCCCCTTGAAAGGTTATTGTTCCGGCATCTGTGTTAGCCCATAATTTGAGTGTCATGTCTGTAGAATTTACATCTTCAAATATGTACTGTAATATTACCACTCCAATAGTCCCTGCGCCGTTTGTTTCTCTTGAAACCACTAAAGAATTTATGTCATAGGTAGTATCAACCATTTGCAATTTTGCTTCAAATAAACAATCGATTTCGTCACAAGAAATTGGTATCACTGCAAGCACGCTGAAATCCCCTTCTGTGTCTGAGAGGTTTAAATCAAATTCTTTTATTATTTCAAAATTGGAAGTGTTCACGGTTAAGGCGTTTAGACTGCCTTGTGCAAAATCTCCGGGTCTTTGATTTAAATATTTGCTTAAATAACTAAAATCTGATGTGAATGTTCCAGCAGTAGTTTTTGCGAATGTATCAATAGTGTATGAAGTTGATCTGTTCAAATCTTCAAATATTGTTGTTTGTCCACCGACACCTGAACTTGAAGCCCCAACAGTTCGCGGGTATTCTGAACCGTTTGAATCAGGAATTTCTTGTATACCCCATTTCATCGTCCCCTTTCCACCTGTCGCACCGTAAGAATATATAATGTCACCGTAACCAAAAACAAAACCATTGAAAGCAGGTGTAATGAAAGGGAATGAATTAATGTTTTCAAAAGCGGTGTTTGTTGTTGATGCGTTTGTGACTTCATTGTCAAAATCAGAAATAAGTAGGTTATTTTGATCTCGGTGTATTATTCCTCTACAAACTAAATTGTCTGTTGTGATTGTGAAACCTGCGCCAATATCTCTTTTTTGTTGTACCCTGAAAAAATGGTTTCCATCTGAAACATTAAAATCAAGCGTTTGCATATAAATAGAACCTGCTAAAGTTATCGCGTCAAACGTTCTTGGTGTTTCTTGTTGATCTGTCCAAATAACCGCATCGTCACTCGTTTGTAATAAAAAATCTACTTCGCGGGACGATGCGTTTGTGGTTGCTACAGTAAAGGAACACCCAACATCTATGGCAGTCGATGAACCGAACGCAGTATTATATTGAAAAGTTTCTATTGTTTGGTAAATTGTTGAAGTGGATGAAAAAGGAGCATCCCTTTCGAACAATAGCATTTGTGGGTAAACAAATTTGTCAATTGTTTTTGTCACGTTTGTATCGTCACTAACGATTAAAACAAAAGTGTTGCCATCCGTCCAGCCATCTTTGGTTATTGTGACTAAGTAAGAACCATTATTTATGTCTGGAATTGTTATTGGAGAATCTGCGCTTAATCGATCATAAAAATCGACATTAAAATCTATGTCAAAGTTTGTTAAATCGAATTGTGTTCCTGTGCCTTGAAAAACATTAAATGTTATGTTTGAATCTTGATCTATTGATTCTACAGCACCTAAATTAATTGTCGGTTGAGTTGCAAGATGGTTTGGTCTGAATGTTATTCTTGCTTCATCCCAAAAAATTATATCGTCCACAATGATATTAAAACTTTGATCGTTTGTTCGCCCCCCGAATTGTAAAGAACCCACGTCTAAATCGTAAATCACATTTTGCGTATCGGAAGCAACTTCGACATTATCAACATACATTTTTTGGGAATTTGCTTCCCAAGTAAAAGCGAAATGATGCCAAGTATTCGCACTAATTGTTCCTGTTTGTTCTGTATCACTCCAACCACCGCCCGCTTGGTCTGCATCTAAACTCATGGTTAATTTATTAGATGTTGATTTCGTCCAAATTTCCCCTCTTCCAGAATTGTCACCTGTTCCAGCATCGCCCCAAAATAATATCCTTTTCATCGTTGCAAGAGTATCATTTATATAAAACCAAAATTCAAAAGTTCCCTCTGCAATATCTGCCCCTAAAGAAGTTTCATTCGTCAAAACAACCGGGTTATTTGATCCTACATTATTATTCGCATAGGCTGAACCTGTGTAAGATTGGCTAGTCCAAAACTCTTTATCAGTAGTTGAGGCTAACCTTGAAGTAGTTAAATTTTCTACTCCTTTTCTGCCTTCGACTGTGTTTAAATCGAAAACTTGAAAGTTCGCGTCAATGTCCCACATATCTATTATGTTCACATTGCTTGAATCAATTGTTACATTGTCAGGATCACGCATTGGAGTTGGTCGGGCGTTTTCAGTTATATAAAATCTAAAACCGTTTGTATCAGAAGCGTTTAATTCGCCATCTTCAGGAATATCCGTGTCTGATTGCCAGAAGAAATTCATGTCAAAACCACAATTCCCTACTGCAATCATGTCTATTTCTGTGCTGGTTGCTTCAGTTACAAGAGCAATTTTATTTGCGTCTTGATCCCCGGCACAAAGAAAAGCACTTGTATCTACGTTTTGCCAAATAATAGTTTTTTGATTAGCAATTATTTCTGAGTGCGAACCGCCAATATTTATGGATGCTCTTTGCGGAAAATTTGGGGGGTCAAAAAATGGGTCAAGGCAGTCTGTATTTGCGCATGCATAAAATTCTCCTTTCACACCGATCTTGTGAGTGAATATAATCATGAAGTATTTTGTTTCGTTTTTCCCGATGTTTATTCCTCTTAATCCTCCTTTTGAAAAGAACCCATTTGGAACATGGTTTGGAGTTAGATTTTGCCAGCTTTGGGCTTTGGTTTTTTTCCAACTCATATAATATTGAGTTGTCGTGCCATTTTCAATATTTTCTATTATTTGATTTTGACAATGGGTTAAATTATAATCCTGATAAGGCGAATCTGAACAATCCCAACCAACATTTAAATCTGCAATTGGAATGTAATGAGTTATTTGAACAGAATCGTAAACAGGAATTTGTCTAGATAGTTCTTTCCATTCCCCAACAAAATTAATTTCTATTTCTTCGCTGGAAAATAATCCTAAATCAAAATTTCGAATTGAATCCGTTAAGTTTGTTATTTCAAAATAAACTATTTCCCTGCTAAGACCTGTGTAAGTGTGTTTATCGCTTTTGATGTCGAAAAAAGTGTTTGAAAGTTCATCGTCCCAATCAAAAGAAATGTTTTCAGGATTTGAATAAATTTCTGCAAAACCATTCACCGATAATAAAATCAAGAATGCAATTAAAATAACTTTTTTCATTAAATCCCCTTAAATAACTGATTAATAATAAGGTTTTAAAAGTAAATAAAACTAACTGTTTACACCTTAACTTTCTGTTCTGCGAAACTTTCCAACATATCCGCTATTGACATCTTAGAATAGCCTTCACTATATAAATACCTTTTCCAATCTTCGGCTTTGCTCTAAAAGTCGGGGTTGCTCCTAAAGTAACCCTCAAATCAGACTAAAAGAGCAAAGCTCCAATCTTCCCAACTATACCATTCATAAGAATTTGCAAAACGGTTCAATATTTTCCTTGCATTTAAAGATAATTTTTTATTGGTTAATTCGAATCGGGTTTGGAAAAATGTTTTTAATTTGCCTGAAGTTTTACCTCTGAATAAAATGCTAAAATCATGTTTTATTGGATCACTCAACTTTTTCCACCTTTATATTTAAAGATTTGACTGCTTCATCCTTTGTTTTTCCAGAAATGAATTGCCCGGCTTTAATTATTTTCCCATCGAATTTGAATGATTTTGTGCCTTTAGCAATTTGGAATCTTTCTGTCCCGCGAACTGTAATCATTCTTATACGCATACCGATTATTTCATTTTTAATTCTGGCGTTCTTTGAGGCTTCTTTGTGAAAACCCCGGTTCGTTAAAAAATCCATCATTGATTGAGGATTAACATTTCTTGAAGCCGGGACATTTGCTTTTGACATTTCGTTTTGTATTTCGTCAGCAATCATTTTTGTCGAAATACTCTTTATTTTATCTGTGTCAATATAAGTCTTAATTCTTTTCCAAATGCTCTCTATTTCTTCTTCTGGGAGTGAATCCATTTAAACAGCCCCGCAATAAATGCATTCCCCATTAACAAAAAGATGGGTACAATTAGGGTTTCCTCTTGGCAATGGTCTTTTTACTTCTTTCAGTTTATCAACTTTCAATTTAATCAACCTTCTTGATGCCCTCTTAAAACAGCCCTCTCAATTTCTGTTACATCCCATTCAGCGAGAACACTGAAAAGATTTGTTGAAATTCTTTTCAAAAGATATGGATCGCCTTTAGGTGGAATTGCTTCTTGCCAATCTTTTACTTCCCAAAGAATATAAAAGTTTTCTAATTTGCCTTCAGGTAATAATTGAGCAGGGATTATTGGAACGCCTGTTTTAATTTTTTCTCTTATGATATTTCCAGTTCCTGTTGAACCGTCTTTATAATTTATTATTCTGCTCTTCCAATCTGGAAAAGTTCCACTCGGCAAAATTATATCCTTAGCCCAACTATGTTTATCCCAACCAAATTCTTTATCCGCAAATTGACTGCTTCCAAGACTTTGTTTTTGGAAAAAAACTGTTTTAGCATTAGCTTGACAAATAGCTAGTTTTGGTTCGCCTTCTTCATTTACTCCTGTTTTTTTGAAAGCATCAAAAATATCTATTACTTTATTTCCTTTGCTCAAAGAATAATAAACCTTTTTAATTTCCTCGTATTGTTTATGTTGTTTATCAACTCTATCTTTCAATGCATCTTTATATTTTGTATATTCTTCTTTTGCTTGTTCTTCTGCCATTTCAATTACTCCTTTCATGAAATCAACTCCTTTTTAATCGACTCTATTTCCAGTATTATAACGAATTTCTGCAAGCATAATAATACTATCTTCGAACTTGTATTTTAGCTTTGGCACTACGTATTTTGCCTCAATATACTGTTTATGTGCTGTAGAAATTTGGTGAATGTCGTATTTCGATTTTACAACTTGAACAAACTTAGGTTTTTTCCTGTTTCCTTTAGCTTCTGTGCGTAAAACCCATTCTTTCCCGCGCGTCATTCTGGCTGAGTTTAAATACGCCCACTCCGTTGATGAATCCTTCAGGATATTATAGGTTTTCAAAAAAGAAAATTTATCTAACATTATGACATGATAACTTTTATCGATGTCCATTTCGAAAATGTAAGCGTGAGTTAATTTGTGTTGATCTTGTAAATACTTTATTTCGTCAATTACTTCAATTAAATCGTGGTTATCAAAATCAAAAAATTGCACATAACGCGAATCTTTGCACCTGTTTGAAATTCCTTTACTCCAAACGTCCGGGGAACGATACCACATTACTGTAAACCGAATTGTTCTTTTCACAAAAGGAATATTTAATGCAACTCGCAACTGCTTAACCTTTGGCGTTGTCTTTACTTGAAACTCCATTCTTTCGCCTCTTTGGATTAACACAACCACAAGAACACACTTTTGTATAATCTGCGTGGTGTTCATCAAAATAAATTAAATGTTTGGTTGGTTGCGCAAAAGTTATTCTTGCTTTGCAATCAGGTTTACAATTTATGCACCTTTTGTTTTCTTCTTCAGTCATTTTAGCCACCTTTTTATTTTTCTAATAATTGTAACTTTTCTTCCGCCAGAAATCAAACTTATTTCTTTTAGTTTATTTTTTAGTTCTTCAATTCTGTTAGTTTTCCATTTATTATCTATTTCTAGATATTCAATTCTCTTTTTTAAGTCCTTAATCTCTTCTTGTAATCTGATTTTTGTTTTGACTAATCTTTCGACATCCATTATTTATCCCTCTTATGCGCTATAAGTGTCAATTTTACGCTATTTTTGATTTTAAAATTATCTTCAACCCTCAGACAAATATTATACTCCAATTTCCCTTTAACTAAAATCTCGCCTATTTGCTTGGAATATTTTGCACTTGAAGATATGAAGAAAGGAATAATGTGTTTTTCTAAATCAAATTCAACATAAGCAAAATCTTTGTATGAATCTTTTTCCCTTTCAATCCAACCAAAAACACCGATACCCTTGCCTAAAGATACTGCGGTGAATCTGTCCCATGTTACGAAAGGAATTTTTCTTAAATTAAATTCGATCCATTGTTTAGTTGATGTTTTAATTTCCATGAAATCACAACCTAAAAATTTCTAGAAAGGGAAAGAGCGTGGAGGGCTTACTCTGAAGTAGCCTTTAACCTTCCCTTTTCACTAGCCTTTCATTGCAATTCTTTTTGTAATTCTTTTTTGACAAACTCTTTGAGGTTCTCCGTTTCTTTAGCTATGTCGTCACCGATTGCTATTTCTGCTTTAGCGCTGAAAGAAATTAATTTTGATTCATATTTTTTATCTGTTGTTAGCTTTCTGCTTTCACTATAACTAATTTCTTTTAAAACCATTTTTTACCATCTCCGTTGTTTTTGATTTATGAGGCGTTTTTAACACCTATTTAATGTTACTTTCCAAGTATACATGCCTTCTTCTAAAACTCTTATCGCGACATTGCAATAATCTAGTTGTACTTCTTGAGTAGTGAAATTATTTTCATTCCAAAGTTTTAAGACTTCAAAACTCAAAGGATTAAAATCTAGTTTAGGGGCTGTTTGTCCTGCGTTGAAAGAAGGTTTACCGGGTTCAAAACACCCGGATAGTAATATTAATATAATACAAATCCCTATTAATGTCCCTTTCATTTTTTCGCCCCCGATTGAATTGTTAAATCATTAATCATTTGTTCTTTGTTTTTTTCTTCTTCAAAATCAAGCATTGCCTGATTAACAAAAACTTCTAAATTATTCATCACTATCCCCCCAATCCATATCTTTGATTACTTGCCCTAAACCATTAACCATAACCGATTTATCAACAACCAGTTTGTCAAACAATGTATAAAATGCCTCACAATAATTTGAAGGCGAGTAATCGTCCAAATCTATAGTTGAATTGCTATCTGAATAATGTTCAAAGGCACACACAAACCCTTTCTGAAAACCTAATTTGTTCGCACTATCTGTAGAATAAACAAACCAAATAGCAAACGCGACAATGAAAATTAAAAAGAAGGCATAAACTTCTTTCTTTGAAACGGTCAATTCTTGAGAATCATAGTTCATTGGATCGCCACTTTTGGTTCATGTTTTTTAATTACTGTCCAAGAATAAAAACCTACTAAAAGGCACGCTACCCCTAACCCAAAATAAGAAAAAATTACCAAAACCGCGCCAGAAGTTAGAACAAGCCCGGTAAAAAATTGAGCAAGAAAAATAACATAATTAACAGTCATGGTTTCGTCACCACATAAATTTTTTTATCGGATTTAATTGCTTTGGGGGCAAGGAATAATTTATTAGAATACAATTTAGGTTTTGATTTTTTTAAATCTGAAAGTATTTTCTTTTTTATTTCATCATAATTTTTAGTTTTATTCATTTAAAGACCTCGTTACAGTTGTGTTTTGATTAACGGTAATATAATTCATTTTTATTAAATCGTCTGCATATTCTCTTGCGGTTTTTCTTGAAATCTCATAAGCTTTCTGGATATAAAGAATAAGTATTGGAAAATTTATTTGTTTTTTAAATTTATATTCGTAATGTTTAATCATGTTCAAAATTGCAGAGTATTTTTCGCCTCTAGTCATTTTTTGACCCCCAATTCAGAACTTAGTTTTGGGTAGCTCATTTTCCAATCAACTCTTTAAATCTTTTATCTGCTTCCTCGTTTTCGTTTTGCTTTTCTTTACAGAATATTCTAAATTCAGTTTTGTTGAAAGTTATTTCATTATAATTAACCATTGAAATTATTTCAAATGCGCGAAGATTTCTTAGAATATTATTATACATTGTATCACCTAAAACAAAATAGGTTTTGAAAACACGAAGAACATCTAATGAGGGAAAAGTATCTATTTCGTTCCCATGAGGATACTTATTAATCAAAAGCTTTACTAAAAGCATGCCATGCTCAATTGTTTTATCACTTTTCATCCAATCCCCTTAGATTTTCAAGAATGGTTACAAACTTCCCGTCCTGTGTTCTTCTCAATAATTTTAAATCAATACATTCCCTAATGAAATTATAAACCGTAGATGTCCCCTGTTTATTTGTTTTCTTCCAATAAAGTAATTTCAATTCCCCAAAATTAAAAGTAGCATCTTCGGTTAAATCTTCAAAAATTCTTTTAGCTTCAACCATGTAAAAGATTAGGTCTTTTGTTTTTAAAAGGGTATCTATCTATCTATCTACTTTATTCACTTCTCACTTCACTTCTCACTACTCACTACACTACCACAACCTTTAAATAATTCAAAAACCATTATGGTGTTGCTGTATATTGGAAAAGGGTCATTAAAGCAACCCCGGGGATCATGTCGCTTGTGGCGAATATGGAAAACAAACCCGGGGTTGCGTCTTGTTTTCCTATGCGCCTATGAACCTTGTCGGTGAAAGTCCGGGAAAAGTTCATCGATCTAATTGTCCCTGTAAAAAGGGTGTTATATAGAGGGACTATACATAACAACCTTCTAACTACTACTCTCATAATTTTCCCAAATAAACCCAATGGTAATTCATTAGTGAGAAGTGAAGTGAGAAGTGAGTAGTGAGTAGTGAGTAGTGAATAAAGTAGAGAGAGATAGATAATGTG
>SDBU01002077.1_pt1 | contig 27288 bp, 30 predicted proteins | sample 2277071 | NCBI WGS metagenome assembly SDBU01 (sample SAMN10397929, study PRJNA504765) | marine sediment metagenome | isolation source: marine sediment core GS08_GC12, 126 cmbsf | place: Arctic Ocean: Gakkel Ridge, Loki's castle | collected 2008 | reverse complement strand
ATGTTTATAAGCGCACTAGAAAAATTCTCTTTGGAATTAAACATTCAAGACTTAACAGGCTTTGGTTTGAAAGGGAGTAATTTAAAAATGCACATTTTTAGTTATGAAGATTATACTGTAACTGTTTTTATGAATCCTAATATTAACTTAGAAGCTATTGAAAGTAAAATAAATAATTATTTTGAGAATTTATTTGAAGAATATAAAGATAAGTTTGAAATGGGGCTTAAAACAGGAAAAATCGATGATCTTTTGCCCATAAGAGAAATCGGAAGGAATTGGTTGGAAGAATTAAATAAATCCTATCAAAATATGATCATTAATTCTGAGATTATTGATCAAGAACATGGCCAAGTTCTTCATAGTAAAATAGATGAACTTTATGATGATATCAATAAGAAATTTTCTGTCACTCTTGAAAAAGTAAAAAAGTTAAAGGTCGATATAATGAAATCAATAATAGAAAAAGATTATGAAGAACTAAATAAAATTGCTGAGATTGCGAAAGAATTAAAATCAAAATTTAGCCCATGATTTTCATTCTTAATTCTCCTGCTTTAATATCAAATTTTTAAAAACCAAAATAATTTATAAAAAATGATATATATAAACGTATTAGATTCATACTTTCTTAAATAGAATTATTCGAGAAATCCTCTTTTTATTTTCATAAAAAAAGCTGGATAATAATTTATGACAAAAAATGTGTATGTTATTGAGGATAACGAAAAAAATATGAAGTTATTTAGAGCCATTTTAAATTTAATCCCTAACGTTGAAATCTTTGAAGAAACTAGAGGAGATCTAGGATTTGAATTAATAAAATCAGGTAATCCGGATTTAGTTATTTTAGATATTCAATTACCAGAAAAGAGTGGCACAGAAATCTGTACAGAGTTAAGAAAAATTGAAAAATTCAAAGATCTTCCGATAATCGCTGTAACCTCTTTTGCTATGAAAGGCGATAAAGAACGTATTTTAGCATCTGGTTTTAATCAATATATTTCAAAACCATTGAAAGTACGGGAGTTTAGAGAGTTAGTTACAAATTATTTACAATAATTATTTTAAATATTGAAGCCTTACTATGTCAAGTTAAAAATTTAAAAAATCTATTGGATAATTTTACCTTTTTTAGGAATGGTAAATGTAAAGACAGTTCCTTTTCCTAACTCACTAGAGAAGGTTATATTTCCCCCATGTAAATTTATTAACTTCTTAGTTATAGATAATCCTAATCCCGAACCATTTATACTTGAAACAATTGGATTACTTACTCTTTTAAACGCTTTAAATATTAAATTGTAATCTTTTTTATCTATTCCAATTCCTGTGTCTCTAACCTTAAATTCCCAGAAATCTTCATTTTCTATTATTTTAAGAGTAACAGAACCTTCTAGCGTATATTTAAAAGCATTACTTAATAAATTATAGAGAATCTCCTTAAATCTGATTGCATCCATATAAACAGAAGCTTTACCGTTTAATCCTTCAATATTAAAATCTAAATTTTTACTAGAGTATAACGGTACTAATGACGTTTTAATTTGGTAAATCAAATAACTTAAATTAATTCTCTCAAAATTTAATTTTAGTTTTCCTGAGTCAATCTTTGTTATATCTAAAATATTATTTATTAGGTTTAATAGATATTCTGAAGAGAATTGAATGTCTTGTAGAAAGTCTATTTGTTTATCATTTAATGGTCCATATACTTGTTCCAAAAGTAAATCAGTAAAACCAATAATAGAATTCAAAGGCGTCCGTAATTCATGGGATACTGAAGACATTAATTCTGTTTTAAATTGAGAAGCAATTAAAATTTCATTCATGACTTTCTTATATTCTGTTATATCTCTCCCAATAACGATAATCCCCTGTATTTCCCCCCAGTTATCTTTAACAAATGAAATAGACATAGAAAAGGGTATCCTCTTGCCATATTTTGTTTTAAAATTTTTCTCAATATCTCTAATAAAATTGGAATCTCCTATTTTCTGCTTTAAAAATTCATTAAATTCTGAGTTTTTTATATCATCTTCAGAAAATAAAGTATAAATTGGTTGATCGATTAATTCTTTTTTTTGATAATCTAACAATCTTAAAGTGGTTTGATTCACATCTTTGATTTTATGATTTGGTGATAAAAGTATTAAAGCATCTGATAGACCATACATTATTTTATCTGTAATGTTTGAAAAATCTAGGACAAATAATTGATATTTCACCATAGCATAAGCAATAAATCCAACGCAAATAGTAAATCCAAATATACCAAATTCGGGTATTTCTATCTGAAAACTAAAAAAATTAGTAAAATCAGTAAAATAAAATATTAAAAATGAGATCAAAGAACCAGCTAAGATAAATTTTGCTTGATAAGTTTTATTGGAAATAGGTTTTTTATAGTAAGTCCAAAAAAAAAGAATAAAAGAGAAAATTATTAAGCCAAACATCCAAAAATAATATATATTTAAAACCAATGAAGAATCTTGAGCTCCAAATGTCCACCCCCAATATTTTTTTATAGGTCCTTTTTCAAATATATCAGTGGATAAAGCTAAATTTATAAAAAAAGCAGCAGGAAAATAAATGGAAAGATATAAAAGTTTTTTAATAATTTTATTGAATTTTTCAAAAAAAATTATACTAAAATGAAATAAAAAAGAGACAGGAAACATATGTAAAGAGCCAATCTTTGCCCAAATTAAAGCAATTTCATAATTATCAGCTGTTCTCATTCCATATTCAGCCAATCCCATAATAAAAAAAGAAGAGCAAAATAACATAAATAGAAGATTTAATTTTTCTTTAGGATTTTTTGAATAAACAAAAACCCCAAGAAAGAAAGAAAAAATAGAGCCAACTAGAGATAAAAATGCGAAGATTAGCATTATTAGAAGATTCTTCGTCTTGTTATTTATTTCTAAATTCTTAATTTTTTTAATCTTATTTATATCTATTTATTTGCAAACTATTTCTAGCAATTTCAAGATCAAAAATGGCATAATAAGGCTAAAAAAAATTTAAAAAATTAATAAATGCAATCTAATTTTATAGGTATCTATTTTAATAAAAACTTCTAATATTATTTAATAATTTCAATAAAATAATTATTCATAATCTCCGATATTTTTTATTGGAGAATTTTTTTTTAATCAACACATTAATTTGTTTCTTTCAATTATAAGGTCTGTTTTCTTAGGTTCAGGAAAATAAAAACTTAAGATTTGTCATATAATATTAATAGAAATTTTAAAAAAATCCATTGATTTTTCTAAAAAATCAATAATACCCTCTAAAAATGATTTTTAAGACGTTATTGATTTTAAATGTTAATACTAGTCAGATTTTTTAACTAAGAATAAAATTACTAAATTGACTTAATAATGATTAGAGGATAATGTTTTAAAAGAATTATATCACACAGATTTCCAATTCCAGAGATTTCAAATTAACAACTTCGAGGATTTGAAGATCAAAGTTCTGAATGGTTGATACAATAAATTAATCTTATATTTGCAGATTTCCAATTTTTTCAGGAAAAATTGTTGTTATTGTATTAAAAAATATTAGATCTTTATTAGTATTAAGATCCCGAATTGGAAATGGTTTTCTAAAATAATTGGCTCTATTAGTAATCTTAAATGTTTGAAAATTATCAGACGTCTTAAGAAAACCAAGTTGTTCTAACATCTTTAAGTAATGAACAACCTCCTCATTAGTTAATTTAAATTTTTTAGCAATGGAATCTTTTTTATAAGTCTTTGGAACTTCAGAATCAAGAATTATTGAAAGACATGTTTTAATATTCACAATTTCAAATTTATCAAGAATTTTTTTCTCATTCAACAAGTTATTAATAATTTCTATTATTTTTTTATACGTTTTATAAAAATATTCTGCTTCTATTGATGTCAATTCAACATCAGAAAATTTAAGCGGAAATTGTTTTAGATTCTTAATTAAACTGTTCTTTTTAAGATCTGAATAAGATTTTGACCTTAAATCGATTTTATTTAAAAAAATATAAATAGAAATTTCTTTTAAGTGATACTTCTTTAAGATTTGTCTAATACCCTCTAGAAATTGAATTATTTCTTCTAAAGATTTTTGGATTTCAAATATACATATAATTAAATTACTTTTTTTAAAGATATTTTTATCTTCAGTCATCCATCTTTTATTTTCTTGTCCTGCTAAGTCAAAAAAGGAGATTTTGTTTTTCATAATATTAAATGTGTGTATTTCACAGCCCATTGTTGGCGTTAAAGGATTTTTTAAAATATTTGATGGATCTAAGTTATCAAAAAACACTTTTTTCATACTTGTCTTCCCACTATTTGGGGGGCCTACAAGGATGATTTTCTTATATAATCCCATAAGAACCATTCATTACTATACTTATTATTGTAATTTTACATTGGTTGGATTGTTTTAATGAATAAACTCTTTCATTTCTTTAAAAATTGAATTTTAACTTGTTTTACAATTGTCATCATTATAAAAATTGGAAATAATTGTCTTGTATCCTTGAAGAATACTCTTTTAGGAACTTTGTCTATAATTCAAGTAGAATCTAATTTCATTCTTTTAAACAAAATTATAATTTTTAAATTTTTTGATTTTTTCTTGTTTTTTTAAAAATATAATGTGTTAATACGATTACTAATCTTGCTTGAGCATCAAAAATTCGTCAATAAAAAATATTGGAGAATTATTTCTTTCCTGCCCAACTATGGATTTTGATTCCTTATTACCCCATTTTGCGTCTTGTTACTAAATTCAAATTGCTAAGATTCTTTTAGTACCAGTACTACTTATAAATGTTTTTTCAATGAGTAAAACAGTGAGTATAAGCTTTCTTTTCAGCAAATTTGAGGGGGTGATAATATAAAAATCAAGAAATTTTTGATTTTATTTATCATTGACAGAAAAGTCTATTGAGGAAAATGGGTTTACATTTTGAAATTTAGAAAAATTATAACCGATTTACCTAGGGTAAATTTTTGTTTAAAGATTCTTCTATGAATGAAGTGATAGCAAGAAAGGATATATCAGTATTATTTATCTTTTTTAACTATTAAAATTGATCCCTTAATAATAGATTTCTTTCAGTATTAAAAAAGGTGTCTATTATATTTAATTCTGAAAGTCATCCTATAAATTTACAAAGATTAGAAGAGAATCTACAATCTTTTCTCAAAACAAGTAAAATCCTATGTTTATTAAAATTTTCAAAGATTGATTGAAAATGAAAATAAATAAGTATTTTGTAGCAAAATTGATGAACCTTAGGATGATATCAACAAAAAATTTTCTGAAACTCCTGAAAAAGTTAAAAAATTGCCAAATTAGCTTAAGGATTAAAAACTAAGTTTGCTTAATGATTTATATTGTTGATTTTACTGCTTTAATATAATATTTCTAAAAATAATATTAAACTAATTATAAAAAATGATAATTATAACCGCAATAAATTCCATGGTTTTCTAAATAAAATTATTTGAGATATACACTTTTTAATTTCATTAAAAGAAAATCCAGGTAATTATTTATGACAAAAGATGTGTATGTTATTGAGGACAACGAAATAAGTATGAAATTATTTAGAGCAAGTTTAAATTTAATACCTAATGTAGAGATTTTTGAAGCAACCCGAGGAAAATCAGGATTAGAACTTATAAAGTCTGGGAACCCTGATTTAATCATTTTAGATATCCAACTTTCAGAAATGAGTGGAATTGATATGTGTAAAGCACTTCGAAAAATTGAGAAATTTAAAAAAACACCAATAATGGCAGTAACTTCATTTGCTATGAAAGGTGATAGAGAAAGAATTTTATCAGCAGGGTTTAATGATTATTTCTCTAAACCAATAAGAGTTAAAGAATTTATAGAAGTAGTTAAGAGTTATTTAAAATTGTAAAAGTTCAAATCAAGATTGAATCTTAGGACAATTTCCTAGGATTTTATTCAGAATTATAAATGTTTTACACCATGTCTTAAAGGTTTAATACTATATTTTTAAATCATAATCTTATTAATACCGATATATTCAAGAATTAATTAAGTTTAATTTGGTATTTCCCCCTATTTTGACATATTTGGTGATAAATCGCATTTTAATACAATTAAAAAGGCTTTAGGATATAGAATAAACTATGTAAATTCTATTGAAACATGATTAAGTATGGTTCCTTTAATGATCAGACATATTTCTGAGTTAAATAAAGTGTCTAAAAAGTCTAATTCTAATTACCATTATATTAGTTTTTATAGATTAGGAAGAAAGGCTATATTCTTCAATTTTAATAAACTAAATTTCCTTAATTTAATCGATTCATCCCTTGTTTTAAAGAAAATTCACCTCAAGGATCAAGAATTTATAACTTCTAAGGAAATTAAATCTTATTGCAAATCACTTGGTTTAAATTATGAAAATATAATTCGATATTTACTGAGGATAGAATATCTTGTTAGAATATTTAACCAAATATTTTATGTTAAAAGTTTAACTGAAACTAGGTATTGATCAGTAAAATATTCTCATTTAGAACTTGTAGCAAATAGACTTGAATTAAAAGGTATTACGAATTGGTATTTTGGTCTTTATACTGCTTTAAAATTAAATAATATAACTCATGAATTCTTCACAATAGATTACGTCATTTCTGATAATCTCTATCGGAATACCCCCATTACTATTAATAAGCGTAAATTTAAATTCTCAAAATCAAAACCTGAAGTAATGAAATTTGGAATAAAATATAATAAATTGAAGTATTTAGACGTGGAAAAGACAGTTTTAGATTTCATATACCTTTGGAGATATAATAGCATAATCCCAAAAAAAACTTGTATGGACATAGTTGATTATATGAATAATATCTCTAAAACTAGAATTAAAAATTATATTTACCATTACCCAAATTCTGTGGAAGAAATAATTAAAGAATTAATATGAAATTAAGTTATGAAACGTTATGCTCTATAAAACTAATCATATAATAATCATTGACTCTCTCAGTAATGCCATTACATAGTGCTGGTTTTCTAATTTAATAAAGAAGTGAAAAAAGTCTATGAAAAAGCTTAACGAGCAATCTAATATGGTGTATTATAAATTAAGAGCTAAAAAGAAAAAAAAATAAAAATTAATATAATTCAAATCAAAAATTAATACATATTTTTTTATAATATACATTTTTGGAAAAAAAAAGATTTAAATAAAATTTTTTTTATAAGAATGTAAATCCTTATATTACTATAATCCCTGATTATGTTCTTAAATTACAGGAAATCTTTAAAAAATTCAGATTTTGATTTTAAAATATTTATTGATTTTGACCCTAACTTTAAAGTTTTTTATTATAATTATTTTTTTGAAGAGTATAAAATCGTCTTAAAGATAGCTTTGACACCCCCATTAAACGACAGTGAGGATTTTTGGGATAATGCTACCAATAACGGAGATTGCCTAGATCTTAAATATGAGAAATTTGATCTTACAAAATATAAATATTTATTACACTTTCAATAAAATTTTAAAATTAAATTTGTATGGATGTGATTCAATAAATTGTGATTTTGTTCTTCTTAGTATACTACTAAGATTATGGAAAAATCAATCTTGACTAATTTTTATGAAAAAAGGAAAAATAGATTATTTTAAAGAATTATTAATTTCGTCCAAGAGAGAATCAAAATCTAATATTTTATTTTTTAACTCGTTAAGACTTGACTGAAAATCTCCTATAGCATTTTCAACTTGTGCATTTAAAGATTCTTCTCTTTTTAATAAATCTCTTAGGATTTTGTTTGTATATTCTAAGTATGATTTTAAATCTTTTTGACTAAGAGCTTTTTCCATCAATAAATTTATATCTTCAGTTATTTTTTGAAATCTCTCTCCTTGATAGAGAATTCTATTCATCATAAACATTGATCGAACGTCTAAGTAATCCCTAAATGTTTTATTATGGTTAATCATTATATCCTTTAGCGTTTTCAAGGCATTGATTAGAGATAAAACAGTTTCTTTATTCATTCTCATCTCCTTTTTCTTCTTATTTTCATAAAAATGGGTTCCATTCTCTTTTATCCTCTAACTCTTCTTCATTTATAATCTGAACAAGATGGCCAGAATGTAATGAATCAAACTTTTCCAATTTTTCTTTATTGATATAATTATCCTCAAGAATAGGTACACATTCATGACGTTTAAAACATACTTTTAACCTTATTAAAGTCAATTTATTTCCTTGAATTTATCTTGATTTACTTAAATTTAATTTTGATTATTTACCTAGATTCTGACATAAAGAGAAGGGAAGAGAAAAGAAATTTGAACAGTTATAAAAAAATCAGGGAGAGATTAAACTCAATAGAGTTTAATAGAGGGCGAAATCCAATGTTAGTTCAAATTATCTTGAAATAAATTTCCCTTCCCTATTTTTATAGATACAAATATTAAAGCATTTTCATTTTGTGGACGTTACTCAATAAATTGTAATTTTATTATTCTTAGTATATTTACTAAGATTATGGAAAAGTCAATAATTATTCGGAAACAACGAGAGAATTCTAAATTAAAATATATTTAAGTAATTACTATTCTTCTTTCACTTCCTTTTTCTCTTCCTCTTTTACTTCTTCCTCTTTCTCTTCTTGCTTCCCTTTCTTTTTCTTTTCTTTCTTATTCTTACCCATTTTTTAGTCACCTTTTTTCTTAATTTTATTAATAATATAACGAACGGTTTAATTTTCTAACAAATAATAAATATTCATTTTTGATATTTAAACATTTTTGTATATTATATACATTTGATATATTGATTGCATTAATTCTTTATATAATTAATATATAATTTATACATGGTAAATAAAGAAGTAATAATTTTTCCTGCAAAACCACAAAAACAAGGAAATTATTATAAAATTGCGATTCCACCAGATTTAATCGCAGAAGGAATAATTGATCCAAATGCATTATACGAAGTTAGGTTAAGAAAATTAGCGAAATATAAAGAAGTAAAGGATGAATCTTAAAATCCCTTTTTGGGGGATAAAATATCAATAGTAAGAAAGAATTATAAAAAAATGAACGAAAAACAAACAATAAATGATAAAAATATTAGAAATGGATTACGTTGTTTAAAATGTTTTACCTGTGATCAGTATCTACCATTAGATTATAAAAATCCTGAATTAGATCAGTCGATAAAGTATTTTAAAAAAGTCCATAAAAACCATATGATAAGTATTGTTGCGTTAAGTGAAATACAATAATGTATATATTAAAAAAACAAAACCCAATGATAATTAATGTCGATAGAGAACCCTACAGGAAGAACAGCGCTCAATGCAATAATTGTCTTCCCTGTGCCGTTAGGGGCACTAAGCAATATATTTTTCTTACAACTCTTTATTTCTTAAAACCTATATACAACATCCATGAGCTACTTACCATTGCTATTCTTATAAAAACCAATGTTACCCCAGGACTTATTAATGAATCACCTGCACCAGCTATTACAAAAATTAAGAATCCTAAAGATAAAAATAAAAAATTTCGTCTTATTATTTGATTATTCTCTAACCATGAATCTCTTAATCCTTTTAATCGAAACCTTTTTTTAATAAGGCGGGTAAGCAAGGAGAAAAGCCTATCATATTCACTATTTAGGTCTTGAGTGAATAAATCTTTTTTAATTGATAAATCATCTAATTCTTTTTGGGTTATCTTGTCTTTATCTTTCTTCTTTTTAATTGGGGTTTTTTTAATTTTGAGTCTTAAAGTTTCTAAGTAGTCAATAAGTTGGCGATTCTCATTGGAAATGTCTTCGGAAGTGAAATCCAAAGTAATAGAAGAACACGGTAATAATAAAGTTAGGATTTATACAATGATTAAAAGGAATGATGGATATAAACTTGATGGGGTTGCAGATGAATATTACCTTCCAGATTCCGGTTACTTTGATATCGATTTGACTACACAACAATCTAGAGAACATTCCTTCTATTTACTACAGCATATTAGTTATATTATGACTACTCACGATGTAGCTTTCTTAGTGAAGGATGAAGGCACTTTGATAAGTGATGGGGGATTCAACTTTGCATTTAACTCTAACGGATTCATAACTAAAGAGGAATTATGGACCCCAACTATTGGAATTTGGCACTATACATCTGATTTCTATAACAAGATAGGAGAACATCAAGCAGATTGGAAAGAGGCATGGAAATTTTCCGCAAGACTGTATGATGAAACTTTTAATAGTTATATTAAAAGCTTATTCACAGGAGTTTCAGACTATCTATCGCAAGGCTATATAGCCTTTCTTAGAGTAACCTTACCCCTTCCTAACCTAATCAATTTGGAGACCTAAATTTTCGAATTGCTGAATATTATTCACAGGAAATAGTTGATGAATTAATAGATTTAGGTATCGATTTTGAAGACCTTAATCTATTAGGTGCTACACATAATACATTGGATGGTCAGTTTACACGCCTGGAGGTTGGTAATACTCAGAAAGGATTGTACCACATTTTACGAGAACACACTGATTAAATTTATATTACTTTTTTTCTTTTTTTTTACTAAATTATGAAAGTTTTTATTTCCAACATTGTTGTAAAGCAAGACAGACATGTTCTTGATTATGAATATTTTTATATATTTGGTCAGCTTCAGAGTGGTTTAGAGATTTGGATCACGGATTACAGCTTCGACCTTCGAAAATACGTGGGCCAACACCTTGATATGCTGTTAAGCGTTATGAGGAATCCCTATTTAGAGCACCGATTGGAGATAAAGTCAAACTTTTTGTCGTGGGACCATTATTCGATAGAGATCGTGGATGAGGTGAAAGCTGATTTGACAAAAAAATACGGTCCGCTGTCAAGAGAGAAGGGAAATGAACTTATCTTAACGGGTGAATATATTGACCCTTACATCATTCCTAAGGATTGGGGTGCTCTCATAAAAGATAAAGCCAGTCAGGTTATGTATCGAAGTCCATCTGCTCTTAGAACTAAAGAAAGAATATTCCTTTTAAGCCCTTTTCACCTAAGAAAGCCTGCCCCAAACATTAAAATCCCTAAGACGATAACGATTGGTACCGGACTTATTAGTTTGGTTGCTTGGCGCCATAAATTGATGAATTGATATATTAGTTTGAATTAAATTGAACTAACGATCGAAAGCAAAAAAAAAGAATGAGATCAAATATTATTGAATACAAGGGAATTAAAATTTTTTCTGAACAATTAAAAATTCTTCAGGATTTTAATGATTCCTCAAAGCTGGAGATTAAATTAGAAAACGAGAGCAAAAAAGATTCTAAAGCGTATTTTTCTGTCAATGATAACAATATTACTGAATTAACGATTATAGAAGGTATAGATATTATCCCAACTTCAATCGGAAACCTAAAATCTCTCATCTCGCTTAATTTAAGCTATAACCATATCAAATCTCTCCCAGAATCTATCGGAAACCTAAAATCCCTTCGATCGATTGATTTAAGTCATAACCATTTCACTTCCCTCCCAAGATCATTAGGGAGTTTAGAATCGTTAGAAAACTTAAATTTAGAACGGAATTTCTATGATTTGTCCTTACCGAAGACAATTTCAGGCTTAAAAAATCTTAAAATATTAAATTTGTCAGCGAACAGAATGAAATGTCTAATAGAATCAATCGGTGAGTTAGATTCTTTAGAATCCTTGGATTTAAGTTCCAATTATCTTACATCCTTACCAGAATCCATAGGAGAGTTAAGAAACCTGAAAACGCTTAATTTACATGGAAATCACTTAACGAATCTTCCCGAGACGTTTGGTAATTTAATTTCTCTTGAAAGGTTAGATCTTGACGGAATTAAACTAAAGTCACTTCCTATGACAATTGGGAGTCTTAAAAACCTTAACGTGTTAATATTATCATATAACCGTTTAGTAACCTCTACGATACCTGAATCTATGGGCGAGTTAACTTCTCTTGAAAATTTGGATTTAGAAGGGAATAAATTATCACAACTCCCATCGTTCCTAACAAAATTGAAAACTTTAAGAAAACTAAATTTAAAGAACTGCTATTTGAAAAAAATCCCTGAGAATATCGGGGAATTAAGAAACCTTAAAGAACTTAATTTAGAAAAAAACGACATAAATAGCCTTCCCCTATCTTTTTTCAGTTTAAATTCTTTAAAAAACCTAAATTTAGGATGCAATCGGTTGAATGCATTACCAGAATCCATCGCAAAGTTAACTTCGCTTGAAGATTTAGATATAAGCCTGAATAACTTAGAAACACTTCCGCAATCAATTACCAATTTGAAATCGTTAATAAGGCTTAACATAGAACTGAATCCAATTATAAGTTATAGAGAAGGATGGGATCTCATTAAGGTTTTAAGGACGAGAGACGTAGAAATTATTGAGAGTAGAAATTCTTATTATGAGAGTCTTTCCACTAGTCTTTCACCCGAACCTGAGCTTTTTTGCCCTGCATGTAAAAGTGGGAATTTCGAGACCGATAGTGTTAGTTATTGGGTCTGTCATGATTGTGGTCTTAATATAACTAAGGGATAATTTGAGATAAGGCTTCACCAAAAAAACAAAGCCAAAACCAACCTCCCCCAAATTCTTTTATTTTTTTTTATCGGGGAAACTATCTAAGTAAGTTTTTAATTTATTTTAAAGGGAAACAAGTTAGTGTTGAGGAATGTCCCCCAACATTAGAAACTGTTATCGAAGCTTTTGATTCCTTTCCGTTATTGGAAGCGGAACTCAGTATCCCAAATGCTTTACTTAAAATGAAAGAACAATGCGACAAAGACCAAGCAGAAGCCAAGTAGAAGCCTTCATCTCTCTAAGAAATTAGCTAATCTGCTTGGGGGAGATATTTCAGTAAAAAGTAAATTTGGTAAAGGGACCACTTTCAAATTAATATTAAAAATAGAAGAAGAGGATTATTCTTCATAAAAGCCGTTGTAGTTGGTAATGATAATAAAGAATTTATTTATCTCACTTATCTTTTTCTAAATTTTAGTTGAAGAATATAAAGACTTTTTTGTATTTAAGAATTTTAGAGTTAGGTTCTTATTACACCATAAAAGATAAATATACTAGAAGTAAAAATTACTAGTATGTAAAAAAGTGGTTTACTCGGAACTTATTAAAGAGTAATATAATTATGAGTAACGAAACTGATAATCCTTTATTATTCAAAATAACTATTTTAGGGGATGAAGGAATAGGAAAAGATAAAATTATTAATTTTTTTACTTCAAAACAATTCCAAAAAGAAAAGAATAGCGAATCCGGTGATAATGTATATAAGGGTAATATAACAATTGACACGGAAAAGGGTAAACAGGAATGTATCATATGGATACGGAATCTTAGAGAAAAAAGATATTATAAAGCTTCACATTCTCAATATCTGAAAGAAAGTCATGGGATTATACTTTTTTTTGACTTGACAAACCAACATTCTTTTAACAATTTATTAGAATGGATTGATAATATTAAAGATGAAATTGAATCTAAAATTCCTATCCTCCTTGTTGGTAATACGGAAAAATCTAAAGAATTTGTTGTTTCACCTACGGAGATTAATAGTTTTATTCGAAAGTTTAATTTATACTATTTAGAAACTTCCTTGACTTCAAAAGAAGGTGTTTTCGATAGTTTTTATTGTATCACTAGTTTATCACTCGGAATTGATGTTAACAGTGAACTTTTTTTGACAAAAGACATTGTTTATTATCCATCATCAAGCTTAGCTGAATCAATTCCTACAACTAAAATTTTATCATCACAAGACCTTAGTAATTTAGGACATAAAGCGATTTTTGACAAAATAGAAAAATTAAACGAAAAAATTAAACGATCAATGCAAATAGAAGTCCCACGTAAGCTAATCTTAATTGAAATTATTTTATCAATTGTAACACTAGTATTATTTTTAATCCAAGATGTTTTATATAGATCTTTACCCATAGGGTCAATTAGAGATTTGATCGTCGATCCTATTCTTTTTATAGCAGTTGGGGGGCAAATTGTATTTGTCGTTCTAATTATTGTTAGTTACATTAAGCGTCATAATATATAAAAAAAATACAAAAATTAAGGAGTAATAAGAATATGAGTACAGAATTAAAAAGTCCCTTATTATTTAGGATATCAATTTTAGGTGATGAAGGGATAGGTAAAGACAAATTTATTAACTTATTCACCACGAATCAATTCCTAAAAGAATCTGATACTGGATTAGGAGTAGCATTTTATAAAGGAAGTATAATGTTAGATACAGAAAGAGGTCAACAAGAATGCATCATTTGGATTTGGGACCTAAAAGAGAGGGAAGGCTATAAGTCGTTACATTCTCGATATTTAAAAGGGACTAATGGGATTATGTTATTTTTTGACTTAACAAACAGACAGTCCTTTGATAATTTACCAAATTGGATTAATAAGATAAACAACCAAAATGGTTTTGAAGTTCCAATCTTACTTGTTGGAAATAGAGAAGACTCTAAAAAGTTTGTTGTTTCCCCCAATGAACTTAATAAATTTATCCGAAAATTTAATTTATTCTATATAGAAACTTCCTTAACTACAAATGAAGGGGTATATGATAGTTTTTATTGCATTACAAGCTTATCACTCGGAATTGAAGTTAACCATGAATATTTTCTATCAAAAAACATCATCTACTATCCATCATCAGCTCCTATCACACAAATTTCTACTTCACCTTTGCTAACTTCACAAGATCTGAGTAATTTAAGTCAAAAAGCTATTTTTAAAAAAATAGAATCCTTAGAAAAAACGTTTGAAAAATCAACCCAAATTAAAGTCCCACTTAAAAGGCTTGTAACTGAAGTTGTTTTATCTATTGGGGTTGTAATAATGTTCATTATCGTGCACTTCTTATATAACTTTGAGTCAGATAAAGTGTGTTTTCCTACTCAATCTAATTGTTTTTACATAGCAAGTGTAGCTATGCCCCTTTTTGTTATGGCAAACCTAATGCAAATAATAATTATTATCCCAATTATAGTTACTTACATTAAACACCGTTAAATAGGTATAACTGAATCCTTGAATAATCTGCATTTGGCGGAAAATTAGATATTTCACTAATCCTTAATCATGCTGTAGTTAAGCTTTCAGGACTACTTTTGAAGAAAATCTCAGTTACTATAGATTGTAAGGGAGGATTCTCACTCAACACTATCGGTTGATGAACCTGATAAAAGTTATTAAAAACTCGCCAAATTAATGCAGAATTTTGTGCATGATGAGTCTAATAATAGATTTTTCTAATCGATAATAAAAGAATCTTTAAGTACTGTACAAAAAAGTAATATTTATTTATGTTTTTTAAATTTAAATCTAATAGTAATCTGAAATAAATATCGGATTTAAGAATAATGAAAAATATCCTCAAAAAGCCACTAATCTAACAATAGCTCTTTCTTCATTTTTAATTGGGGTTATTACTCTGTCAATTATAGAAATCTTAATTATAGTGCACAATATAGAAGAAATAAGCAGTATTGGTTTCACCTGGCTATTCATATTATTAATCCCGATTTCTATATTAATAGGAGCATTTTTTTATACAAGGTTCTTTTTAAAGCAGATATTCGGAACAGAGAAATTTTCATTTTTTATTAATCTTTTAAATATTGATCTCATATCTATAATAGAGTTGAGATTTCAGGGCTTTCTTTGATGAAAATCTCTGTTATTAGTGACTCTAAAGGAGGATTCTCACTCAATACTATGGGTTGATGTGTCTTATGAAAATTGTTAACATTTTGCCAAATTGACGTTGTATTTTGCACGCGATGAGCAAACTGAAGTAGATTTTGCTTCGCAAGATATGATTGTCCCTTGAATAAATAACAAACGGAAAAAGAGCCAAAGGAATCCATTACTAACGTATACTCTCCAAATTTAGCCCGATCGAGACCCTTAGAAAAGACTTCCTCACTGAAAGTGTTAAAAGCCGTTAGAAAATTACTAATAAACCCGTCATCGATAGACCATTCTTCTGAAAAGGGGTAAGAAAATGCTGGAATTCCACCTTCTGCAATAATTAAAAGCAACACAGGCACCTCATCAGTTAATTCTGGTGGTTGAATTCCACGTTTCCGTAGCATAACATCGATTGTTTCTTCTAGCGAAACTAAGCCCAACCGTTCTCCAATTGGTGCTCCCTTCTTCCTAAGGTTTTCCCAATCATCTACTTGTGTCAATAAAGCGTCATGTTCACTAGAAATTTTTATAGCCAGTAAATCAAGGGAATGTGACTCAGCAATATTTTGAGCTTCTGTCAATAAATGTTTAGCCTCGTCCATTTTCATTTGGATCAATGCAAGTTTTGCTTGCAAAAATTTTGTCATAGCTACCCATAAATAAGAGTGGTGCTGCTCCGCTATCATCGACGTTTCTGTTAACAACGGGTTTATATCTTCTAATATTTCCAAATTCTTGGATAAATATAGATCTTCTAAATAAAGATCACAAAGATTAATAAGAGCAAATTGTCGATATTCACTATGTAGAGCAGTATCATCTATAATTTTTCTTAACATTACTTCAGCTTCTGCACGATTACGTGTTCGACCATCCATTTTCAATATCATTGCTTTTGACAATGAATACCAATCTGTAATAACTTTTTGTTGAGCTTGTTCTGAGAGTTTTTCCAAGCGTGTTAAATATTGCTTGGCTTGTTCAATAGAACCTTTATCAAGACAAATTAAAATTAGTGATTCAAGGGAACCGCCTGCAACATATTGATATCCAATTTTTTCAGCAAGCGTTAAACCCGATTCAGAGGTTTCTATAGCTCGATCATATTCTCCCTGTAATCTATAAATATATCCAACATGATATAAATTTAAAGCTAATTGTTCATAAATATTTTCTTCCTCTGCAAGTGCTATTGCTTGATTATAGTATTGTAAACTTCTATCAAATTCACTTTTAAAATAATATATCTCTCCTAAAAGATTTAAATTTCGCACTTTGTCCCAACTACTAATCTCCTTGATTGAAAGACTTTTTTTGCAGAAATCTAAAGCTTGATTGTAGTTGCTCTTAGAAACATATAGTCGACTAATTAACATAGAACTTGTTCCAATGACAGGTTGAAATTCTAATTCTTCCGCGATATCGAGACTTTTCGTAGCATAATCGAGTGCTGTATCAAGTTCTCTAAGATATGAATATATTTCACCCATTAAGAGATAGTTGTTTGCGATGTCAATTTTATTATCTATATTTTCTTGCTGTGATAAGGTTTGCTTTGCTGTTTTTAATGCCAGTTCAATTTCACCCTTGACCCAATAGCCCCAAGATTTTAACGCTAAAAACATGACCTGTTGTCTCAGAATGTCTGAGGATGATTTATCGGCAAGTGAATTAATTTTTTTTTCAGCTTCTAAAATAAATCCCAAAGCTTTATCAATTCTTCCAACGAACATTATTCGTGATTTTAGAAAGAGAGCCTCAATGGATTCAGAAACCAGCTCTAATTTTTGACTCATCAGATATGCTTGTTCACCTATTGTTACAGCATCTTCAAATTGGTTGTTATAACCATATATTCTTCCTTTCAAAAGAAGCATTGATAACTGATCCTCCGAAGTAAGAGGTTCTTTAATTTCGAAATTTTCAATTATTTTAAGTGCTTCTTCAAATTTGACTTCATTTATGAGTTGTTCCACACGCAAAAGTTCCTTGGGTCTTGAATCGGACATTTTTTTTCTTAAGTCTCGATTTTTGGATTTAAAATAATTTAAGTAAAGTTTCCTTATATTATTTTGGTACAATTTTAGAATTTATTACTAATAAGAAAAGAGTTATGACCATCTCAGTTTTAATGAAAAAATCCTATTGTTTTTCTGTCATAGAACTTAACGAGGGTTCTATGATTTCAGGTCAATTAATAGGAGTTGATGAAAATAAACCAGAATCTATTTCAATTGGTACTCCTGTAAAATTAACCTCCATAGAATCGGATTTAAAAGGTGAAGCGAGAGTAGACTTAGGTTTCGAACCAATCTAAAATCATACTTTATTTTTTTTAATCTTTTACACTTTTTTATCATTCTTTATTCCGCTCTATCAAGGTTTTAACTGATAATTAGCAATAATTTTGATTCAATATAAGTATTGCTCCAAACGAGTGTCCTAGGGAATGCTCTATACCTCCTGAAACATTTCCAAAACCTATTCCCGCAATATATGCCGCCATTTGCATTTTCTCACGAGCTTCCATATCATTCCCTCTTTTAACAGAGCGAGGTAAATAATCTAAAATAATCTCTGCTGCCTTCAAATTATGCATATCGGTAAATATTGTGCTCATTGTAAGCATATAGGATCCCATAGAATGAGCAAGCGCGTCTATACCAGTACCTGTGGTTAAACTTGGTGGCATTGTCTTGACAAAATCGGGATGAAGCACCACAAAATCCGGACAAAATTCACAGATTTGGAGAGATTATGATATTATCCTTGTTATCATGGGGGGAAAATATCGCCAGGTCCTTCAACCATTTTTTGATAATAAGTTTTATGTAGTATTCGATAAGCGAGGGATCGGGGGATATCTTTCTGTAGTATCCCGATATAGAAAATTAAAAACACCTCAACTGTTACAGGACATCGCCCAATTCCAAATCCTTGAATGTTCTGAATTTTTATGGAACAGATGGTATTTTAACCCCTTTCAAAAGACTCTCGATGTGAATCGCCCCCATTGCTGTTTTTATTGTACGTTTAAGGGTGAAAAAGGGTGCGACTTTGCAAAACTATATTCTCTCTATTATGAAAAACAATTAGAGGATATGACCTTCATACAAAACCTTTCAAAAGTCGAGAATCAAAAAGTGGTGATAACAAGTAAACTTAATTCCCACCAGAAAACAACTTTGTTAAAGTTTACCAATCCAATCTAAATTTTTTTTTAAATAATTGCAAAGCAAAAAACCAAGAAAGGTATAAAAATGAGTAAAATTTTGTGAATGCTCCATTGGAAATGAACATGAAAAAAATGAAATTGATCGAAACTGAATTCGGAAGAATGATCTACAAAGAGCTTCTTAAACTTTACATAATAATATCTAAGGAGATTCCTTAGATTTTAGAAGAACTAATTGTTAAGAATAATGGTCCTTTTCTGGATGAACTTGCTTGACAAAATCAAATGTAAAAATCTCGCTAGAAGTTAATTTTTCTTTAATATATCCTAAAGTATGCATAGTATTTACAAATCCCTTTGTCGAATCTAAATAGCCTTCTGATAAAGCAATACAATATTTTGGTGAAATCTCAAGAATAGATTTCACATATTTATTATTATTATTAAGAATCGTAAAAGTTTTTGAAATAATTTTTGAGGCTTTATCTTGATTGTCTCTTAATATATGTGATGCTTTTTTATGATGTTCAAGAAATTTAACTACAAGTTCAGGATATTTTTCGATTAATTTCTCATGAAAGAATATCCCATAGCTTGGATTATCAGGTAAAAAATAATTGGGAGGAACTATTAGATGAGAATCTAAAATGGTCTGGGCGAAAACAGCCAATGCGGGAGTCCCTACCCCACCTTCTAGTAAGCCTTTTTCCATATCTATTGCTATATATTCTGCCTGTTTATAATTTTTGACAGTGATCTGATCTTTCAATTCATGTTTTTCCAGGTAATAATTAAGAATTGCGTCATGAATTGAGCCCACACTCGGTGTTCCTATGACATCTCCTTTAAACTGCTCAAGAACTTTACCCATATCATCATTTAATAGTGTGATTGGCTTGTGGTTTCTTTTTCCGATACATACCGTCCCTTCCACATGCCCGCCCGCAACGCATTTGATAGGTACACCATTATCTATCCCAATTAGAGCAGGAGGTAATCCCATATACCCTAAATCCAATTTATCTTGTTTAAATGCATCCACCATTAATGGCCCCGTGCCGAACAATCTCCAACTCACTTTTACTCCTAAGTCCTTTTCTAATTCATCATTTCCCATCAAGATCCAATTAGAGTGGTACGCCGTTGATAAATGTCCAATATTTATTTCTTTTAGCGTAATAGTATTCACCAGTTTTACTAATGTTTATTAACTTTTATATTTTTTAATAAACAAAATTACCTCTTGTTATATCAAAATAAGGAAGGTCATGAAATAAATGTTCCAATTCTCTTCTATTCTTAAAAATTAGTGTATGATATAATGTAATTATTTTTCATATTGGAATTTCTGTGTAATCCACAAACAGAGCAATGACGATCCGAAGCTTACCCGAGGATCACGGGAGGTTCAAATCCTCCACCCCACCACCCATTATATTGAATATTAGTTAGGAATTTTTAACGATTAAAAATGATATTAAAATACGAAAAATAGAAATTTAAAGCAGACTATATTATTATTAACCATTTAACATTAGTAAATCGAAGTTATGTCAAATAATATTGATCTGCATACCCACATTGTATTAAAGCTATTGAATGGGTTAGATTCTGAACCTATAGATGGAAAAATTAAATTTCAGAAGATAGCTTTCTTGGTTTTAAAGAATTTCAAAGATATTTTTGAGCTTTTTGATTTCAAACCGCACAGATTTGGACCGTACAGTGAATCATTAGATTACACATTAGAAGAAACCAATAATATGGAAGAGTCTCATATTGAAAGAGATTATATAGAAATAACTACCCAAGGGAAAGAGAAATTAAACGAGTTAGACTCGGCAATAGAATTTAGCGAAAAAGAGAAAAAAAACAAAAATTTAATTGAAAAAACGATTGACAGCATAAAGGAAGACTTTATCAATTTTAATAGTGAGGAAATTTTAGCATTCATCTATAAAAGTTACCCTGAATACATAAGTGATTCCATAAAAGCCGAAAGTATCGATTATGAGAAAGTCTTTCTTGATTTATATAACAAGGGAGAGATTGGGATATCGAAAATCGCTGAATTAATGGGATGGGAGCTACAAAAAGCATACGATTTTATAAAACAGAAAACAAAATTGCAGATCCTATGACCGTTGCAAAACTCTTTGATGCAGTAGTATTAATAAATATACTTCAAGATATCGATTTTGAAGATGTTTTAATCGACTGGTCAAAGAATACAAAGTATCATCAATGGACTTCTCATGAGGTAAACATAGAAATTCAAAAGGAAGCAAGAGTTAAGCTTGATGTTTTAATATGGGACAATGTGATTGAGGTATTTAATCAAGCACCTCAGAATGAGCTAGCTCAAATCCAAGGATTTAATCCCAAATTTTCAATTGCAGACTGTTCACTTATTTATCACTATAATAAAATCAATAATGCTATTTGCTTAACAAACGACTTACATTTGAGGAAATATTTCATAAAAAATAATTTTAAATTATCGGGGACTAATGGTATATATTTAAAACTACTAAAAAATGGTAGTTTTCCAAACAACATCATTGAGGAAAAGTTTAAGGAATTGAAAAAGGATTCTAGGGTATTTCCTAAGGCTTAAACTTAATCCTAAAAATCATAAAGAGATTTCATTCTGATAAAGTTATCTAACCACTTTACTTTATTATCTATCTGATCCTTAATCCCTTTTTTATATGTTAAGAATTTTAGGACAGATTCATTATTTTTTATTATCTTGTGAAGGTTATTCATTTCTGTGGTTAGGTTTGCATAGTTAAACTTCTTTTGGAAAGTATTTCTTTTTGAATATGTAGCAGTAGTAAAGTTTTGAAAGCTAGGTTTGATTAAAGGTCTGGAAAAAACCTTCTCAAAATCAGATTTAGAGGAAATTCTATGGTAGGTATATTCATTTGTATTTAGTAAATTTGTATTCACTTTTGTAGTAGTTTTCGTGGTTCGTCTTGTTCCCTTTTTTTGAGGGGCTTTACGAGTAGAACTTCCTCCCGATAAGTGATTAATACCTAGAATATCTGTTCCAACAAAAGGTGTTAGTAAATCTTCAGCAGGAAACGGATTATATCGATTTCTATTTGAAGGAAGTTTTAAATTTATAACATACTTAATGATTTCCTCAAGTTTTGCCCTATCTATGTTATAGAGTGTTCGGAAAACTTGTGAATAATGAGGATAGTAAGCACTTAAACTGGATCCATTAAAATCAAAACAAAATATCATTAAACCCAATGAATAGAATTTATCCACGATTTTAGGAATATAAGCAGGAGGAATGGGAGGAATTATACCCATTATAGGTTTATTATTTAAGGTTTCAGCTATTTCATAGCATAAATCTATAAAATCCAAATAATCTTGCAGTATTGAAGGATTATTAACAATATCTCTTACTCCATTTATGATTGGAAATGTAACAACATCAGTATACAAATAACTTGCGTCTATCATGAATTCAATTAGTTTTTTATCAAAAACCTTAAACGGATTACCTTTAATATCCTTATATGATGTTAAAAAGATTTTGGGTTTGTTCTTAATAGTTCCAATATTTTTATTTCTATATCTTTTTATGACTTTATCCCCAAGGTTATTATCTATAGGGGCATTCAATACTTCTTTTATATTAAAAGTGCTCCAAAATTCATACATCTCATTTGGAAGAGAAGTAGGCATTGTCTCTTGGGCAATAGTAGGATTTTTAACTGGAAATGGAGTCTGAAGTCTATGATTATTAATCTCTATTTCTTTTGCAAATGAATAAATCTCACTATCCTTAGATACACTCTTAATAGTTAAAGTCATTAGATCCTAATTTGTCAATATCATTTATTAATAAAACAAATATCACAATAATATAGTTCAAGCTTATTTTTATGATTGAGGTTTATAATTTTGTAATTTGCTTGTTACTTTTAAAAGAAAAATTAGGATAGAGCATTAGTGATCTCAATTTATTGACAGATTTAAATAAAGGTAGTATTTTCTTTTAACGAGTGGAAGAAAAGAAATGAATGAAAAACTTGATCTAGACATTATAAAATTGTATTTTAATGATGGTTTGGAACTTAATATTATGATTAAAAGCTAATCTCTGAGTAAATACCCTTTCAAGAGTTTCTAATATGAAGATTTAACTCCTTAACAAAAAGAAGTTATTATCCAAATTCTTAAGTCCGAATTGTACAAAATATCAATTTTTCTCTTTTTTTTTATCTTTAATTAATAACCTTATGTACATAAGGGCATTTTTGATCAATGAAGAATTCGGGAAAACAGGTATTAACTCAATTTTAATCTCAGTGTCTAATTGATTAAATAGTCCAATTACTATTATATCCGGTTAAAAAGTGTCCAATATTTAATTCTTTTAGTGTAATAGCATTCACTAGATCTATTAATTTTTATTTATTTATTTACTTTTATAATACTATAGAGAATTTAGAATCTTAAGGTCTGATTTGAAATAAATGAAAAATCATCTTTTTAATTTAAAACTTTTAAAAAAATTATAACATTGTAAAACCTTAATAAATTATGAAAATTCTACTAAGATTAATTTAATTCTATAATTTAAAGGAAAATCTAATGTCTTCAGAATTTGAGCAGAATTTAGAAAAGTATGTAGAAGTAATATTAAAAGTGGGTCTTAATCTACAAAAAGGACAACGCCTATTGATTCTCTCATTGCGAGAAACACCTCTTCTTGAATTAGCTCCATTTGTCGAATTAATTACTAAGAAGGCGTATAAAATGGGTGCTAAATTTGTTGAAGTAATATGGAATGATCCACAATTAGATTTGATTAGATTCCAGCATGCTCCCCGAGATTCTTTTGAAGAATTCCCGACATGGAAAAGTAATGCAGCGCTTGAGTTTGCAGAAAAAGGTGACGCTATACTTTCAATTATTGCTGCTATCCCCGATTTATTCGTTGACCAAGATCCTGAACTTATAGTGATTAGGAGACAGACTTTTTTAAAACATTTTAAACCCTTTATTGATTTAAAGTTTAAAAATACAATGAATTGGACCAATGTTGCTGCCTCAGTTGATAGTTGGGCAGATAAAATCTACCCTGATCTCCCCCCCGATAAGCGAAAAACCAAAATGTGGGATACAATCTTTGATATCTGTCGTGTGAAGCAAAAAGACCCGGTTTCAGCTTGGCAAGATCATATATATCAACTCACTGCTAGAAGCAATTATTTAAATCATAAACAGTATAATTCATTGAAATTAAAAGCTCCAGGAACAGATTTAATGATTTTTTTGCCAAAGGGACATATTTGGAAAGGTGGTAGCACGACTAACCAGAATGGTATTGATTTTTCTCCAAATCTCCCTACTGAGGAAATCTTCACATTACCCCATAAAGACAAAATTGAGGGGTTTGTAGCTGCAACAAAACCCCTGCCTGTTGAGGTCGTAATTGAGGATTTTAGTTTAACTTTCTCTAAAGGACGAGTAGTAAAGGCAACTGCTAAAAAAGGCGAAAATATGTTAAATAAATTACTTGAAATTGACGAAGGTTCGAGTCGTTTAGGTGAAATTGCCCTTGTTCCGCATAGTTCTCCCATCTCACGGTCAGGAATACTATTTTATAATGGATTAATTGATGAGAATGGTTCTTGTCATATAGCTTTAGGTAGGGCTTATCGTCCATGTTTGGAAAATGGTGAGAAAATGTCTGATGAGGAATTTATGGCTGCTGGGGGAAATGTTAGTCTTAGTCATATCGACTTTATGATTGGTTCAGGAGAAATGAATATTGATGGAATCACAGAAGATGGAACAACGGAACCAATTATGCGGAACGGAGAATGGGCTTTTGATGTATGATTTGAAATAAATTTTCTATTAGAACAAAAACTGATTGATCCCTTCATATTTAGATCTTTTTCTAACTCATCATAAAACGTTTATTTATTTATTTACTTTATAATACTATAGAGAATATAGAATCTTAAATCAAATAATTTTAAACACTCGACAAATGTTAAAGGTTAAAATATCTTTTTTATCATTGTTAACAGATATTACTGAAGTAGAAGAAATAACCCTCTCAATTGATGATGAATCGGTTATTAGAGACATATTAGAACAATTAGCTACCAAATTCGGCTCAAAATTTGAGGAAATGATTTATAAAACCTCAAAAGATCTGAGCCAGTATGTATTAATAACTATTAACGGAAGAGACATTCGTCAATTCAATGGATTAGACACTAAGATCCAAATCAATGATGAAATTGCGTTAATACCTGCGATAGCTGGCGGATAGAGGATTGATTATGTAATTTTCCAATTGTATGCATACCAAAAGTAATTTCTAATTCATAACCATAAATTTTAATAGTCCTATTTCCTTCCTAATATTGCCAGCGTATCCGAGTAGTAAGGAAAATCCTTACCCTATAAAGGAGGCGGCCTATAGAGCGTGTATCAGGCTCAAGCCGAAGCAGAGCCGTTGCTTTCAGCATCGTGGGTGCAAATCCCACCGCTGGCTTTTTCTAACAATTTTATTTACAGAAATTAATTCTTATGTTGAATGTACAGATTTAAATATGTTCCAAAGTTATTACTACATTTCCCTTTTTATGCCCTTTATCAACATAGCTATGAGCTTCGACAATTTGTTCGAACGGATAGCTTCTATCTATGACTGATTTAAGCTTCCCCGCCTCAATAAGTTCTTTGAGGAAAATTAAATCTTCAACCTTTTCCTTTCCTGTGGAACCAAAAACGGAAAGAAAGAGCTCCTTCTCCTTAAGAGCTTTCTTACTTCGTGAAGACGAGCTCTTACCTACTGCGTCAAAAATAATATCATAGGTCTCACCGCTTTGGGTAAAATCCTCTTTAGTGTAATCAATTACCTTATCGGCTCCTAGATCTTTCACCCATTCTAAATTCGTAGTACTGCATACCCCTGTAACCTCTGCCCCAAAATACTTGGCAAGTTGTACCGCAAAGGAACCCACACTTCCGGAAGCTCCATAAATCAAAACTTCTTGTCCGCTCTGGATATTTCCTTTTCTTAGCTGGTTCAATGCGGTTGGTGCCCCATTAGGAACGGCGGCGGCTTCCCCATAAGACATATTGACCGGTTTTATTGCTAGTATCCCGTCTTCAGGTAAACATTTGTACTCAGCATAAGCACCAAGTTTCACTCCGAAGGTAGAAGCAAAAATTTGGTCGCCTTTCTTAAACAATTTTACGTTTTTGCCTAATTCTTCAATTTCACCGGCTAGCTCCATCCCTAGTATATGTCTTTTTGGTTTTCTAAGCCCTACCATAAAATGTAACATGACAGTATAAAATTTGGAATCTGGGTGTTTACCCTTTCGCAGTATCGTGTCTCCTACGTGTACTGTTGTTGCATATATTTTTACCAGTACTTCATTTTCCTTGGGAGTTGGTTTTTCTACCTCTTTGAGCTGAAGAACATCCGGTGGTCCGTATTTTGTGTATACAATTGCTTTCATAATTATTCCTCCCTATTTAATTTCATTTCTCTATAACCTTTTTATTTGTTTTCTTATTATTTTGTAGAAAATAAGTATTTTTAAGATTTATTTATTTCATCTTTTCACTAATATTCTACGTAAATTATTTTACCTATAGAGTATCCGCAATTTTCTGATTGTAAATCAATCACAAATGGGTAATTAGTCTTCTTCCCCTTCTCTGAGCGAAGCTTTCCCCCATTCTTCTGTATTCCTTCATCCATTCGTCTTCTGACTATCTATCGCAAAGCTATATTAATTTTATCAGAGTAACCTTACCCCTTCCCAATCCAGTAAATTTTGGGGACCTTAATTTTCGAATTGCTGAATATTATACACAGGAGATAGGAATTTATGGAGGGGAGGAATACTCATCCCTTTAAAAAGCTTAAATTGTCAAAAACATTAATCCCAAATTAAATTATAATTTTGCTATTATTCACTTAGATCTTCTTAATTTTATAACATAAACTAAAACAAATACAAAAATAATTTTGATTGTTAAGAAAGAATTTCCGAATGGAATGAAATATGGAGGCCAAGAATAATTCCCATGATACATAATATAAACATAATCATCATAGATAATCTCATTTTTCCATTCCCATAAATAAATTTTTCCATCTTGTAGATCTGAAACAGTACAACTATTGTTATAGAATTCATCGGGTGTTTTACCGAAGACCCTAAATTCTACAGACTCTGTGACATTCCCCTTCCACACTCGTGAAGTTCCAACCTCGTAACGAAAAAATTTCGAATACAAAAGAGGAAAGAATCCGCATAGAAAATGAA
>SDBU01002076.1_pt1 | contig 27294 bp, 31 predicted proteins | sample 2277071 | NCBI WGS metagenome assembly SDBU01 (sample SAMN10397929, study PRJNA504765) | marine sediment metagenome | isolation source: marine sediment core GS08_GC12, 126 cmbsf | place: Arctic Ocean: Gakkel Ridge, Loki's castle | collected 2008 | reverse complement strand
CTGATGCAAGCATGTCACCTCGTGCCTTCCGGTCAACATAATAATGGGGACATTGGAGCGCTGCCGCATCGCCTCTAGTACATGGAAGCCATCAAGCCCAGGCATTATGATGTCAAGAATAACCAAGTCTGGCTTGGAGTCCTCTTGTAGCGACAGCGCTGAGTTGCCATCAGAGGCTACGACAACATGATACCCCTCCAACTCAAGGGCTCGGCGAAGTAGTTTCCGCATTTCCTGGTCGTCATCTACCACCATTATCAATGGCCGTCTCCTCATTTCCGACAGCCTCCCCTTTGTTGTGATTCGTATGCTACACCAGCCTGACTTGCTAGGTGGGCGGCTGCTCTTTGCCATATTGGTTGTCCCACGCTATCCACGTAGCTCCCCCACCAAGCGCTGAAATGTATCCAACAGGTTCCGAAGTACGCTCAGATTCTGATGACGCTGCTCCAGCTCTGACTCCCCTTCCTCATCGTCAACGCCCTCCATCTGAATCTCCAACCTCGTCAGCTCAGCCTCCTCCAAGACGTAAGCCTGAAATATCCTGTCTCTCCACTCTATTGTCTCCGCCCATTCTCGGTTAGGTAACCTAGTGTCGAGTTCTTCTCTGTACTCAACCGTATCCTCTTCGATATCAGATGCACACAGCGCCTCAATCTTGTCGATGAGCAGCAGCAGAGCTTTACCTGCGGACGTGGGTCGTAGAAGGTCAACATACCCGCTATCAGTATTGACGGTTACGAGACCACATCTGAGCAAGTAGCTGCAATACCTGTCGAACTCGTCAGGAGCTAGGGCAAGCTGCTCTGCACTACCTTCACCAACAGATATCATCTTGAGTATATCCTCTATGGCCTGTAGATGAGACCAATTGTTGTTCATATGACTATCTCCCCTCGAACGCCAGCGGCTCAATGATACACTGAAGACTATAGAAGCCCGGCTGAGCCAAATCACTGACGGCTAGCGTGATCTCTAGGTCAGGCTCATCGTCACTTTCGTTGGCATCAAGCCTGAAGACCCAGCTCTTCAGACCTGTCTGAACCACACCCTGGACACCATCCTTACCCTGAACATCCACAGAGATGCCCTCTGGACCGGAAATGGTAACCTGGGCCTCCATCGGGCTCTCGCTCTTGTTGCCCAGTGCCAGGTTTATGGTGAACTGGTCACCTGTATAGACTTCCGCCGGTACCATGAAGTTAGTGGCATCGTCGCTAACGATGATACGGCTAGCGTCGGCCCCGGTGACTGACCCACCGATTACAGTTAGAGCCTGGCTTGCTGTAATCCGCACCTCCCCTGTGGCACCAGGCACAATCTCCACGTCTCCCGCAATAGCCTCTTGGGCTAAGCCTGCGCCCACCATGACTAGAACAATGGTTATTAGGATGAAGAGAAACTTTCCGCCAAGACGCCTTTTCCTGCTTCCGGTTGTAACGTTGACTGTTCTTTGTATCGCTGGGCCTCCTTCTGCTTTGCCCCTTCAGTTTAAGAGGGCCAGCTCACACTCATATCACAAAGAGCCCCCAGAGCCTCACGAAAGAATCACAGTTGGGCAGCCGATTTACCTGCTATAAAAAGGAGACTAGAAAAATAAAAGGGAGCCTTCCTCAAATTAGAAGGTTCCCTCAATGAGCGCCTTGTAGCTGCAAAGGGTAATTGTTATGTGGTCACGTCTGCCTTCATTATGTATCCTATGCCTGGCTTGGTCATGATATATCTGGGGTTCCTGGGGTCATCCTTTAGCTTCTGTCTGAGTCGAGCCATATTTGTCTGGAGCAGGTGGGTCTCACCGAGATAGCCCTTGCCCCACACCTTCTCCAGTATCTGGCCAGGGGTGACCACCCGCCCAGCAGTACGCGCCAGATAAGATAACAGTTTGTACTCTGTAGCAGTCAGGTTCACCTCCTGGCCACCTATGGTGACCCTATGCCGAGCGAAGTCAATTACCAGGCCATTGAAATGGAACGCAGGTTCAGGACGTTCATCCCAGAGCTTGGCGCGGCGTAGCACTGCCTTGACCCTTGCGACTAGTTCTCTTGACGAGAAGGGCTTGACCACATAGTCGTCGGCACCGGCATCCAATCCTTGAACCTTCTCCTCGTCGTTCCCCTTGGCGGTGACCATAATTATCGGAATTTGACAGAACTCACGAATGTATTGACACACAGTATATCCATCCATACCGGGCATCATGACATCCAGCAGCACCAAGTCTGGAATTTCTTCATCAAACACAGCAAGAGCGGCTTCACCATTACTGGCCGTGAGCACACGGTAGCCTTCTAGCTCCAGCATGCGCTGCATCATGCGCAAAATGCGAACATCGTCATCAACCACCAGTATCGACACTTTCCTGGATGCCATGCCTAACATTACCTCTCAGGACTCAGGATATGGGCAACTGTATCTTTCAAGCTGGCCGCGCTCAGTGGCTTAACTAAGTAGTCAGCGGCGCCCATGCTTCGTGCCCTGTCTCGCTGCGGGACTCCAGCCGAGGCAGTGAAGACAACTACCGGAATTGCTGAGAACTCTGGCTCGCTTTTCATCTGTTCCAGCACTGCCCAGCCATCACTCCTGGGTAGCCTCAAGTCTAGTAGCACCAGGGCAATGTGGCTCTCTCCTGCCAATCTCAGACCTTCCTCACCATCCTCAGCCTTGAGGATGTGGTAGCCCTCAAGTTCAAGCACCCGGGAGGCGAAGTTCCGGATGTCGGCCTCGTCCTCTATAATAAGAATTGTCTTTTCCTCACGCCTTCTCGCCATGGCTCCAATCCTCCTTACCTATAGTGGCAGGGTAAAATAACATGTGCTTCCCTTCCCTTCCTCACTTTCTATCCAGATGCGGCCGCCGTGTGCCTCTACCAAGCCCTTACAAATGGCCAGCCCAAGCCCAGCACCTCTTGTATTTGTAGCCAGCCTTTGCTCGATACGATACATTCGGTCAAATACCCTCTCCAGCTCCTTGGCAGGGATGCCTATCCCTTGGTCATTGACGCTAATCACCAGTTCCGCCCCTTGCTGCCGGGTCCTTATCGTCACCCTGGTTCCCTTCCTGGAATACTTGATAGCGTTGTCGATGAGGTCATCCAGTACCTGCCTGATACGCTTGGCATCTATGTTCACCATTGGCAGTCTGTTGGCCCGTTTCTGTACTATCTGATGCCTGGGTGACCTGAGGCTACCCTCAGCCACCGTCTCCCTCATCAGTTTTGAGACATTGGTGGGCGCCTTTTCCAGCTTGAGCAGTCCTGCTTGCAGCCGGGACATGTCCAAGAGATGGTCGACCAGCTCGGTGAGCCTGTCTGTGGCTCTGTCTATGGATTGCAGGTGCTCGCGCTTCTCGTCACTCCTCAGTCTCCTGCCGTAATCTAGAAGCATGGTGGAATACCCCTTGATTGTTGCCAGGGGAGTGCGCAGCTCGTGGGACACAGTAGAAAGAAGGTCGGTCTTAAGCTTGTCCAATTCCTCGTATTCCACCATTCTCTTCTCCATCTGCTTGCGCTCGGTGATGTCCATGTAGTTTCCCAAAGTTGCTCGTCTTCCCTGGTACTCGATAGGGGTAACTGTTTCCATGACCCCCCTGGTCTCCCCAACTTTGTTAACAACCCTGTATTCATACGGGTAAGTAAGCTCACCCTTTAACATCTTAGCAGCGTTCTCTCTGACTATATCACGGTCTTCGGGCAAGACAAGGCTCAAGGATTTTATGCCTGACAATTCATCTACGCTGTAACCTGTGTATCGCTCGAATTGGGGATTGACATATTGAAACTTTCCATCCTGGACAATGTAGATGCCTATTGGCGAGCTATGCGACAAGGTCCTGAACAACTCCTCTGCCTCCTTGCGCTCGGTGATGTCTCGCAGTGATGCCAGGTAGACACTTTCTCCCTGCCATTCTGTTTCTACCACGCGCATTTCGGCTACGGCTGTTTCTTTATCTCCGCGAATAATATCAAGCTCAGTTGTTTCACCCGCCAGTATCGGGAAACCGAATAATTTACCCAGGAGTTCTTCTGCCCTGCGACCCAAAATAGCTTCCGCAGCCGGGTTGACAAAAAGCACAATTCCATTGCTGTCCACGATGATGACGCCATCAGCATTGTGGACTATCACATTACGGAAGCTTGCTTCAGTGGCTATCAGCTCCCACCACACCCGCTCAGAGCTTTCTATAGGAATCCACTCGCCTTCACGCTTAATAAGGGCAAACTTATGGTTGTTAACCACATCTATCACTTCAGATGCCCCGCATTTATTAAGGGAATAGGTGCAAATGGATATCATCCGATAATCATGGATAGCGTTGTCCATCATCTCTTCATAATCCATGAAATTTTTCCAACCTCTTTTTTCAAGCCAGGCTATATTGCTGGTTACCCTCATGCCATCATAACCCCTGGCCAAGGCTTGATTAAGCTTGTCAATCCAGGCATTAAGACCTTTCTGCCGGTTAAAAGTACCGTCTCTAACATACCATTCGGCATACGAAAGAATCTCTATTTGCCCTCTTCCTAGGTATTGGTCAAAATCAGGCATTGCCTTTCTCATTGTATTTTTGGCTTCTTCGTCATTGAGAGACTCTGCGGTAACCCACATGCAGAATTCATTGTTCTCTAATCCTGCTTTGAAATAGGGCACCAAGATATCAATCAGGTCTTCTTTAGTCTGGTAAAATTGGCAGAGGTGTGTACCCCAGGGAACATCACCAATAATAGTTATTCCCGTTTTTCTAACTTTTTCCACCATCTTATTTATCTGCTGCACTCTTAATAATCCAGCGCTTGTTTCCATCTATTTTCCTCCTTCACCTGTTAGGCTGTAGGTCAAGCTCCACAAGAAGACGCTCAGTATTAGAGAGGTCCCCGATTATCTTCCTCACTGGTAGGGGAAACTTCTTCACTAAAGTTGGAGTGGCAATGATTTGGTCTCTCTCAGCAAGTTGCGGATTCTTTAGAAGATCAATCACTTCAATAGTGTATCGGCCTACAAGGTGTTCCTCACAGATTTTTCTGACATTGTCAACTGCAGCTATAGATTTTACAGTCTTTCCGGCAATATACAGCCGAAGTTCCCAGGTTTCACCCGCTCCTTCAGATTCTTTCACTTTCGCTTTCACTTAAGGTCTCCTTTCGGATTCTCTTTCGCTTGACCTGTTGCAGTATTGGAAACATTTGCCGTCGCTCCCATCCTCAATTGGAGACCTGCGGAAGAGATAGTCAGCTAGGATAGACAGCTTATTCTCGTCAAAACCCAGGGGCTCGGCGACCTTCCGCAGAATGTAGGCTGAGGCTAAACGCTCTTCTCACTCTATTTTGGCCAGATGTTTCAATACTAATGCACCTTACAGGCTACTAACCCCCCCTAGCTTTAAGGGAATCGAAGTTCTCCATTGTGCTACCTAAGTCATCGCTGCGTTTATTAACCATCCAGTATTATGAACGGCCATATGGCATTTGTCAAGCCCCGATATTGACAGTTGGCAACATTAGCTGGTTTTTTTCTTTAGCTTGAGGAATCAAGCGGCAGAATCCCTTGAGAAATGACGTGGTTACTCTCTTCCCTGCGATTCGAATTCTCCACCAAATTGGCACCGAACTTCCAGCATCTAGGCACTTTGGGAACCAGAATTCAGACCTTGACATGGCAAGATAGTTATAGAAAGATGACTAGTAGAAGTGTAGTGGCACGGCTCTAACTTCGCTAAAACGAGAAAGGACACGTTAGAGAGATGCAAGTAAGATGGGCAGGTGAATATGCTACCAGGCAGAACCTTGAGCAGGTTGAGGAGCTGGTCAAAAGGAGGTGGAAGACCCTACTTGTGCTAATGGTACTGGCTTTGCGGGCCAAAACCAGGGTACCTGTAGAGGCAGAGACTGCCGGTGTGGAGAAACCAGTAAGTCCAGTGGCTGTAGCCAAGGTTCTTTTGATAGATACCGACCCGGCATCTTCCAAAGAGCTTGCCGCTGTGCTAGCTAATGCCGGTTTTGAAGTGCTGACCGCTTTAGACCCTGAGGAGGGAGTCAGTAGGGTAAAAGAAGCCAGCATGGTTATTTTGGATGACGAACTGTCGCGTAGCGAGGAGATGTGCTCCCGTATTCGGGAGCAGTCGAACGCACCGATCATTCTCATGGGCTCTGAACCTGATGGGAAGGCTTGGAGCCGAGCAGTAGCGTTGGGAGCCGATGCCTATTTGAGGAAGACTATCAACAGGCGGGAGCTGGTGGCTAGGATGAGAACGATCCTCCGGCGCTACCGAGCCAGCATGTACAGCGAGGGAGAGCTAAACAATGTCTGAGAAGAGGATTGTAATCCTGAACGACCATCTTATGCACAAAATTGATGAACATCGCGGGCGACTAAACCGTGCGGAATTTGTTGGCTCGTGCGTCGAAGGGTTACTCCGTGAACTGGAGATGGAGATCGATATCGAGAGAAGAGTCCCTGTTGGGAAAGGGAAACGTCCCCAGGCTGGAGTAGCGCCTGGTCCAGTGGAGTACGTGACTAAACAGGACTTCAAGCAGTTCAAGTTGAACATCGACAAGCTTCAGCAGAAATTCATGGACTTCTTCATAAAGTATAGCAAGCAATTAGCAGGGGAGGCGCTTTCAAAGGAAGAGGCGGAGCGCTTCAGTAGCGAGCTAATGAGGCTTCTTCAGCTATGACCGAGGCAAACGACACACTATGAACATTGCAATGTAGAATATTGTTCTAGAACTTTGTTACTTCACAAGGGATAGCTACTGACCTATACTTAGAATAACGAGAGTATACTAAAGTATACTGGAACAGACAAAGGCTAAGCAACACTGTGAGACATGGCTATGAAAAGTAAAAACTACTTACTCACCCCGGTCTGGGCGGATGAAATTATTCAGGTTCATGTGGGGCAGACGAGACGCTGTGCGCCTGGCTGGAGCTACCGTATTATTACCGAAACTCTTGCTCCCTATCGAAGCAAACCGTGTCAAGATACCAAGCAAGCCCAGGAATGAGTGAGTGGGGTTCTCGGAAGTAAGGGGGAGTGAATATTGAACGGAAGACGATCCAACATTGAAATAATCGCCGACATCCTGCGGATGGGTCAAGCTAGCAAAACCCAGATCATGTATCGTGTGGGGATGAGTTTCGCCCAGCTACAGAAGTACCTTGATTATCTGGTGAAGCGGGGCTTCCTTATCCGCGATTCGTATAAAATGCCCGGTGCAACCTATCGCATTAGCCAGGAGGGCAAACTACTGCTCCAATCGATCGAGACGATAGAGCAATTGCTTTCCTTTGGTAATGGAGTCGAACCGTCCGAAAATATCAGCCAGTCCCTTGTGGCGTTCCAAAATAGCGGAAGGAAAGACTTTTCAGAGAGGGGAGAACGGCTACCAACCGTTTGAGCCCGACAATGCAGTTTCAGTATGGTACCGCTAGCCGAGACTGCAGTTTGCTCGGAGGGCATACTCTCCTTGCAAAACAATCCTACCCCCAAATGGGGATACAGATAGACAAGCGGCCCTCCCTTTAAATATATATCCCTACTATTGGCGTTCTCTACAATTATTGTCAGGGCAGTGACTCCTATCCCGGAAGGACAGTTCTGCCCGGGGGCGACGGTCCCACCGAAAGCGATCTGGACAAGTACCAGAACTGACAGCTAACCGTCTCCAAGGATTTGTATACAAGTGGTGGTGTCACAGTAGTCTTGTGATCTGCCACCAAGAACTTTGACCAGACTAAGCAAGACATCGTCACTGCCTACCTGCGGGATCTCAGTGATAGTAACTATGCCGAGATTGCTAGTGGCACTCTGGATCTTGACCGGTAGCAGCAGGGGGTAGCAAGCTGGGTTGAGAGGGAGATTACCATTAGTGATGTTGACTATACCGTTCCCGCTGGTCATATCCTGGAGTTGAAGCTCATTATAAAAGCAGGCTCCTACGACATGTGGTTTGCCTACGATACCACCAGCCATCCATCTCGATTTATCCTGCCCTAACTAGCAGGGATACGTTTCCGTTTACCAAGATGTGCTTTTAGACAGGGTTCCCCTATGGTCAACTTGTCGACAACTTTGCCCAGCACGACCATAGGAGCCAGTCAATTAAGATGTATATCGAAATGAGCAGGCTCCAGCTCGATGGCATCGGTTAGATAAGACTCCAGAAGCAGGCGGATTATTTCGCACATGCTACGCTGAAATTCCTGCATCTCGCCCCAGGTGACATAGTCATTGGCTTGCTTTGGTAACTTCCCGCTACCACTGCGGGGCAGTTTGGCTTGAGGCTCGAATGAGCTCCATTTTAGTGAACCAAATTCTTGATTCATGTCCATAAAAGCCAACCTCCCTCTTTCCTGGGATAGTCTAGTTCACAATATTTGCTCCGGTTCTGAATACCGGGCTACCATATACTGTAATTTATAGAGTAGACCTTCTAACTGCTGATTTACATACATTATAAACTGTTGGCTGGCCCTGTCAATTGCCCAGAACTTGCTACTTCCCCTTTTTGTTACCGTTTCCTCCAGAGCATTTTTCTATAGTTATGTTACTAGTATAGGCGATAGCTTTCATTTAGACTCATGGTAAAACAGGAACTAAATAAGGGAGGTTAGTAGTTTTGTCAATCAAGCATGATAAGGTCGGGTTTCTTGAGACAGAAGAACCAGAGGATAGGTATGTTCAGAGGAATGTCATGCTCCAGGTAAAGGAAGTGGCTGAGCTACTGGGCATCCATCCTAATACCGTGCGAATCTGGACTGACTCCGGGGTGCTGGCAGCATATCGCATAGGTCCTCGAAAGGACCGGCGGATACCCCTGGCAGCGGTCAGGCTCATGTTAGAGTCGAGGTAGGCTTACGCCTCTCTTGAAGGAACAAAAATACACATCGCCGAGCAGACTCTGCCGCGGGAAACACTGGACTGGTGAACCCTATTAAACATGTCGGACTCAGGAGTAAAAAGAGAACCCTGCAGCACTCACTGGTAAATGCAGGGCTCTTTGGCTAATCAGCCTAAAAAGAGTGTGCGCATCCTTGGGAAGATGTTTCCCCCCGGTTGATCAGCTAGTTATAGCTTAACTACCGGGGACGCCGTTGTCAAGTCTATTGAACCTACCCCTTTCTCCGTTTTCCTGCCTTTTCTTGCAGAGCGTTTTTCTAAAACTGTGGGGCTTTCTGCAAAAAACAGTACTTTCTAGTTGGCATCATTTTCTGATAGGTATCGCGGCGTAGAGTATTGTTCTAGAACAGTATCACTTCACAGGAAATAGTTAATGATTTATGCTGGAACTAATCAGAGCATAGTTAACTGCACCAGAATAGACAGGGGCTAACTAGGCCTGTGAGGTATGGCTATGAAAGGCAACAATAACTTACTAACTCCGGAACAGGTGGCTGAAATCCTCCAAGTTCATGTTCTTACTGTGTATGGCTATATCCGACGGCGCAAACTTGACGCCGTGCGCTTGGGCCGGAGCTATCGCATTATTCCCGAAGATTTCGAGCTCTTTATCGAATCAAACCGCGTCAACACACCAAGCAAACTCCAGGAGCAAGTTACCGAAACTCTTGAGGCAATTGGAGGTACGCGTGAACGGTAGGCGATCCAACATTGAAATAATATCAGATATCCTTAGGCTGGGAAGGACAGGCAAGACGGATATCCTGTACGGATGCGACCTCAGTTACTACCAACTGCAGAAGTACCTGGGTTTCCTTGTGGCACGAGGCTTCCTTGAGGTGGATGGGCATAATAACACCCGGAAGCGCTATAAGCCTACGACCCGTGGAGAGCAGCTGTTAAGCCATATCGACCAGGTAAGGGTAATCCTGGGGTTACCTGACCGTGATGCCGATATTGACCGAGTCGAGGCTGGCAGTGCTGCTCTCAAATAGGGATAAGTGAGCTGCTGACATAGTTGCAGAAGGAGGAGAGTAGTAACAGAAGACATTGTCGATTGCTGGAGAACCGTGATAAACCAAGAAGCTCTGCACTCATCAGTGGGTGGTGCAGGGCTCTTTCGTTAGCCAGGCTAATGGGATTGTGCTCATCCTCGGGAAGAAGGCAGGCCTGACTGGCCTTGGACATGACCTAGGTTTAAGGTCACTATGGTGCAACCTCTATCGTTGTGGGTTCTTGCGTTGTCAGCGGGAACCCGAATTCAGCATAGGTCAAGGTTGTTGAGTTTATCACAGCTCCAGGAGTATCAGCCTGTACGGTAATATTGTAAGTGAGCGTTTCGCCTGGCGCTATAGTAGCTACCGGACTAAAGGTTACCGTCTGACCATCAAAGGAGTAGGAAGATGGGCCGCTAATGGAGACAAAGCTCATTTCGTCTGGTATGGTATTGGCAATCTGCACATCGTGAAGGATAATCTGACCTTGATTGATAACTTTCACTACGTAAGTAGTATTGTCCCCGACAACAACCGGGTCGTCTGTGTCATACGAATAAAACGTCATGCCGCCGGCTGCAGGCACTATCTCGGTAGTAGCTGAATCTGTATCGGTAACGCCTTCATCACAGGTAACCGATGCGGAATTCGTCCAGGTGCCAACGGTTTCGCCTTTGAGAGTTAGGCTTATTGTCCTCTGCTGCCCTGAAGATAATGAGCCAAGCCCCCAGGACACTTGATTGTCAGCCTGGGTACCTACCGGGCTCGAGCTTACATAACTCATTCCCACAGGTATCTGGTCTGTCACTGTGACATTGGTAAGGGTGGCCTCTCCAGTATTCCTGACGGTGATGGTGTAGGTGCCATTTGTTCCCTGGGTAAGTTCAGCCGGGCCCGTCTTTTGAATATCCACCGCGGGGATTAGTGCCACCACTATGGTGGTAGCCGATGCCTCCGCTATCACTTTCTCCGCACTTATGACTTGAGCCTTATCTGTCCACACACCAGTTTGAATAGCTCTGAGTCTCAGTAGCAACGTCGTAGAGTTGCCGGCGTCCAGCGTTCCCAAATTCCACGTCACCAATTTCCCGGAAACAGCATCCGCAGTTGGGGTGGAACTAATGTAGGTCATGCCGGCTGGTATAATGTCTTTTACTACAACTAGGTTCGCCGTTGTCTGGCTAATATTGGTCACCACAATGGTGTAATCGACCTGTTCGTTCAGATCCGCCTCCACAGGGCCAGCCTTAGAGATGGAAAGATATGGTCTCTCAATATAGGTGCCGACTATTTGCTCAAGTGTGGCCTCTATTGTGTAGAAGCCAGGCATACAATCATCATCCACGCCGATTACGATTCCGATAGAATCTCTCCAGTCAAAGGTGGACATCTCTGCCAAATACGACACAAAGAAGTTCCACTTGTTGGGTCCGATGCGGGTCACATTACTAGTATGATCATACTCGGATTCGGTTTCTTCATCACTGCCGAAAACTTCAACCTCAATACAGTCTGGGACTGTCAAGGTGAGCTCCGCCGTCAAATCCTGGTTGCTGGCATTTTTTAATGGGAGTTGAATTAGAAAAACATCGCCTACATCCACTTCAACCCCGGCGCGAAAAGATGTTCTATCATCTCCTACAATCCCGATGGCTCGGTCCGGGGCATTAGGTTGAATACGAATTGTCTGTCTGGTGACCCCGCTAGGCATGCTGCTTGGAAAGATGGGTGAGCCAGTCAGCAGCGCCTGACTAACCGTGACCGGTACTTCTCCTGTCACCCTTCCTGCTAGAATAGTTCCTACGGCAGCCCCAATACCGGAAGCGATGAGGAGTAGAATCAGTAGCCACAGTGGAAAACTTCTCCTTAAGATACGCACTTTTCTTTTCATTCGCCTGCCCTACCAGCCTAGTATAGCGTATTGGTAGGGACTGTCAACCTCACATAAGTCCTCACTTCCTTCCGTTTCCCACAGTTTCCTCTAGAACATTTTTCTAGAATTATGTTACTCCTGATAAGGTGCTGGGGAAACTTTTTAGAGGAAAATAAAGGGAAAGGTAAGAAACGAGAGCTTTTGTGTAGTTGACAGTCGACATAAATATATCTAATAATGGCTGTAGATACTAAGGAGGATCTCATGAAGAGTCCTGGGATTCAAGGCCGCATTTTGGCCTTGGCTTCTGTTTTTCTATTTCTCTTCTCAGGTGTGTTGGTCTCCTGCAAGGCGGCAAGCTTAGAGGCAAGCCCGGAGCCAACCTCAACCTCTGGAGTGCCGGCTTCAATCATAATTAGCCCTGAGGAAAGCTACAACCCGGTGATGACCCAACATACTGTTGTAGCTAGCGTACTCACCGAGGGAGGCGAGCCAGCCGTGGGTACGACCGTCGAGTGGATACTCAATCGATTTCCGGGTGCAGTGGGCGATATAGTTTCAGCATATAATACCCAAGGAGGTTTGAAGAGCGACAACTATTATGCCACCACCAAGACTGATGATAAGGGTGAAGCCAAGATTATTATCACTGCTACTCGACCGGGAGATACGGATATCACTGCCTATGTTCCTGCAATTCAAGACCCAGCAAAACACAAGGTCTTTGCCACCAAGCACTGGGTCAATATTCAAGTGCGGTGGCCAGAGGACGCTACTAATGTGACCTTAACCAGCCATGTATTTACCGTTAGGCTGATGACAGTAGTGACGGAGGTCCAGTTGCCTGGCTACCCTGAGGGCTGGACCACCATCAGGATGGGAGTGGGTGAGGGGTTAGAGGGGTATGAGTTACACTGGACTATCGTTGACGATGACCCTGCAATATATTTTGCTGAAGGTGACCAAAGGACAAAGGTTTGGACAAGCACGAGCGATGGCAGGGGAGAGGCTCTAGTCACCATAGAGCAGGTCAGGGCAGGGAGGGGCGAAAACACCATCCAGATTGAGGTGCTGTCTCATGACGGTATAACAATGTTCCAACACCGGGTCAAGAAAACGTGGATTGCCCCGATGCTAGAGCTAACTAAGGGAGGTCCTGAGACGGCTGTACTCGGGGAGAGGGTGACATATCATATCCTCGTGAAGAATACAGGTGATGGAGATGCCACCGGGGTGGTGGTGAGAGATACAATACCTGAAGGGATGATGTTTCTTAGTTCCCAACCGGGGGCCAAGGTCTCAGGGGATACAGTATCTTGGAATCTAGGCACACTCCATGCTGGCGATTCGGTGTCGATAACTCTGGTGCTGAAGGCCTCTCGCGCCGGATGCTGGACGGATATGGCCAGGGCTACTTCGGTTGAGGAGCTGGTGGATGAAGCCAGCGCTACTACCTGTGTAATTGCGCCTTCAATAGAGATTGAAAAGACGGGTCCGGCTGAACTAACACAAGGAACAAATGGCACCTACACCATCACCGTCAGGAATACTGGAGAGAGTACTCTCACCGATGTCAGGGTAACCGACCAGATACCTCAGGGAATGGGTTATGTGAGCTCGAGCCTGGTAGGCACCCAGGCTGATAATCAAGTGTCCTGGGGGCTTGGCTCGTTATCTTCAGGGCAGCAAAGGACAATAAGCCTAACTCTCAAAGGCGAAACCGCTGGCACTTGGACGAATTCCGCATCGGTTACCTGTGATGAAGGCGTCACCGATACAGATTCAGCTACTACCCGTGTGATTGCGCCATCAGTAGAGATTGAAAAGACGGGTCCGGCTGAACTAACACAGGGAACAAACGCCACCTACACCATCACCGTCAGGAATACTGGAGAGAGCACTCTCACCGATGTCAGGGTAACCGACCAGATACCTCAAGGGATGAGTTATGTAGGCTCGAGCCTGGTAGGCACCCAGGCTGATAATCAAGTATCCTGGGGGCTTGGCTCGTTATCTTCGGGTCAGCAGAGGACAATAAGCCTAACTCTCAGAGGTGAAACCGTTGGCACTTGGACGAATTCCGCATCGGTTACCTGTGATGAAGGCGTCACCGATACAGATTCAGCTACTACCCGTGTAATTGCGCCATCAGTAGAGATTGAGAAGACTGGCCCGACTGCCCGTTACCTGTTGCAAACTGCGGACTATGTCATCAGAGTGAGGAACACGGGTGATGTTGTTCTCAATGATGTCACAGTCACGGATGAGATACCCACAGGAATGAGTTTTGTCAGCTCGACAGGTGGAGGAACCGTTTTTGGTCGCAGCATAACCTGGGACCTCGGCTCGATGAACCCGGGCGAGACGAAACAGTTTGGGCTTACCCTTAGGTGTGACCAGAGAGATACCTGGACTAACGTGGCTACTGTGACCACGAAGGAAGGGGCTACTGACACTAGTGAGCAAGAGACACTAGTGATTGCTGAAGCTGGCCTGACCATTTCGTCAACAGATAGAGTTGACCCGATTGCCGTCGGTGAACGAACCACCTATGTCATCACGATTAGGAACCAGGGTGAGATTGATGTCCATAATGTGGTGATAGTAGATGCCTTACCTGTACAGACCAAATTCATTAGTGCCACCGGGCCAGCGACATACAGTGTAAGTGCAGGTAGGGTGACCTTCCTGCCAGTTGCGGTTCTTGCCGTAGGTGAAAGCCTCATCTATGAAATCACTGTGGAGGCCGTTTACGGGGGTTCAGCGCTTAACCGGGTCACCCTCACCTATGATGAGTTCAGACTGCAAGTGATAGTGGAGGAAGGCACAACCATATTCTAAGATGGACTAGTTCGAAGGCAACATAATTATTAAGGAAAAGGAGACGGGGTGTGATGAACCCCGTCCTTTTTTATTGTGCTCAGGCATCATCTCACCCCTAGGTTTCCCCTCCGCAAGTGATACTCAGTCACAAGCGCCTTACGTGCCTTAATCAGGCTCTTGCCACCGCTCCCGTTCTAGAGTTTAGCCGTGCATCACTCTCCTCTATAGAGTACAGTATGCCTTGGGAATCGAGCCTAGCCACCCCATCCCCAATAAGGGTGGCTCCTGCTCAATACCTCTCCCTCAGCATATGGCGAGCTAACGCCTGCTTTGGTAGTTAAGCTAGAACATACTTCTAGAATACTATCACTTCCATAGGTCTCTTTGCCCTGCTAGAGTTGATTGTATAAATAGCTGAGAAAGGAGGTGGTCAACGGAGAGAGGAGACTTAATCAAGGGGTGTAGACTGCCCGCCAGTCGCCCGCCCAAACAACAAATTTAAAGTCCAAAAATAAATAGAAAGGAGTGAGCAAAATGAAAACGAGTGTGCGCATCCTTGGGAAAAAAGCGATTCCTATTTGGCTATTAGTCATAGCATTGGTAGCCAGTGGTGCAGGTGCTGCTGCTGGCACCATCCTGGCCGGCAGGGTGACCGGTGAGATTCCAGTGGCGGTAAGTCAGGCATTGCTGGTCAGCGAACCGACATGGGTGATAGCAGTAGATACGGGTGATCAAGACGCACCCCAGCAGGTTTTTGAACACTTAGACTGGATTTCCCTACCCAATCGTAGCATCGGCGTAGTGTCTGACGACCACACTGGATTCCAGGCAGCCGCCGAGATGGCAACGGGAGACTGGGCTTCCTTCAAGCTACCTATCAAGAATGCCAGCGATAACGACTTGGTTGCCGAGCTGACCTTCAATGTCCCCGAGTGCATTGAGGTTGAGATATATTCTGATATTGACGTCACCACTAACGACGTAGGCAATCCGGTTCGCATCGGCCTCAACACCTGGAAGTTTAAGGTAAAAGCCGCAGCCGACAGCATTAACGACGCTACGGACTTCCTGTATGTTGTGGTCAGTGTTGATGACACCTGCCTGCCCGGCTACTACAACATCAGTGGCACCATCAAGCAAATATCCTACTAAACCTGAACTTTAGCTAAGGGGGGGGCCCCGGGGCCCCCTTAGCTTTACGCAACTGCGGGCAGTCTTAAGTCTCCGGTTAGGTCTCCTCTCTCGGTTGACCACTTTCCTTTAAAAGGACATACGAAGGTGAAGGGTTAGTGAAAAGGCTTAAGAATTGGATACTTATATCAGCACTGATTGCCTCGGCAGCGGGAGCTGCTGCGGGCACAGTGCTTTCCGGCTATATCGAGGGCGATGTGAATATCGCTGTCAGCCAGCCCCTCCAGCTGGAGAGCCCCAATGTAGTCGGTATACCTCCAGAGCGAGCCTGGTTCGGTGCCGTCAGCGATGAGGGCACTGAGTTCAGCGCTGCCGTTGAGCTTTATCAGGGGGAAGATGCCACCATTGAGATGCCTATTAGAAACATGGCTGAAGTCGACCACATAGTTGAGATAATCGTGACCCCTCCTATCCTCTCAGTACCCGAAGGTGGTGACCCAAGCGATTACAGTATAAATCTGGATATAGATGGCAGCGGTGTTATCGACGATGTTGTCCGGGTTGGCCCTTACAAGTGGAAGTGCACCGTAGATAGCAGCAGCCAGGGCACTGGTGTCTCACCTTTCGATGGTATTGAGATAACGGTGGCACTGGGCGATATGGTTCCACCTGGATATTACGAGATATCAGGATACATTCAGGTTGTTGCCTACTAAGCGGACCATAGTATTGAGGTGACTTATGACGGAAAAGACGCTACTCATTATAGAGCCGAGGTTAATGGGGAAGATCGACGACAACCGGGGTGATCTCGGCCGTGCCGAGTTCATTGAGTTTTGCGTCAATACCTGCTTTGAGAAGGCCGAGCTTGAGCCAAAGATGCCTCTAAGAAAGGTGAGGGAGGAGGTCTATACTATTGGAGAGAAGTTTGGAAGGCGCCAGCACAGCCTCAAGTCCCCTCTCGTTATAAACCGGGGGTTAATGGAAAAGATTGATGAGAACCGTGGCGATTTAAGCCGCACCGAGTTCATTGAGTTTTGCGTCAATACCTGCTTTGGGAGGGCTGAGCCTGAGCCAAAGACGCCTCTAAGAAAGGTGAGGGAGGAGGCCTATACTATTGGAGAGGAGCTTGGAAGGCGCCAGCACAGCCTCAAGTCCCCTCTCGTCATAGACCGCGAGCTAATCGAAAAGATTGATGGGAACCGTGGCGACTTAAGCCGTGCTGAGTTTATTGAGCTTTGCGCCAATACTTGGTTTGAAGAGGCTGAGCCTGAGCCGAAGATGACACCACGAGAAGCAAGGGGAGAGGTCTATGCCACTAGGGAGCAGTTCGAAAGGCACAAGCGTAGCATCAAATCCCTTCTCAGAGCGTTCCTTGATGTACTCATCACCTTCGGCCTGAACCTAGGAAGAGGGGATGCACGACGATTAGAGGAAGACCTCAGACAGCGCTTTCGCGAGACGATGGGAGCGGATGAGTCTGAACTTCCGCGACGTGTCAGAAGGGCTAGTAGTGAGGGCCTTTACCTTGAAGATGAGGATGAGCTCCCGCCACGTTTCTGGGGGGCTAGAAGCAAGAGGTTCGAACCTGAGGAATATGACGACCTGTCACGACGTCCCCGGCAGACTAGAAGGGAAAACTACTATCCCGAAGAATATGACGAACCTCGGCGAGGTTCCCGACAATTGGCAGATGGTCTCAAGCAGCGTTTCCAGGCAATGCTGGGGCGGGAAGAGGCTGAGTCTCCAAGGGGTTCATGGCGGCCTGGGAGCAAGAGATACTACACTGAGGAATACGACTTGCCGCAACGTTCTAGGCGTGAGAAATACTACCCTGAGGAATATGAGTTACCGCAACGTCCTAGGCATGAGAGATACTACACTGAGGAATACGACTTGCCTCAACGTCCCAGGCGTGCCAAAATTGATAAGGCTTCCCTTAAAGATGATGCCGACTCACCCAGTGAAGGCACCCGCCAAAACATGTATTTTGGCCTCTGGATTCCCGCCATTGCCCTCTTTGGCTTTGGCGATACCTTCCTCTCTACCATGGTCTTCGCCAAAGGAGGGTATGAGGCAAATCCGTTAATGGCTAGCTTGATATCTATGTTTGGCGGCAGTATGGTTGCCTTTGTCGTAATTAAAACCCTTGTCCTGGCGATACTCGCCTTTATCTCTTTTAAGGTATTCAAGAAGCAAGGCTGGCTCATCCCCAGTATTCTCAGCGCTGTGGGCGGCTACTTGGTGGTCACGAATCTTATGGCTTACCTCAGTCTATAGAGCAGTTTTACAGTGGAGACTAAAAACTTTAGTAAAGAAACAGAGGAGCAGTTCTAATGATGAAGCTAGCAGCAAATCACCACTTACGCTCAATATATGAAAGCAAATACTTTAGCCTGTTGCTCAGGGTGGGCATCGGGGTTATTTTCCTACTAGCCGGTCTGGGCAAGCTCTTGAACGGGGCTGAGTTTGTAGATGTGGTGGTCAGTCTGAAAGTGCTGCCCTTCGGCATGATTTATCTGGTGGGGGAGGTGCTGCCCTGGCTAGAGCTGGTCCTGGGAGTCTGTTTTCTCCTCGGTCTCTATCCTGTGATTGTATCTGCCATCAGCCTTCCCCTAATCTCTGCGTTCATTGCACTCAATATCTTTAACCTTCAACAGGGGCTAGCCAGCTCGTGTACGTCATGCTTTGGAAATATGCTAGTCATCAGTAGCCGAGATGCCTTTATAATTGACGTCTTTCTTCTTCTGGCCGCTTTGAGGCTACTGACAGTGGGAAGACACTTTATGAGCTTGGACTCTCTATGGATGAGGAAAGCCCAAGCTACATAAGGCTATGGATATCCCCGGCTGCAGGCATGGATGAGTACCTTCAATATCGCGGTTGGCTAATAAACTGGTACCCTTCTCATATTCGGCAAGAAGCAGTAAAAAGTCCATAGTATCTATCATATCATTACTCAAGCTCTGGAAGACTATTCCTTGACTTAAGACACATACTCGCCTATTCTTAGAGTATCTGATACGCCTACTAACGAAACAAAAGGGCGGCTATGCAGAGCAAATATAGGGGGTAACTTCTGAAGATAGGAGAAGCGCGAATGGACGGAAGGAAAATGTTAATCCTGGGCCAAAGGCTAGTGGAGAAAATTGACGAGAACCGTGGTGATCTCGGTAGGGCGGAATTCATCGAGTTTTGTATCGATAGCTGCCTCGAGTCCGAGGAACCTGAGAGAGAAGAAAGGTACACCGAGCAAGAGTTTGCCCCGAGGCAAAAAGAAGCGCCTGTCTATGCTACCAGAGAGGATTTCCGAGAGTTCAAGCGCAGCATGCAAGACCTCCTCAGGGCCTTCCTCGATTTCTTCATCACCTTCGGCTTAGAGCTGGGCACGGGTAAGACCACTAAGGGTTTGGCAGACCTAAAGAACCAGCTCCGTGCCACACTAGAAGACTGATAGCTTCCTAGAAGTCATCCCATGACGAGACTCCAATAACATCGTTGCTACCGTACAACCGAAGAATAGATGGGTAACGGTGTAGAGGAAGAACTACCCATGCTGAGGCAGAGGACTAGAAAGAGTATATTAGTCCTGCCCGACAGAGTGCTAAGACGCATTGACCGCATTCGGGGCAATGTAGGGCGCGAGGAGTTCCTCAGCGCTTGTATGGACATTAGCCCAAAGGGGCAGCTCCAAAAAACACGCCAAAAGATACAAGCCTACATTACACAGGATGAGTTGCGGGAATTTGAGCAAAACCTGGTGATGCTCTTGAGAGACTGGGTGTATTTGTTCCAGCCATCCGGTCTACATGCAGGAGCTGGTAATCGTATCACCATTACCGAGATGGAGGTTAGGTCAAGGGTCAAGACAGGTGATACAGTACCGGTCTATGTTACAGTGTGTAATGAAGGGGCACATCAGGAGATGGTTGAGGTGACACTGGTGGATATTAGCGAAAATGTCATTATCGGCAGGCGGACAGTTACTCTACTTCCTGGAGATTCCCGATTGCTACACTTTGACTGGAAAAGCGGGGGATTTAGCTTGGGAGACCATATCCTGGATGCAACAGTGAGCACCATTGGTAACGAGTGACCATGCCTGGACTTTTCGGTCTTCTGAAACCTCCTCTTTCGGCTTCAGGCTTGGCATATTATAGCTCTTCACTGCCTTCTTTACCCCATGTTCAAAAGATTATTGAGCCAGCTTTTCCTCCTGAGTCATAACGAATGGTGTCTAAAACCAGGGGTTATACTCACTCGAAAACGAAGCCTGCCTCAGCATCCTGGATAGCAAGGTAAAGACTTACGCTAAGACCTTCGCCCTAGCTTGGTAGTATTCAACAGGTAGGGAATGCCCCGCATGACTACACTTCTGTTGTTTCACTCATCTGATGGAGCCAGTACACGTCTCTTGTAGCACCCGGGGATTGGCTTAACAGACCTAGCTGTAATCTCTTTCTCTGGAATAGCCTCAACTGTCGTTTCCTTTAGAGTAGGACCTCCCCACCGCTGACTGAAGAAACGGTTCTGCTCACGGACAGCACTGCGTAATTCCTGGGATACGCTGGCTAGCTCCTTCACTGCTGTAGTGTGGCTGGCAAGGTGCTGGGCATACTCACCCATGGCTGAGGCAAAGCTGTTTAATGCTTGCTGTGTGCTATCCATCTTTTGCTCAGTGGCTTCCAATCTCTGGGCTATCATCTGACTACCACGTTGGCTTTCTTCAATGGTAGGGGCAAATATCTTCTTGTGTATCTTCTTTTTGCCTCGACCAAGATCACGGGCGTAGAGAAACAGTGCAAAAAGAGAGAGCGCAATAATTATGAAGATTAACCCCTGATTGCTCTGCAAGAAGAGGAGGGGATAGCCAAGGAAGGGAATTTGTTGGCCAACCGTACCTCTCAGGTCTTGGGGTCGCACCGCAAACGGGTCTTCACCGGTATTATCACCCTTAGTGCGGAAGCTTATCCCGGGTTCGGTGTCAACCTTTATCACCCGGTGAGCCACCACCGGTGGGTAGTTATAATACTCCCGAACTGCATCTGAGACATTAAATACAATGATATCGCCCTCTTTAACCTCAGAGGGTGATATTGACTCAATCAGGATTATATTACCTGCCTTAAGCGTTGGCTCCATACTGGTGCCGAAAACAGGCATAAAAGGCATTGTCCCTCTAATCGAGAGGAACCCAAAAACACATACCCCTATTATAAAGATAAGTCCCAGTGCTCGTTTCATAGCCTATTAACTAACCTTACCCTCTTTGTTCCCTCTCCCTTGATAAAGGGAAGGGGAAGATTATTTCAAATAAAATTTCCTGGTTGGCCTGCCCCTTATTCTGTGCTTTAAGGGATAGCCCCACCAGTGACAGCACTCACCTGTTGTCCTTCGCTTACAACTAGGACATTTTACGACTGAAAATGACGTAGACTGCTGCCCCACGTTCCCCTCCTTGTGACTGCTTGCTCTATCAGCCTTCCAGCTTGTTTATTGACCTCATTCTCAGACTTTCGGTGACAATCAGAACTCAAGCTGGGGCTCCCTCCAGTCGGTTCTCGGTTGGAAGGAGCCCGTTAATTAATCAGTTTTGAGGTGACCATCACTATCACCTCTGGGTAACTTCGCAGTAGAGCAAAGGAGATACCGAATAGCCCGCATTCCAATCAACCGGACTGCGTGGGTTGGTTGCGTAGCTGCCGGCAGCGAGCTTGACCTTATAGGGACTGGTGCCATCATTATATTCCAGGTCAAAGGTGGCTACCCCGTTGTCCAGGCTGAGTAGCTGGAAGGTGTGCCCGGTTTCACTGGCGTAGATATTAACCGGAGTTGCAGCCGAATCCCAGAGCTCCAGCTTCATGTTGAGGTTCTGGTAGGCACTGGTCAGTGCATCGGCATTGGTCAAGTAGACCTTCACCACCAGGTCACCGGTATAGTCACCATCTGGTGTTATGGTAAACAGGTCCCCACTTGGTATAGTGCCCCGGTATTTCCCAAATATATTGGTGCCGAAACTGGGCAGAGAACCAGCCGGCTCTACCGTGGCGTAGTCTGAATCAGCAGTAGCCGTGATTGTCGCCCCGGCCGTGGTCCAGGTGTAGGCAAAAACACCGCCACTCACTACCAAGGCTAGCATTAAAGCGCCTACCATAAGCAGCCCTTTCCCACTTTTCTTAGCAAAGGCAAGCTCATCATTATCCTTAAGCGTTGTCTTCGCCTCCTGCATCTTCTTAAACGCTTTGCCATTCAGCTTGGCTTGAGCCTTACCAGGTATGCTGAAAAGCTCTTTATACTGCTCACGCACTTCAACTACACTCTTGCCGGCTAGGTCGGCTATTTGGTAATGCTCACCGTATCTAATTGTAATCATTTTTTTCTCCTTTCGTTTTTTCCTTTTATTTTTGTCTCAAGCTGTGGTCAGCCTTTCCATCACATTATTGCTACCTCCCGTCTCTCTGTGTCTTTCATCTATTTGGGCCTCCACAGGGCATCCAGCATGGAAAGTAGACGTCCCCTTGAAGATTGCTTCAACTTTTTCGTCCTATCTGTACCATTCCAAGTTTGTGCCCTGCTGCCATTCCAGGTTACCTTCCTCACCGCATAAGCGAGCTCTTCTGGGTTCATGTCTCTGGTAAGAAAGATTGAGTTTCCTATTACCCCTTGCTGCCGGGGGGGAGTATCGCCGATGAAAATTAGCCCTGCCGATGGATACGCCTCGGTTATTCGGCGAGCCACATTCCTCATATCCTGGCTCAACACAATGACGTCTACCGTCTGCTTTTGCAAAAAGGCCAGGGCTTCTTCATCTGTCCTTCCCTCACCCACCACCTCCACATCCTCCTCACTATCGAGGATGAAGTGCATTCCCTCCCGGAAAACCACTCGACTATCGCCAAGAAAGACCTTTATCTTTTCCATTTCATCACCCCAAAACGTCTGTAATTCGCTGCCTGAAGCGATCCTGTTCATCAAAAGTTATCTCATTCGTGGGTTCCAGGATAGCGCCGCGAAGCAAGTTGATATGAGACCGCATCAAATCCTTTATGTCCCTTTTAAACTGTTCAAACTCACTGCGGCTGATAGAGCGGCTGGCAGTGTCCTCCGCTTCATGGTATTTAGTCCTCCTGAGTTCGGGGGGCGGTTGAGTTACCTCACTTTGCGCTCCCCCTTGCTCTAGCAGGGTATTAAGGCAGAACTCAATGAATTCCACCCTGCTAAACCTGTCCCGGTTTCGGTCGATCTTTTTCAATAGTCTCAACGGGATGATGATCATCCCATTATCCTCACTGCCTTCCTGCTCAAGGTTCTCCCTGAGAGAATATCCACCCCATGTCGTTTCCACTTCTGTGCTGCCTCCTTTGCCGTTTTACTCAGTTTGGAACAGTACCACTACTGCTCCTTTTAATTAGCCTTTGATAACTATCTTGCCATACAAAGGTCTGAATTCTGGTTCCCAGAGTGCCTGAATGCTGGAAGTTCGGTGCCAATTTGGTGGAAAATTTGGCTGGTAGAGAAAAAAAGCGTGGTGTTCTTCATCTCCTTTTGTCAATATTGCACTGGGTCAAACCTGCTTGCTTACCTTGAGGTATTTAGGAGGCTCGGCCTAGCTGTAGTTGACAGCCTAATTCCAAAGCGTGACACAAAATGGCATAGTCAATACCGTATGGCGACTATGGCATCGGGTAATTTGGCACAGAAAGGCGGTGCCTGCTTGGGAAGGGGGATTACAAAAGTGGAGGCGTAGTCAGTTGGTGAATCGGTGATTCTCTTGATAGGGTTTGTCGTTGGTGGACAGGCTAAGGTATGTGGCGAAGCTCGCATCTCGGCTGGGAAGGCATCAAACAGGTAGAAGTTAGATAGTGGCCTGTACTAGGCTACAAATGGAAGAAGACTTTGCTCGAAGCCTAGGCTTCTGTCCTTATAAACTTGTAACCTATGCCTCGGACGCTGACGATTATTCTTGGCTCTTCAGGATTATCACCCAGTTTTTGCCTCAGACGGTAGACATACTTCTTGATGTAATCGGTAGTATCAACGTAGTCACTGCCCCATACGCGGCGTAACAGAACCTCATAGCTCAACACCTTACCTGCGTTCTTTATCAGCTCTGTGAGCATCCTCCACTCTGTCGGAGTGAGTTGCACATTTTCTCCACCCCGGGTTATTTCCTTGCCAGCCATGTCTATTATCAAGTCACCTACCGCTATTGGCCTCTCGCCACCTCTGAGCTGTGGCATTTGACTCCGTCGCAAGACTGCTCTGGTGCGAGCCAGCAGTTCCATATGGCTAAAAGGCTTAACCATGTAGTCATCAGCACCTAGTTCCAACCCCTTGACCTTACTGATCTCATCATCCCGTACTGTGAGGATCAATACCGGGACATCAGAGAACGTGCGAATCTCTTTCAGAATGTCAAAGCCATCCACGTCGGGTAATCCTAGGTCCAGAATGACAACATCTGGTGATTCGGTCTCCACCAACTCCACTGCCTGGCTGCCCGAAGCTGTAGAAACTACGGCTACATTTGGCCACCGCATTTCAAAGCACAACTGCACTACCTCTACAACCTCAGCACTGTCCTCTACGATAAGAACCTTCATTTTATCCTCCCCAGAATCGTCTTATCCCTCCTTACAGGTTTGCTACAAAATCAGGTATTGGCACAAGGTAGAGAGAGGACGAAGGTATTACCTTCTCTGGCTTTGCTACTTAGCCAAATTTTTCCACCATGGGCCTCGATCAACTGCTTAGATATAGCCAGCCCGAGGCCAAGACCGGGCACTCGCTGTCTATCAGCCTCTTTGCGGTAATAGGGCTGGAAGAGCCGCTGTTGCTCCTCCTCGGGGATGGGGGTACCGCTGTCACTCACCTCTACTAGAAGGTTGCCATTACGAACCCCTACCCGCACAGTTATCCTGCCCCCTTCAGGGGTGAATTTAATCGCATTTGAAAGTAGGTTGAGTATCACCTGCTCAAGGCGGCGCTGGTCTACCCTAACCTGTGGCAAAGAGTGAGGCAATTGCAAAACAAGAGCTTGGCCTTTACTTTGAGCTACCGATGCGACCTGAGCCACTGCTCCCCTGAGCACTGGTCCGATAGTGGAGACCTCAAGATGGAGCGGAAAAGAACCTGCTCGTGCCCGAGCCAGGTCTGAAAGCTCGGAAATCCTTGACTCCAGATTCTCGGCTGAGTTGCTGATGTTTCGGATTAACCTCACCTGGACATCATCAACCTTGTTATCCAGCTCCTCCTTCAGTAGGCCTGCCGAGGCAATGATGGAGGTGAGAACTGTTTTGAGTTCATGAACCATGAAATCCATGAAGTATAGCCGGTCGGCATCCTGCTGCTTCATGGCCTCATTTTCCTGCTGAAGCTTCGATTTACGCACAGCCGAGGCTAGAAAACTGGTGAAGTGTTCCAGCAAAGCTAGGTGCTTCTCGCGGTAGGCGCCATCACTGAAGCTGGCTACAACGAGAGCGCCGAAAACATCGCTGTTGGCCACCAGAGGGAGCCAGGCGATGGACCTTGTCCCGGGCGGACAGCCCAGCCATCTAGAAGTCGACGCTGACAGACCTGTCCTTACTATAGCTTTCTTGCTGGTAACCAGGCTGTCTAATGCCGTCTCCGTCAGAGGCAAAGTGACCTTTCGTTTATCGTCAGACTTCTTCAGAGGGCATACCTGGACCTCACCATCCTCAATCAAGACTACTGCCGTCCAATCAGCACCTACATACCTTTCCAGCTCCGTGGCAAAAGCTCGGTAGACCTGGCCAATGTCTGGTGCCCAGGTGGTAATCTCTGATAGCCTCCTGACGAGCACTACCTCCTGCTGCATGTCTGCATTGTCCTTACTTTTGCTCTCTCGTATCACTGTCTAGCTCCCTGCACTATTCCTACTAAAGAGTCGACAACAAAAGTAGTTTCTTGTCTGGTTCTATTGCCACAGCCTTCTTTCACACGGTGTTTGGCTCTGACCTACTCCTCAGATAATCATAAAGAAGGATATCAAGTTATTGATAACCAAATAGATACCCGCAGCACAAAGAAGGGCTGGCACCACCCAACTATACCTGGAGAGCATATAGTAAGAGAGGAAGAACAAACCGACCAGCGCTGCCGTCTTGACTGCTATAAACGCCCAGAGGCTGCCCCCGAGCATACCTACCAACTGAACCATCAGCCAGTTGCCTTCATAGGCCCCAGCGCTGAAGGCGAGAGCAGATGTCAGACTATCGCCGAAACCGAATAGGAGTACAGCCGCAACCCACAAGGTTACAGGGACATCAACCTGGTCAACGTCCCTCTCACTTCTTGGTGAGACGTAAAGGCTTTCCTCAGCATATTCACTCCTCGGCCTTCTGCCTCTATTGTTCACTGTTGCTCTTTGGAGTGGTGATAAACCCGACTTCATACGCTGCAAAACTCCCTTACCACGGAACTCAGTTGCATTTAAAGCTAGTTTTTTAGTCCACCTTCAGAAAGGCTACAACACTACCCCCCTCCTGTCAAGTGCAGTAGGGGAAAGCCTTAGTTGTGGTAATTACGAGGTTTATACAGACGGCTTAGATTGTCCTTTAATATAGCTATTGGGCACACAAACCATTGGTTTGTTATCATCAGGCTAAGGGCGGGAGGAACTATCCAGGCTGGATGAGGAACATTTCCAAATGAGATAAGACTAAGTTTGGTATTTCGAGCAAGAGGCCAACAATTGCTACAAAACAGGAACCATCTGCTTGTATCCTATCCACGACCAGCAGTGTAAATTTATTATATCTGGGCGTGTTCATCAAACAGATGGAACTTCAGACTGACTATTTGGCTGATTGTTACACATCTTAGGCATATAGATTATGACTAAAGGTCTAGCTTCTTCTCTGTCTTATATTCCTACTGTACCTGCCTCTTCTCTTGTGACTATAGGAGTCATTGCTAGCGTTGTCAGAAAGAGGGAGGGCCTGAATAACGTTAATCGTACTACGCCTTAGTGCTTTTCCATTGAGGGCAGTAATTGCAGCTTGACCTTCAGACACTGATGGCATTTCAACAAATCCGTATCCCCTAGATTGCCCACTACCAATATACTTATCGTTCATAATGGTTACAGATATCACTTTCCCGAAAGCCATGAATTCTCGTTGTAGTTCCTCCTCAGTCACCTCGAGGGATAAATTGCCCACATAGACATTCATATTGCTCTCCTTCTTTGGTGATTAGGTTAGGCTTGGCACACTGTTTGTCACTAACGCTTAAACTAATAGCCCTTCGGAGCTATGAATATATCTTGTGTGTCTTAAGCAGAATTAAATGAAGAGGGAGTTTAATATCTTCTCTGTCTTCCCCCACCAAACCCACCACCTCTCTTGTCGCCATACGACCCGCCAGCTCTGTTGTCAGAACGAGGTCGAGCCGCATTAACACTCAGCGTCCGATCCTTTAATGCTTTTCCGTTGAGGCCAGTAATTGCAGCTTGACCTTCAGACACTGATGGCATTTCAACAAACCCAAATCCCTTTGGCCGCCCACTATACTTGTCCATTATGATATTTACAGATTCAACCTCCCCAAAAGCTA
>SDBU01002075.1_pt1 | contig 27299 bp, 21 predicted proteins | sample 2277071 | NCBI WGS metagenome assembly SDBU01 (sample SAMN10397929, study PRJNA504765) | marine sediment metagenome | isolation source: marine sediment core GS08_GC12, 126 cmbsf | place: Arctic Ocean: Gakkel Ridge, Loki's castle | collected 2008 | reverse complement strand
TCTCCCCTTCCTAATTCTTCGAAATCGTAAAGTTCATAGTTACGTCTATCCTTCAAAGCTCCATCAGCGTGAATTCCCGATTCATGAGCAAAGGTATTTCCTCCCACTCCTACCTGATTCACCGGAATGGGAACACCAAAGGCATAAGAGGCGTATTTAGCGATTTTCCAGGCTTTGGAAAGATCTATTCTTTTATCTAGAAAATTCAGGTCTTTTAGACCGCTGGACTTTCTTAAAGCTAATATCACTGATATTAAATCTGCATTACCCGTTCTTTCCCCCATTCCGTTAATTGCGGTATTAATATAAGCATCTACACCGGCATCTATAGCTCCTTTAGCTCCTGCCACTGAACAAGCTACTGCCATTCCCAAATCATTGTGGCAGTGCATTTCTATGGGTATTTGGATCTCTTCAGCTAGATTTTTTACTCGGGCATAAATAGTAAAAGGGTCATCGTAACCTAGCGTGTCACAATATCTTATCCTGTCAGCACCATGTTTCTTAGCTATCTGGCTGAATTTTAACAAAAAATCCTCATCTGTTCGAGAGGCATCTTCAGCATTCACTCCTACTATCTTCATACCTCCTTTTTTGGCCTCTTCAAGAGCTTCTACCATCATTCCTATTATACTGGGTTTGGATGGATTCTCCTTAGGGTCCCTAACTACTCTAGCTCCGAATTTTCCTTTAACCATCTGTCGGGAAGTAGATATGGATATATTAAGATATTCAATTCCTATAGCCAGAGCTTTCTTTACATCGTCTTTGACTGTTCTACACCAACCGCTTAAGATTATCGGCTGAAGTACCCCCATTTTAGCGAGTTCAAGATTAGCCTTGAGGTAATTGATTTCATGATTAGTAAAGGGAAAACCAAATTCTGACTGATAAATACCTATATCATTCAGATAAAAGTTAATGAGAGTCTTTTCCAATTTGGCTAATCCCAATCTGGATGTTTGAACTCCATCTCGGTTAGTAACATCAATTATATAGATCTTATTTTGCTTGTTACCCATTTTGAACCCTTTTTCTATTCTCTTCCCCTCTTTATATCCGGATAGTTCGTAGAATCAGTTCCTCATCGGCAAAACTACCATCCTTTTTTCTTCTAAGTAGACCTATAGCTGTCAAAATTTATCCGGTGAGACGTAATCTCCATATCTCGCTCTCGTATTTTTCAGCCTTTCCCTCTGCTCTTCCAATATTTTAAATACTATTTGCGGCGTATCAAGAACTCTTGCATTGTATATCTCTATCAACCTATCAATCTTGGCTAAATTTTCAGGAACTTGCATAGTAAATTGTTTAATATAGTCTTGTTCAGGATAGTTTTTATTAAGCGTTTCTTTAAATAGCCTCTTGAGATCCTGATACTTAGGTATGAGGCCAGTAGGTGTTATTATAGCATCAACATCACCATGTACCCGCAACTCCATCCATTTGAGCCAGATGCGTTTATCAGTTTTATGGTTCAAGAATATCCCATCTGAATCTTTCAAGAAATAATTCACACAGAAGATTCGGGGTGGGTCATTTAACCCAGCGCCAAAATTCAGGTTATCTTCTATATATCTTCCTATGGTTATGGATAGGAAATCCATATTCGACATGGGGTTGAACACCCTTAGACCTTCTTTTCCCAAAGTGGCAGCCGTAGTTTCAGATTCTAATGCTGCACCTTTAGTTATGATTCCGTGAACCCAATCAAAGGCTTCCTCCACCGGCACCGAAGTGTCATGATTTCGACCTCCGTAGATTATTCCACTTACTATAACACCTTTGGGGTCATGGAGTTTCGAATCTACGTTATCCAAAATCTTTAGCTCAAATGTAAACCTCGCGTTTCTATGTGAAGGCGATATTTTTTTGCCTTCTCTATCTTGTTTGCCCAGGAACCACTCACCTGAGTAATTAATGCCTTTCTTTGGGACCTCACCATCTTTACCCGTCCAATAAACACTCCTGTCTTCTGTAGCCAGCACATTTGAAAATATGATCTCACCCTGCTTATGAAGTGCCTTCCATTGCAGCGGATCATCAGTAGAGTTTATCCCTTCTATTATTCCGAACACTCCCTTTTCCACATTCACTGCCCTGTATTTTCCACCTATCTTCCTGAGGTATGCTATGTCATCACCAACTATTGTTTCACCTTCAACCATAGCGGTAGAAGTCTTTCCGCACATGGACGGAAATGCTCCCGTGAAATAACTTACTCTTTCTCGTGGACCGTGTACTCCCATGATGAGCATATGTTCTGCCAGCCAGCCTTCTTTTGAGGCTCTATTTATTGCCAGACGCAGTGATAGTTTTTTAAGTCCGATGGTATTACCACCATATTGCGTGTTCGTACTATATATAGTCTCATCTTGGAGATCAATATATATCCTCCGTTTATCAATATTCTTACTTACACACAACCCTAGTCCTGTCTTCGTCAACTCTCCTTGAGAATGTACACATTTGAAAAAACGCTCATAATTCCCTAACCTGAGGAATTCCCTATAACCCTGTCTATACAACAAATCCTCACTATGTGCCACATAACTGGAATCAGTGAGCTGAACGCACAATATGGTGAATTCAGAGTTTGTGGGCCCCAAGCAAAAAAATTTAACATACAACTCCTGACCATCCATGATATTTTTCAGAATGGCACGAATTTCCTCGATGCCTTCCCCTCTATCCATCGTATTTATCACCGGTCCCAGGCTAACACCCTTGGGTACAAGAAGTCTGGTTTTTTCTTTATCCCGAGCCTGATCATAATACCCGTCAAAATGGACCGTATGCCCCCTTATAGCTAGTTCAGCTTCCTCCCTGTTCGTTACTGCGGCTTCTCTCATATACTGAATATCCTTCGCAGAATCTGTGCAAACAAAAACCTTAACCGGGTTACATAGGTCCAGGTAGCTGGCAATGAATTGATGAAGCTTAGGATTATGTATTCTCATGAGTTTCTGGTAGTTCTCTTGGTTCAATCTGTTTTTGAGTATGGGTATAGTTTCTTGATCCATTTTTCACTCTCCTAAAGCCTATCAAGCAAAATGTCACCTGGCGGGCTTCAAAATGGGGTTGATGCCCTCCCTCGGTCTGAGGGCACTTAATCCTCTTGCATCAGGCAATCATCCTCGTGTGGAAGGTCCGGATGGCAAGGGAGTGGAAATTTCACAGTTTGGGGGATGTTCCTCTTCCGGGACTTACGACAAATGACATTGGCACCTCTAGTGCCTTTCTTGACCGACCGTCTCTTTCTTTGATGTTTGGCTTCATTATTACACATGCAAACATCCCACCCAACCAGGTCATATTCTTGCATGACTTCCTGGACTACTAATAAAAACTTCCTCAGGGGAAAAAGTCGGGTCTTACCATATTTAGAGAGGTTCCATTCTCTCAAAGGACTAAAATGATACCTATTTTTCTCATAGGTGTATCTTAGCTTCTCCTACAAATTGGTAAAGCGTCCCAGTAAGAACTCTCTGGGCTCTAAAATACCCGATAGCTAAAGTGGACTTCTCTCACAGAAACATCCAAAGGTACCCATCGGACAACAGAAAGGCATATCTTCTGGTCTCAAACACCTTCCACATAACTCGCCGGGGGTCTTAACTCCTTGACATGGTATAATTTTTCCCGGGCAGACAAAGTCACATCCACCGCAAGTGAGACAGGTTTCTGATTTTTTGGAAAATGGTGGAGATACTTTTCTGTTGGTCCCTCTTCCAGCAAACGCAAGAGCTCTTCCCCCCATTTGTTCTTCACACATCCTCACACAAAGTCCACACAGAATACAACGGTTATCCTCCATTTTAAATCGAACTCTACTGATGCCAATTCTGGCAGCAATATCCTGAGCCAATTTCACGTTAGGGGCACTGGCAACCAGAAGTTCAGCTAACATCCTTCTTATTCTTCTTATCTTTGGAGTATCTGTTTTAATCAGGATTTCTCTGTGAATTTCGTAAGTACAGGAAGCAACAACTTCAAATTCCTCTCCTCCATCTGTAGACACCTCAACACTGCATAACCTACAGGCACCATAAGGGGAAAGCCCTTCCAGGTAACAAACTGTAGGGATATTTATGCCGTAAAGTTTTGCTGCCTCAAGAATAGTTGTTCCTTTCTCTGCACTCGCCCTTATCCCATCAATTGTGAAATTAACCATTGGCATATTATCTACCTCTTCTTGTGCTCACTCAAGGTGCCTGGACCCTTAAGCGGGTATCCGTTTCTGGTAAGGTTCCTTCTCATCCTTAATTGGCTCGTGGGGGTAGATCCTAAGATAGCTACCGCGCCACACCAATATTTATGGATCCGCGAGACAACTAACAAGCGCGGTACAAACACCAGCCGGACACCTTTTCTCTTCTACATGGGCCCTATACTCGCCGGGGAAATATTTTAGAGTTGAAAGTACAGGATTAGCAGCAGTCTTACCCAGGCCACAAAGTGAAGCATCCTTCACCACCTCAGCGAGCTCCCTCAGGAGCTTCAAGCTTTCCTCATCTGCTTTTCCTTCAACTATGTCGGTTATGATTTCGTGCATTCTCTTCAAACCCTCTCGACAGGGTAAGCATTTTCCGCAGGATTCTTCCATAAGAAACTTCAAAAAGTATCTGGCTACATCTACCATGCAGGTGCTCTCATCCATCACAATCATCCCGCCGGAACCCATCATTGATCCTACTTTAGTTAACTCATCAAAGTCAACCGGAAGATCCAGCAGTTGCTTGGGGATGCAACCACCTGAAGGACCACCAGTTTGAACAGCCTTGAAATCTTTACCGTTGGGTGGTCCACCGCCAACATCATAGATTATTTCCCTGAGGGAGATACCCATAGGTACTTCAATCAAGCCAGTATTCTTTACTTTACCAACTAAGGAAAATATTTTCGTTCCTTTGCTCTTGGCGGTTCCTATCTTGGAAAACCATGGGGCGCCTTTGTTAATAATAGTAGGTACATTAGCCCAAGTCTCTACATTGTTTAGGAGTGTTGGTCTACCCCATAAGCCACTTTCAATTGTATGCAGATGCCGCTTGTCGCGCGGCTCTCCAGCTCTTCCCTCGAGTGAAGCCATTAGGGCAGTTGATTCACCACATACAAATGCACCACCCCCCCGTGCAATTTGAATGTCAAAACTAAACCCACTACCCAGGATGTTCTCCCCCAGGAGACCTAATCTCCTCGCCTGTCTGACGGCAATCTCAGCATTTTTCCAGGCCCGAGGGTATTCATGGCGCACATAGATAAATCCTTCATGAGCACCAATGGCAAAAGATCCAATGATCATACTCTCCAAGACTAAATGGGGATTGCCTTCCAGGAGCGATCTATCCATGAAAGCTCCGGGATCTCCTTCATCGCAGTTACAGACAACATACTTCACATCTCCCTTTGCTTGTCGGCAACTTTCCCATTTCATCCCTGTTGGAAAACCAGCTCCCCCTCTACCCCTTAGCCCAGATCGTTTGATCTCGTTGATTACTTCCTCCGGTCTCATTTCTGTTAGGACCTTGCAAAGAGTACTATACCCTCCATTGGCTATGTAATCCTCAATTACTGTGGGATCTATCAATTCGTTCTGCTCCAACAAGATCCTCTTCTGAGCTTTATAAAAAGGGATGTCCTTTTCATAGGTAATCTTCTTCCCAGTGATGGGATCTTTATACAAAAGTGAATCCATAATCCTGCCCTTGATGAGCGTCTCTGAAACAATGGAGGCTACATCTCCTTTTTTCACCTTACAGTAGAGGATGTCCCTAGGTCTGATCACCACAAGGGGCCCCTGCTCACAAAAGCCGTGGCACCCACTGAAGATGAGTCTGATCTTATCATTAAGCCCTCTCTTTCCCAATTCACGCTCAAAGGTGTGCTTTATTCCTTCAGACCCGAGAGCATAGCAGCCCGGTCCTCCACAGACGACAGCAGTTTTTTTGAACTGACTATTTTGCTTTACAATAGTCTCTCTCAATCCCGCTAGTTCAGATAGACTTCTCACCTTTCTCATGGTTCATCCTTCTGTGTTTGACAAGAAGATTCTTTACTTTAGATGCAGACATCTTACCGTAGTATTTATCGTCTAGTATCACCACCGGTCCGATAGCACAGGCGCCCACACAATTAACCACCTTGGGGGTATATTCACCATCTTTGGTGGTTTCACCAGGTTTCACTTTAAGAAGATTAGTAATCTCGTCCGCTACTCTCGGTGCCCCCCGAACATGACAGGCTGTGCCGAGGCAGCAAGTTATCTGATGCTTTCCCTGTGGGGTAAGACTCAATGACTTGAAGAAGGTCGCCACTCCATAAATTTGTGGAAGAGGAATTTCCATCTTCTTAGCAACTTGTCTTAGGAGATCTTCGGGAAGATATCCAACGTTATCCTGTGTATCTTGAAGGATAGAAACCAATGCCCATGGTTTTTGCTTATATTTCTTTACGATTAAATCTACAGCAGATCCCATCCTTATCCTCCTAAAATTTTGTCCACTTCCGCTCTATCTGCGTCCATCACATAGCTAACACCAGAGATGTTAGAAGCCTCAGGTGTTAAAGCGAAAATGTCATCTCTTGAGATGTGTTTTAGGGCAAACTTTCGTGCACCGGACATGAATTGCTTCAGGCCGGTACTCAGCCGGTCATAATAGGTGTACATACCTATTGCCCCAGGGGGTAGTTTATCAAAATCCTTTCCCAGTTTCTTCTTCAGAGTTGCACTACTAGCAAAGGTCTGCTCTATGGTTTCTCCGTATTTACTCAAATCAGTTGGAAGGACGTCCCCCGAAATGATCATCTGGCCAACGGTATTGCCCACCATCGTCGCCGTCATCGTTGCCCTGCCCATGCAAATGGTCTTGATATAGGGCGCACCCAAAGCGAGCGCCTTGAAGATCTGATCCTCAAGGGCAACTCCTCCAGCTATGGCACAGGAAGGAATAAAGGCTCCCTTTTGGTCAAGTTTTTTCAGACACCTGTAGAGTAGACACTCAAGCTGGACAGTGGGAATACCCCATTCGTTCATCATTCGCCAGGGGCTCATCGCGGTTCCACCTCCTGCACCATCGACTGTAAGCAGATCTATCCTGGCATTGGAGGCAAGTTTGACTGCCAGAGCAAGGTCTCTAGGCCGATAGGCACCCGTTTTCAAGGTAACATATTTGGCTCCCAGTTTTCTTAGCCTCTCTACTTCTTTATAGAAGCTATCTTCTTCAACCATGCCCAATCTTGAATGCCGTTCAAACTCCTTGAAGCCACCTTTTTTGAATGCCTCCTGAACTGGTTTATCTTCAGGGTCAGGATAAACTATATAACCTCTCCTCTTTAACTGTTGAGCCCTCTGGAGAGTGGGGAGTTTCACCTCACCGCCGATATCTTTAGCACCTTGCCCCCACTTAAGTTCTATGGCCTCAACACCCAACTTCTCTATAACATATTCAGCTACACCTAAACGGGTATCTTCAACATTCATCTGAACTGTGATATTTCCCTTGCCGCTATGCCACTGCTTATAGATCTTGACCCTTCTTTTCATCTCAGGGGAGTTGACTGTCTTGCCTTTCTTTATCTCACTCTTCGGATCCATACCACAGACATTCTCACCAACGATAACAATCGTCCCACACAGCGCTGCACCTATAGCCATTGACTCCCAATGAATCCTGGCGATCTCGGTTGAGCCAAGGGCACCGGTAAAGAAGGGGACATCCATCTCAATTTTGCTTTCCGCACCCACTTCGGTAGAGATATCCACGGCAGGGAATACCGCTTTATCAGAATCTGCATCAATTCCCACTGCACCAACACAGGAACCCTGGATATTGAAATGGGAGAAATCTATCGGATAATCTTTTTCCGAACCAGCAGTAATCTTGGCAAATGGCTGGGGATAAAGGATTTCTCTTCCCCTTAAGGCTGACCTTCCCACCTCACACGGACCCAGACATCCATCTATACAGGTAACACAAATTCCTGAATAGGGTGCACCTTGTACTCTATTCCTAGTCAAAGTAGCTGAACTTGCATTAGGTGAACTCAGAGACATTCTTTTCCTCCTTTCGATGACCCTCTAGCCTAATTATTTATTTTGTCAGAGTCTAATTAGATGAAGTCATAGTTGAATGTAAGAAACGAGTCTTGTCAGAGTAAGTAAAAGTGGACACTTCTACTTATCTTAATAAAAAAAATTAAAATGTCAAGCCCCGGAATTGAATTGTGTCAATGCAAAGTAATTATGTCACTCTTTTTGCAAAATAGGAATGTCATACCCCTACCAGTAAAGCTTCTATTTGAGAAGGAACGTATCTTTCATCTTCTACGGGAATAATAAGCTTAAATTGCCCAAGTATCTTCGATACAGGCTCTTTGTTTCTTTTGTATACAGGTGGTGAAGCATCATGTAATGCCTTACGCACTGTTGTGCGTGACCGGTGATAGTTCCTGGCTATCCATCCCTAAGATTTTTTCTCCAGAATGCCACCCATTTTTTCTCCAGAAAGAGTCCAACTTTAATGGTTCCCTAACAAAGGTTTCGTTGGGGGTTGACAATGCTGCTGAGGTTGTTATAATAAGTGTAAGTGTCCACTTCCTCTTAAGTTAAACACATAAATTGAACATAAGTTAAACACAGGTGCTAGCCCAAACGTATGAGTTCTAGTATCCTCCCAGGGTCAATTCCTAAAAGTAGAGTGCAGTGGTTTCTTTGTTTGTGTAGAAAGATGAACAGAATAGGGGGTAAAGAGTGAATGAGTTTTGCGAGAAAGAAATAAGTGGCTGCTCTATTGCGGCGATAATGAGCGAGAATGGCACTAAGTTCAGCGGTGATGAGATTATGAGGGCTATTGCTGTAATGCGTGAGCGATCTAATGGCCTGGGAGCGGGCTTTGCCGCCTATGGCATATACCCGGAGTTTTCCCATCTGTATGCGTTTCACCTCATGTTTGAGACAAATGAAGCCAGACGTTTAACCGAAGAATATCTGAAGATGCATTGTCTAATCGAGAAAGATGAGCCCATTCCCACTAGAGTACAGAATTCCATAAAACATCCACCGGGTCTTTGGCGCTATTTCCTTAATGTGAAAGAAGAGAAAGAACAAAGAGATGGCACTTCTACCGAAGAGGATGGAGTGGTAAGAATGGTTATGGACATCAATGCCAACATAGATGGGGCATTTGTTTCCTCCAGCGGCAAGAATATGGGTATTTTCAAAGGGGTAGGGTATCCTGAGGACATTGGCCGATTCTACTGCCTGGAGGAATACCAGGGATATATTTGGCTAGCCCACGGCCGGTTTCCCACCAACAGCAGTAGCTGGTGGGGAGGAGCCCATCCCTTTGGCCTTTTGGACTGGGCAGTGGTTCACAACGGCGAGATCTCCTCCTACGGTATCAACAAAAGGTATCTAGCCAATTTTGGCTATAATTGTACCCTCTTCACCGATACAGAGGTCATAGCCTACTTATTTGATCTTTTAGTAAGAAGGCACAAATTCACCCTCAAGATGGCTTCTCTTGCTCTGGCTTCCCCTTTCTGGGACAGCATCGAAAGACTCCCTTCTAACTTAAGGGAAATTGCCCGGGCTGTTCGTCTGGTCTATGGAAGTGCCCTCCTAAACGGTCCTTTTAGCATTGTTGTGGGTCATTCTGGAGGAATCCTGGGATTGGTTGATAGAATCAAGCTAAGACCCCTGGTGGCTGCCAGAGACAATGGCTACCTGTATATATCCAGTGAAGAGTCAGGAATAGCGGAGGCCTCTTCCTCTTTGGATGGGGTCTGGCACGCAAAGGCAGGAGTACCCATACTTGGCAAGCTAAAGATACCGAGTCAGGAACCTACAATTGAGGAGAGAGAAAGTGACTCTGTCTTTCATCTTACCTGAATTTACCATTGAGAGAAATAATGACAAGTGCATTGCCTGCCAGGTTTGTGTCAGACAGTGTGCCAACGACGCTCACATATACGAGGAGGAAGAAGACAGGGTTGAGACAGAGAGCTCCAGGTGTGTGGGTTGTCATCGATGCGAGACTCTCTGTCCTACAAAGAGCATCACCATACGGGCCAATCAGTTTCAGTCCAAGGAAAATGCCATCTGGACATCCTCAGTTCAGAGAAATATCTTTAGACAGGCGGAGAGTGGTGGAGCTCTTCTAACAGGGATGGGATGCGATAGACCATACCCCATCTATTGGGACCACATTCTCCTAAATGCCGCCCAGGTAACCAACCCCTCCATTGACCCCTTACGGGAGCCTATGGAACTTCGCACCTTTCTGGGCCAGAGGCCCGATAAGATCGAGGTTGATGAATCCTGCGGTAAGCTGGCAACGAAACTGCCTCCTCAACTTTCTTTGGAGACACCTATCCTGTTCTCTGCCATGTCCTACGGTTCAATCAGTTATAATGCTTGTCTTTCACTTGCTCAGGCCGCCAGAACCTCAGGGACCTTCTGCAACACAGGGGAAGGAGGACTTCATCCCGATCTATATGAATATAGTAAAAATACCATCGTTCAGGTGGCCTCGGGACGCTTTGGAGTCCATCTCCAATACCTGGAAGCTGCGGCAGCCGTGGAAATCAAGATAGGTCAGGGAGCGAAGCCAGGTATCGGTGGCCATCTTCCTGGGGAGAAGGTAAGTGAGGATATATCCCGTACTCGTATGATTCCGGCAGGTACAGATGCTCTATCTCCAGCTCCCCATCATGACATCTATTCCATAGAGGACCTTCGCCAGCTAATCTATGCGCTGAAGGAGGCTACGAGATACCAAAAGCCGGTGGGAGTTAAGATTGCCGCTGTACATAACGTAGCCTCCATTGCTAGCGGTATGGTCCGAGCAGGAGCCGATTTTATCGCTATAGACGGCTTCAGAGGAGGCACTGGAGCAGCCCCTACCGTTATCCGTGACCATGTGGGAATCCCTATTGAACTTGCTCTTGCGGTTGTTGACAGCCGCCTGAGAGAAGAAGGAATTAGAAATCATGCCTCTATCATCGCAGCCGGGGGAATGAGATGCAGTGCGGATATTGCTAAGGCTATCGCTCTAGGTGCAGATGCCGTCTATATCGGAACAGCAGCCCTGGTAGCCATGGGTTGTCATGTATGTCAAAAGTGCTATACGGGGAAGTGTAACTGGGGTATCGCCACTCAGGACCCTTATCTGACCAAGAGATTGAATCCTCGTATCGCTACCCGAAGACTGGTAGATCTCCTTCGGGCCTGGTCTCTAGAGATTAAGGAGATATTGGGTGGAATGGGGATCAATGCCATTGAAAGTCTGAGGGGTAATCGTGAACATTTGAGAGGAGTGGGGCTCACTGCGACCGACCTTAAGATTCTGGGCATTAAACCAGCCGGGGAATGAAAAGATGAATGCTTTGGGAAGAGTCATGCGATGAAGAAGATCTACATAAGAGAGGAATACTGCATAGGATGTAGGCTCTGCGAAATCCATTGTCTTGTCGAGCATTCAAAGTCGAAAAAGATACTCAAAGCATTCAAGGAAGAGTTTCCTCGTGCTCTTCCTCGCATTCTGGTAGAGGAGGAGGGTTATCTTTCTTTTGCCATCCAGTGCCGTCATTGTGAAGAAGCACCCTGTATTGAAGCTTGTATAAGTGGGGCCATGTACCGAGATAAAGCTACCGAGGCTGTTCTCTGTGATGAGGATAGATGTTTTGGCTGTTGGATGTGTATTATGGTATGTCCTCTTGGAGTGATAAAGAGAGATGGGGAGAAAAAGAAGATAGCCTCCAAATGCGACATGTGTTACGAAAAGGAGATTCCCGTTTGTGTAGCCAACTGTCCTAACGAGGCGCTGGAACTGCGAGATTCTTAAGGTAGTCCCTGGCCTGATGTGCGAATCAAGGATGGAACAATGCATTACGTCATCATAGGCAATTCCGCAGCGGCTATAGGAGCCATAAGGGCCATTCGTGAATATGATGAAGCCGGCCTCATTACCGTCATATCCGAGGAGCCTTACCCCACTTATTCTCGACCATTGATTTCTTATTTTCTGGCTGGCAAAATTGAGGAAGAGGAGATGTTTTACCGAGGAAGAAACTTCGCTAAGGAAAAAGGTGTAGAGATGAAGTTAGGTCAGGCAGCCATTAGACTAGACCTCTCAGGGAAAATGGTTCAGCTCACAAACCACGAGATGATCCCCTTTGACAAACTACTCATAGCTACTGGTGGAGTCCCCCTCATTCCTAAGGTTAAGGGAAGAGATCTGAAAGGTGTCTTTACTCTTAGCAAATGGGACGACGCCAAAAGAATCAAAGGGTTTATGGAGAGAAACCGGGTGAGAAGAGCGGTAGTTATTGGAGGAGGATTAATTGGCCTCAGGGCAGCCGAGGCGTTAACTGAACTCAGAATAAATGTAGCTATAGTTGAACTTACCGATCGTATGCTCAGCACAACACTTGATAAGGTGAGCTCCCAGATTCTAGAAGATGTATTGAAAGAAAAAGGAATAGAGATCTTTTTGAACAATACCGTAGCTCAGATAGAATGCGATACTGCTCTTAATGGGCACTCTAAAGAAAAAAAGATGAGAGTTAGTAAGATTGTCTTCGGGGACGGAAAGAAGATGAAGACTGATCTAGTGATATTCGCAGCAGGGGTTAGGCCCAATGTAGCCTTAATCAAAGATACTCCCGTCAAGATAAACAAGGGCATCGTGGTCGATGAGTACATGCAGACCTCCGTTCCCAATGTATATGCGGGCGGTGATGTAACTGAGGTCTATGATCTGGTTACAGGCATGACTCGGCCTATCCCCATCTGGCCCAACGCTTACAGACAGGGACATATAGCCGCCTGCAATGCCACCGGAGAGAAAAAGAAATATGAAGGAGGGCTGGCTATGAATGCAGTGGAAATATGTGGTATCTCCACCATTTCTGTAGGTCTAACTCAGCCCAGGGAAGGGAACTATGAGGTACTTGAGCACTGCGATACGAGAGAAAGACAATACAGGAAAATTGTCCTGAGGGAAGGGACTATAGTTGGGGCCATCTTTATGGGAAAGATTGACCGGGCAGGAATAATTACCAGCCTCATCAAAAATAGAATCAATGTCAGTAGTTTCAAGGATCATCTGATGAGAGAGGATGTTGGCCTTATCTTTCTTCCCTCCGAACACAGGAAACACATGGTTTCAGGAAAGGGGATTGAAGTATGAGGATAGATGCCAGAGGAATGCATTATCGGGTGGTAAATGAGCTAATCCGGCTAGCCGTGGAAAAGGGAGAAAAGAAAATCATTTTGGATAATATCAATGGTCAAAGATACCTTGGCTGTGGAGTAAAAGGAAACTTAAGTATTACCATTAACGGTGTACCTGGAAATGACCTGGCTGCCTTTATGGATGGGCCAGCTGTGACTGTGAATGCCAACGGTCAAGACGCAATAGGTAACACTATGAATGGGGGGAAAGTGAGGATCTTTGGAGACGCCGGGGATGTCCTGGGGTATTCAATGAGAGGAGGAAAACTTTATATTAGAGGTAATGTAGGTTACCGGGTTGGTATCCATATGAAATCTTATAAAAATGATTTTCCAGTGGTGATCATAGGAGGCAAGGCCCGGGATTTCTTTGGGGAATATATGGCCGGTGGTATCTTGATACTTCTGGGACTGGGTGCTGAGGAGAATAACTCGCCTATTGTCGGTAATTATATTGGCACTGGTATGCACGGGGGCATAATATTCCTGAGGGGCAGGATAGATCACTATCAATTGGGGAAAGAGGTGAGGGTGGAGGAACTGGATGGGGAGAATCTGGCAACACTTAGAGGATATCTAGCAGAGTTTTGCCAGGATTTTGGCTTAGATCCAGAGGGAATACTCAAGGGAAAATTCACCAAATTGGTTCCCTATTCTCACCGTCCTTACGGAACAATCTACGCCTATTAGCTCATAGTGGTTCTCTACGGTTCGAGCTGGACATCCTAGGGACTCGCCTCTCTTGCGAAGGAGCGGGAAATATCCACCACCAAAACACACAAAGTTACTCTTATCTTGGTTAGTCTGGATAATTCTCACTCAGTAAAACAAAGAAGGATGAGGTATCAGGCGAAGCACCCTCACCAGCACAAGAGCCTCTATAGAATGGGAAGAAATCGTTCTATTTCGTAAGGATGCACGCATTTTCGGTAATCGTCCCACTCTACCATTTTACTTTGAATGAAATTACGAAATATGTGATCACCCACGGCCTTGCGTACCAACTCGCCCTTCTCGGACAACATGATAGCCTCGATTAAACTTCCGGGAAGTGATTCTATACCAAGCTGTTTCCTCTTCTCAATACTCAGATGGTAAACATCCTCTTCTACTGGGTCTGGAAGGGAATATCCCTTCTCTATCCCTTCCCATCCTGCGGCCAGCATTACCGAGAAGGCAAGATAGGGGTTGCAGGCAGGGTCGGGACTACGAAACTCAACTCGGGTAGCCTTTTCTTTCCCTGGTTTGTACATGGGTACCCTGACCAGGGTTGATCTATTCCGACGAGCCCAGGATATATAGACCGGTGCCTCGTAACCCGGGACAAGCCTTTTATAGGAATTTACCCACTGACTCGTAATCACCGTTATTTCCGGGGCGTGCTTTAGCAATCCGGCAATATAGGCTTTGGCCAGGTTAGAAAGATAGTACTTATCACCAGAGTCAAAGAAAGCGTTTGCGCCATTCTTGAAAAGAGATTGATGAGTATGCATCCCGCTCCCATTTACCCCAAAAATTGGTTTGGGCATAAAGGTAGCATAAAAGCCGTATCTATGGGCAATCTCTTTAACCACAATTCTGTAGGTCATAACATTATCGGCCATGGTGAGGGCATCTGCAAACCTCAGGTCTATTTCGTGTTGAGAAGGAGCTACCTCATGGTGGCTGTATTCTACTGCTATACCCATCGACTCCAGGGTAAGAATAGTATCTCGACGAAGATCACTGGCAGCATCTAAAGTGGTGACATCAAAATAGCCTCCCTCGTCCAGAGTCTTCGGCTCTTTTTCATCCTCAAAGTAAAAGTACTCTAGTTCAGGCCCTACATAGAAGGTGTAACCTTTCTCCTTGAGTCTTTCCAGATTTCTCTTCAATATGTAACGGGGATCACCCTCATGGGGGCTACCATCTGTTTCGAGAATCTCACAAAACATTCTGGCTACTGCTTTTTCCTTGGGTCTCCAGGGGAGTATGGCAAAGGTAGCTGGGTCAGGTTTGGCAATCATATCACTTTCGTCAATCCTGGCAAATCCTTTTATGGAGGAGCCATCGAATCCCATCCCTTCAGATAAAGCTTTTTCCAGTTCCTCCTTGGTGATGGTAAAACTCTTCAGTTGTCCCAGGATATCGGTGAACCACAGTCTGATGAACTTCACATCCTTCTCTTCTACCAGTTTCAGAACCTGTTCTTTGGTCTTAATGGACATATTCTTCCTCCCTTCTATTTTTATAGTAAAGAGAAGCGCTATTTAGAGGGCAGCTTCTCCTCTCTCGCCGGTACGTATTCTCACTACCTCATCCACAGAGGAGACGAATATCTTACCATCGCCTATCTCACCCGTCTTGGCGGCCTTCACAATGGTGTTGATAATACTCTCTACCTCCTGCTCCCGAGCCACAATCTGGATTTTCCTCTTGGGCAGAAGGTCTACTTTGTACTTCCGGCCTCTAAATTGCTGCACCAGGCCCTTTTGTTGTCCGTGCCCCTCAACCCTGATTATACTCATTCCCGGGTAACCACACCCCTCCAGTGCCTGCCTAACGGCGTCCAGTCTTTCTATGCGAATTATAGCTTCAATTCTTCTCATTGGCTTGCTATCCTTTCCTCGATGTAAGGAAAGTTAGGATAGGCCAGGGTTCCGTGTTCTGGGATGTCCAGGCCTCGTAGTTCCTCCTCAGGAGAGACCCTGATACCAAAGATGAGATCTGCTACTTTGAAGACCATAAAACCGAGAGCAAAGGCCCAAGCTACCGCTACCAGGGCTCCAATGATTTGGGAAATCAATTGGCCGAAACCCCCACCATAGAACAGCCCTACAACCAAGGGCGCATCCGTGGTATAAAGACCATAGGTTCCGTCGGCAAAAAGTCCCACACTCACCAGTCCCCAGACGCCACAGGTGCCATGGACGCTCACCGCCCCAACCGGATCATCTATCCCTCTTCTTTCCAGAAAGTAACAGCTTACAACCACCAGAAATCCTCCAATTGAACCTATCACCACTGCCGCCCAAGCCTCCACCCAAGCACAAGGAGCAGTGATAGCTACTAAACCCGCTATAGCTCCGTTTATGGTCATACTAATATCGTATTTTCTGGTTTTGACATAGGCAGTTACCAGAGCAACAAAGGCACCGGCTGCTGCCGCTAGATTAGTATTTACAGCAATCACTGAAATTCGCAGTTGATGCGCTGATAAGGTACTTCCTGCATTGAAGCCAAACCAACCAAACCAGAGGATGAAAAGACCCAGGGCAGCTAGAGCAAGGTTATGGCCAGGGATAGCCCGAGGAGTCCCATCTGAATCAAATTTGCCAAACCTTGGTCCCAGGACCATTGTTCCCGCCAAACCAATTACTCCACCCATAATGTGTACTACCCCCGACCCAGCGAAGTCCAAATGCCCGAGACCAAAGGGAAGCTGGGAGAGCCAGCCACCACCCCAAACCCAATGACCGTATAGGGGGTAAATGAGGGCACTGACAAAAAAGCTGTAGATTAGATACCCTTTAAACTTCAGTCTTTCCGCCACCGCTCCCGCCACAATGGTGGCAGCAGTAGCAGCAAACACCACCTGAAACATATAAAGCAGGTATCTTCCTACGTCGTAATCCGCACCGTGCAGAAACCAGCCTGTCGTTCCAAAGAGTTGCCATTTATCAGTTCCAAACATGAGGGCGAATCCTATCATCATAAAAGCCAGGGAACCGATAACAAGATCCACTATGTTTTTCATCAGCAGGTTGACAACGTTTTTGGCCCGGCAAAAACCTGCCTCCAGCATGGCAAAACCTCCTTGCATAAAGAAGACCAAGAAGGAAGCCATCAGCATCCAGACATAGTCCACGGGTGCCTGAGGATTTGCCTGGAGGGTCATGGATCCGCTGGGGTCAGGTTGACCAAGAGATAAAGACCCTGATACCAAAAGGAAAACCATTCCAACGATACCCCCTATTCCTATCTTGCGCCACATTGTTGTCCTCCTGTTCTTCCTAAGTACTTCTCCATAGCGTTGGTGGTCTGCCCCCGCTTGAGAACACCTAATCCTCTTGCATCAAGCAATCATCCTCGTATGGAAGTTCCGGATCGTAGGGGAATGAAAATTTCTCAGTTTGGAGGATGTTCCTCTTCCGGGACTTACGGCAAATGACATTGGCATGTCTAGAGTCTTTCTTCACTGGCCGCCCCTTCCTTTGATGTTTAAACCCATGGTTGCACATAGCAGTACCCCACCCATCAGGTCACATTCTTGCCTGAATTCTTGGATTACTAATAAAAAAGTCCTCAAGGGAAAAGATCTCCCTTGAGGACGGCCCTGTCCCTTCGTACCACAATGTAATTTTTATAAAAAGACCCTCTGACAACCTTGTCAGAGGGCTTCTTTGCCTTTCTTGGAATACCTCAGTGTATTCTGGTGTTAATTATAATAATCTTTCCCCTTTTGTCAAGCCCCCCTCTCTTTAGTTTTTTGGGGGTGAAATCTTACCAACTTCGCTTCTTTCGAGGGAAAACAACTGGCGGATCTGCCTTATTTTTTTCTCATCTCCCAGGTTAGAATGATAGCCTCGGCTATCTCGCGCATAGGTTTAGCGGTATCCATGCTTTTACGACGGATTATCTTGTAAGCCTCATTTTCACTGACTTTCATCTCTTCCATAAGGATTCCTTTAGCTTTTTCCACCGCTTTGCGTGTCTCCAGAGTCTCCTTCATTCTCAAGAGGTCTTCCATAAGCTTAGTGTGTTCAATGGCCACAGCGGCCTGGTTGGCAATGGTCTGGAGAATTTTAATCTCCTCCCTGGTAAATCGATGCTTCTCAGAGGTATAGATGTTCATCACTCCAACGACTCTTTCTTTGACCAGCATGGGTACCGAGAGGAGAGAATGCAAATCTTCCTTTCTGGCTAACTGTTGATCAGTATAGCCTCTCTCTTGTTGGACGTCCAGGACGAAAATGGGCTTTTTCTCTTCAACAACCCGCCCTCTGAGGCTATCTGTGATTTTTATACTGGATTTTCGGCCCTGCCCCGGGCTTGAACTCTCGATGGCTTTAGTGACCAGCTCACCCTTCTTCTCATCCAGGAGCATTAGAGAACAGACTTTGGAATTCATGGTCTTGGCGGTAATAGTGACAATCAACTGAAGAATTTCCTCCAGGTATTTGCCCGAGGAGATGGTTTTGCTGATTTGAGAGAGAGTATCCAGTTGTGCGGCTTTGCGGCGGGTCTCCTCGTAGAGGCGAGCGTTTTCCACCGCTCCCCCCACCTGCCGAGCAATAGTGGAAAGGAGAGCTATTTCATTTTCCGTATGCTGATGAGGTTTTCTATGCTGGACATTAATAACCCCCACTACCCGGTCTTTGTTAATAATGGGAACTGAGAGAAAAGCCTGGTATCGATCCTCGGGAAGACTCTGGAAGAACTTGAAACGAGGATCTTTGGTCGCATTTTGGGCAATGGCCACGGGTCTTCTCTCCCTGGCTACCCATCCGGTAATGCCTTCCCCCACTTTAAGTTTAATCTTGCCCAGGACTCTTGAGTGAGGATGGTCCGAGGCTCGAAGAGTCAACTCTTCCTTTTGCTCATCAAAAATGTATAAGAGGCAGGCATCTCCCTTGATGATCTTTCTGACCATCTCTATAGTTTTCTTGAGGATTTTCTCGAGTTCCAGCGTCGAACTCGTCATCTGGGTAATGTACCTCAGAATCTTAACCTCAGTATCCGCATCTAGACGGGATTCGAGGATAGAATCTGGAGAATTATGCATTTTGCTCAAACAGACCTCCCTCCCTTTGGTCAGCATCGGAGCTCTGGCGAAAAAGGAATTTCGTCATATCCATTACTATTAATTCAATATGGGACAATACCAAAATGAGGGGGTTTGTCAATGAGTAGAACAAAAATAGAGTGGGTTACAAATAAAATGGTTCATTGAGTTCCACATGGAATCCGACTTTTCATAAATACCGTGTCCAGGTAAATGACATCTATTTCCAGGTATGACAGCAATCTGCTATCCTTTTTGAGTCAAATTCTCCTGCTTTCCCTATGGTATTCCTGAAGGCTTCTTACAGCGAGCCCTCCTTTTTTCATAGCCTCAACACCATCCACGGCAGCCAGAGCCCCGGGAATAGTAGTGATAATAGGCACCTGATGAATAATAGCCTGCCTCCTGATCTTATATTCATCAAACTTCGGTCCTTTACCAATGGGGGTATTAATAATCAAATCAATTTCCCCATTCTTAATATAATCCTCGATATTGGGGCGGCCTTCGGCAATTTTTTTGACCCCTTCCACCTCGATACCATTTTTCCTCAGAAACTTAGCCGTTCCCCGAGTAGCCACCAATCGAAAACCCAGTCTCTTAAGCCTGACGGCGATCCGAACTACAGCAGGCTTATTTTGATCGGCCACAGAGACAAAGACTGTTCCCTCGAGAGGCAGAGAAAGACCAGCTCCCATCTGGGCTTTGGCAAAGGCACTGCCAAAGTTATCCGATATCCCCATGACCTCACCGGTAGAGCGCATCTCTGGCCCCAGGATAATGTCCACTCCCGGAAACCGGATGAATGGAAAAACGGCTTCTTTAACCGCAATATGAGAGACTTCCTTTTCCCTGGTGAGTCCCAGCTCCTCTAAGCTTTTCCCCACCATTACTTTGGCAGCAATCTTAGCCAGAGGAACCCCGGTGGCTTTACCCACAAAGGGAACAGTGCGGGAAGCTCGGGGGTTGACCTCCAGGACGTAAATTTTGCTACCTTTGATGGCACACTGTATATTGATGAGACCCACCACCTCAAGTTCCTTGGCCAGGGCGAAGGTCAGCTCCTGGAGGCCTCCAATCGTCTCTCGGGAAAGAGTGTAAGGGGGAAGAGAACAGGCACTATCTCCAGAATGAACTCCGGCCTGCTCAATGTGTTCCATGATCCCCCCGATAACACATCGCTTTCCATCGGCGAGGGCATCGATATCTACCTCAATGGCCTCCTCAATGAATTTGTCAACGAGGACAGGATGAGCTGGAGATACTTCTACTGCCTTTCTCATATACTGCTCCAGGGAAACCTCGTCATAGACAATTTCCATGGCCCTGCCCCCCAGAACATAGGAGGGTCTTACCAGACAAGGGTATCCAATCCGCCGGGCAATTTGGCTGGCTTCCTCAAAAGATCTACCAGTTCCGTTGGGAGGCTGAAGTAGGTTAAGCTTTTCTATGAGCTGAGAGAACAGTTTCCTATCCTCGGCTCTGTCAATATTCTCCGGAGAGGTTCCAATGATAGGCACCCCCTCTTTCTTGAGAGAAAGAGCCAATTTCAGAGGGGTCTGTCCCCCAAGCTGAACAATTACTCCATAAGGCTTCTCTTTATCACAGATATTGAGGACATCCTCCAGAGTAAGAGGTTCAAAATAGAGTTTATCGGAGGTATCATAATCGGTGGATACCGTCTCAGGATTGCAATTAACCATAATGACCTCGTACCCTTCCTCCTTGAGGGCAAAGGCAGCATGGACACAGCAGTAGTCAAATTCTATTCCCTGGCCGATTCTGTTAGGACCTCCTCCCAGAATCATAATCTTCTTCTTCTCAGAGGCTCTGGTCTCGTCCTCGATCTCATAAGTAGAATAATAATAGGGGGTATAGGCCTCAAATTCTGCCGCGCAGGTATCTACAAGTTTAAAAGTTGCCTCGATCCCTCTTTTCTTGCGGTGCTGGCGAAGGGCTATCTCCTCACCCCCCAAAAGATGGGCTAATTGACGATCGGAGAAACCAAATTGCTTTGCCCGGCGAAGCAATTTGCATGGAACATGGGTAAGCTCCTTCGACTGGTAGCTTCTAATCTCTTCCTCCATACTGACTATTTCCTTGATATTGTAGAGGAACCATCTGTCGATTCTGGTAAGCTCATAGATCTTCTCCAAAGACATACCCAGCTTGAAGGCATAGCGGATACAAAAAACCCTATCAGGATTGGGTACAAGAAGTTGTCTCTTGAGCTCCTCCATTTTCTCTTTATTCTGTGAAGGCTCACCTTCCCATCTTTCCTTCCCATCCGCTCCTAGGCCGAACCTGCCCTGCTCTAAACTCCGAAGGCCTTTCTGAAGAGCCTCCTTAAAGGTCCTTCCGATAGCCATAACTTCCCCTACAGATTTCATCTCCGTATTCAGAGTAGGATCTGCATCGGGAAACTTCTCAAAGTCCCAGCGAGGGATTTTGACCACACAGTAGTCTATGGTGGGCTCAAAACAGGCGGGAGTTTTCCTGGTAATATCGTTTGGAATCTCATCCAGAGTATAGCCTACCGCGAGTTTTGCAGCAATCTTAGCAATAGGAAAACCAGTGGCTTTGGAGGCTAAAGCTGAGGATCGAGAAACACGGGGATTCATCTCAATCACACACATTTTTCCATTTTCAGGATTTACGGCAAATTGGATATTGGACCCCCCTGTTTCTACTCCAATCTTCCGAATGATTTTGATGGCCGCGTTTCTCATTTCCTGATATTCCTTGTCGGTAAGAGTTTGAGCTGGAGCTACGGTAATACTATCACCAGTATGGACTCCCATAGGATCAAAGTTTTCTATGGAACATACAATAACTACATTATCTTTTTTATCTCGCATAACTTCTAGCTCGTACTCTTTCCATCCTATGACTGATTCTTCTACCAGAACTTCCGAGATGGGGCTGATATCAATGCCCCTGGTAAGTGCCTCTTCCAGCTCCTCTACATTATAGGCAATACCTCCCCCTGTTCCTCCCAAGGTATAGGAGGGGCGAATGATAAGTGGATAGCCTATCTCTTTAGCAAACTCTAGGGCATCTTTCACCCTGCCAGCGTATCGGCTGGCAGGGACAGATAGTCCTATCTCCTGCATAGCCTTCTTGAAAAGCTCTCGCTCTTCCGCCTTTTCAATAGCTTCGAACTTAGCTCCAATTAACTCAACTCCGTATTTTTCCAGCGTCCCTTTGCGTGAAAGCTCTCGAGCTAAGTTCAAACCCACCTGACCTCCCAGTGTAGGGAGCATAGCCTGGGGTCTTTCTCTGGCAATTATCCTCTCCACTATCCCAGGAGTAATGGGCTCTATGTAAGTTCTGTCAGCCATGTCCGGGTCCGTCATAATAGTGGCGGGATTGCTGTTCACCAGAACTATTTTGTATCCCTCCTGCTTAAGGGCCTTGCATCCCTGAGAGCCTGAATAGTCGAACTCACAAGCCTGACCAATGATGATGGGACCGGATCCAATTATGAGAATTTTCTTGATATCTTCCCGTTTAGGCATCTTTTTTCTCTTAAGCCTGATTTTCCATGAGATCGATGAACTTTTTGAAAAGATAGCGGGAATCGTGAGGTCCGGGAGAGCTCTCTGGATGATATTGAACGGAAAACACAGGTAGTTCTTGGTGCCGCATTCCTTCAAGGGTATTGTCATTAAGATTGATATGAGTTGGAATGAGCCCCTTGAAGGAGCTCACCTTCGATGATGAAGGAGCATGTTCTAATCTTACGCAGAAGCCGTGATTCTGGGCGGTGATCTCTATCTTACCGCAAGAGAGATCTTTCACCGGATGGTTTGCCCCATGGTGACCGAATTTGAGCTTGTAAGTGTCCAGACCAAAGGCCCTCCCCATAATCTGGTGACCAAAGCAGATGCCAAAGATGGGCACCTTGTCCAGAAGTTTTTTTACCTCCTCAGCAGCATAGGGAACACCTGCCGGGTCTCCTGGTCCGTTGGAAAGAAGAACGCCATCAGGATCAAGCTCCAGAATTCTCTCGGCCGAGGTTGAGGCCGGTACTACAGTAATCCGACATCCCTCTCTGACCAGCAGCCTCAGGATGTTGTGCTTAACCCCGTAGTCTATCACTACCACATGGAACTGACCTGAAAGCTCGCTTGATGCAGCCGGAGGAGAGGAGAGCCTATCTTCCCTCCAGAAATACTCTTCCCGAGAGGTAACCTCCCTCACCAGATCTCTTCCCAAGAGCCCGGGAGAAATTTTTGCCTTGTAAATAAGCCTTTCCGGATCAAGGTCTTCGGTAGAGACAATGCCTTTCATAGCCCCGGCCTGGCGAATATGTTTGGTGAGGGCTCTGGTATCTATCCCCTGAATCCCCAGGATCTGATATTTCTCCAGAAAATCCTTCAAGCTTGTCCGGGATCTCCAACTGCTGGGAAATTCACTGTATTCCCGGACAATAAATCCTTCCACCCAGGGATGGATGGACTCGTAGTCTTCCTCATTAATGCCATAGTTGCCTATGAGAGGATAGGTCATAGTAACAATTTGACCTTTATAAGAAGGATCGGTAAGAATCTCCTCGTAACCGGACATACTGGTATTAAAAACTACCTCACCGACTCCTTCACCTGAGCCAGCAAAGGTTTCCCCTTCCAGAACCAACCCGTCCTCTAGAGCTAAAATTGCCTTCATTTCCTACTCTGGTATACTACCTTCCCTCCTGCCACGGTCCATTCCATCTTGCCCGGAAGCTCCCATCCTACGAAGGGAGAATTCGTACTTTTAGACAAAATACTCTTCTTCCTTTACCTTCCAGGCGATGAGCTGATTATATTGAGACCTAAAGTCCAGGATAGCTATCATGCCCTGATAAGGTTTTTGCTTCATTGCCTGACCTCACTAAATTCTGACATTAACCCCCCTCTTTTTAAGGTACTCCTTTACCTGGGGGATGGAATATTCCTGGTAATGAAATATAGAGGCAGCTAAGGCAGCTTGAGCCTTGGCAAGGGTGAAAACTTCTAAGATATGCTCCATATTTCCCGCACCTCCCGAGGCTATGACAGGAATACCAAGAGCATCACAGAAAGTCTTTGTCAATTCAATATCATAGCCTTTCTTAGTTCCGTCTCTATCCATGCTGGTTAAAAGGATCTCTCCCGCTCCTGAGACTTCCATTTTTTTTGCCCAGCTAAGAGCATCAATTCCTGTAGCCTCTCTGCCTCCATAGATATAAACCTCCCATGAGGGAATATTCGAGGTGAGTTTATCCCTTTTCTTCACCCTTCGGGCATCTATGGCTACTACAATACACTGACTGCCGAATTTTTCCGCGGCTCGGGCCACAAAAGAGGGATCTTTGACCGCCGCCGTATTCATAGACACCTTATCCGCCCCAGCTTTAAGCAAGGACTGAATATCCTCCAGATTTCTAGTTCCTCCCCCCACGGTAAGAGGCATGAAAACCTGCCCCGCTGTCTTTTCTACTACCTCCTGGATAATCCTGCGCCTCTCCCAGGAAGCGGTGATATCCAGAAAAACCAGCTCATCGGCCCCCTGCTCTTCATAAATCTTGGCATTCTCCACCGGATCCCCGGCATCCCGGAGAGCAATAAAGTTTATCCCTTTTACCACTCTTCCATCTTTGACGTCCAGACAGGGAATGATTCTTCTAGCTAACATCTTTCCTCCGAAAGCTCCCCGAACTTTTTCAGAATCTCTAGTCCCAGTTTTTGACTTTTCTCTGGATGAAACTGGCAGGCAAAAATATTCTCTTTCCAAACGCTCGAGGTAAATTCAACCCCGTAATCGGTGGTGGTAGCAATAACATCTTTATCTTCAGGAATAACATAATAAGAGTGCACAAAATAAAAATACGATTCATCCTTAATCGAGGAGAAAAGGGGTGACTTCTTCCTCTTTTTTATAGTATTCCAACCCATATGAGGGACTTTAAGGCCTTTGAGAGGAGGAAATCGAGTTACCCTTCCCTTAATAATATTCAGGCCCTTTTGAGCACCAAACTCTTCGCTCTCAGTGAAAAGCACCTCAAGACCCAGGCAAATTCCCAGATATGGCCGCCCGCTCTCGATAGACCGATGCAGGCAATCGACGAGACCGTATTTTTCTAGATTTCTCATACAATCCTTAAAAGCTCCCACCCCAGGAAGGACTACTCCCCGGGACTCAAGAATATCATCAGGATTCCGGGTAACCAGAGTCTTACATCCTACCTTTTGTAAACCTTTTTCTACGCTCCTTAGGTTTCCCATGCCATAATCAACCACGGCAATCACTCTATAACCTCTTTTATCCGGTGAAGTTTTTAGAGAATCTCTTCCCTTTTTTCTATTTTATCGGATACCTGACACGGGGAGCAAGCTCGCTGGCTAAATGGCCCAGGCAAAAGAGGCTGCCATGCTCCCCACTTGAGGACGGAATCAAACAATCCGTCAAAAGTTCATTTTCTGTGTATTAGGGGAAAGTTGCTTGGTTAGAACGGCGATTAGCGCCTCCAATGACTATTGTGGAGGACTATCAGGGTATGGGTAGATTTCACCCCTGCTAGGATCTCGATCTTTTCAACTATTATTTCATCAAGATCGCTGATATCGGGAACATCTATTTTAGCTATGATATCGCTGTCTCCATAGGTAGCAGCAGCCTCTGTTACCCCATCTATTTTTTTCAAATGCTCCAGCACCTTCCGTGATTCTTTACCTGGCACCTCCATCAAGACGTAAGCCAGCATTCTCTCCTCCTTGGTTACAAGTTGATATGCTATTTTCGGAGGATAACCCCGCTTATAATACTTAAAAATCGAGGCTATTATCTCATAGTCCTTCCTACTGTACTCTCTTCTTGAAATCCTATCTTTCTGTATTTTCCTGGGATGAATATAACTCTTATCTTCCAGATAGTAAACAAAATCCTTTGCCAACCCCGGAATTAGATTTAATATTTCTTTTAACTGCATTTAGGTGTATGTGACCAATTCCACTTTACCTGAGTGAGTCATTTTGTCAATATAAATGGAATGGGGCCGGATGGGAGTGAGTTTGTCCACTTTCGAAAAGTTAAAGTATGTTCAGATTAGAGATGGTTCTTTTGCTTTTCTTATCTTTTGCCAGCTCTGGTAGGTTCCTAAATCGATGATGGCATTGGTGGGACACTTTGTGGCACAGAGGCCGCATTCCTGACAGTTCCTGGGATCGATCTTGGCTAGATTGTTTTCCATCTTTACTGCGTCATACGGACACACCTTGGCACAGAGTCCACAACCGATGCAGGCTTTTTTGCAGACTCTTCGCGCTTCTTTACCCCGATCCAGATTACTGCAGGAGACGAAGTGCTCCAGATCATCATCAATAGGATCCAGGGTGATGATACTCCTAATGCAGGCTTTTACACAGAGTCCACATCCAGTGCAATTTTGGACATCAATGCGGGGAAGACCCTCTTCCATATAAATAGCATCGAAGGGGCAGGCGTCTTTGCAATCGCCAAAGCCCAAACATCCATAAGAGCAGGCCAGTCCTCCTCCTCCTGTCAGGTGAGCAGCCTGACAACTCTGGATGCCTTGGTAGTTGGCCTCTCGCTTTCTTTCGCTAGTCCTGGCTCCGCATCGGACCCGGGCGTACTGACTGAGTGCTCTTTCGACTTCTACTTCTAATATTTCTTCCACCTGAGAGGCTACCTCTTCCCCACCAGCGGGACAGGCTTGAGCCGCGCTCCCCTTTTCTAGCATAGCTTCAGCCATAGCCCGACAGCTGGCGAATCCACAGGCAGCACAGTTAGATCCGGGAAGCGCTTCCAGAAGAGCCTCACTCCTAGGATCCTCCTCTACCCTGAGCCTTTTATCGGCAAGAGAGAGAACAAAGGCAAAAAAGACGGCCAGTCCAACCATAGCCAATATGGAAATAATGATTAGAGTCCCCACAAAACCTCACCTCATATTTCTTTAAGTTAAGGAGCCTACCTTACCTCAAGCTGCTCAGGGAGTACCTCTTCAGTACTAGTATAATCATCTGGCTGAGAAATCAAGGAATATCTCGGGACGTCTCTCTTTCGCTATATAGCAGCTTTGGCTCAGACATAAATAAGTCCCGAGAATCCCATGAAGGCAAGGGCCAGAAGTCCAGCTATGATCAGGGTAATCGCCGCTCCCTGGAAAGGCTTTGGTACATCCGCTAGATCTAGCTCCTCCCGGATGCCAGCCATAATAAGCATGACAAAAGTAAAACCAACTCCAGCACCAAAGCCGTAAACTAAACTCTGCAAAAAACCATAGTCTCTAAGGGTGGCAAATAAAGCCAGCCCCAAAAT
>SDBU01002074.1_pt1 | contig 27301 bp, 21 predicted proteins | sample 2277071 | NCBI WGS metagenome assembly SDBU01 (sample SAMN10397929, study PRJNA504765) | marine sediment metagenome | isolation source: marine sediment core GS08_GC12, 126 cmbsf | place: Arctic Ocean: Gakkel Ridge, Loki's castle | collected 2008 | reverse complement strand
CTGCGGTCTCACCTGGTTGTATTCCTTGCGCCATTGTTCAATGAGTATCTTTGCTTCAGTTCTAATATAGTAGCTGGACCGATTCTAAGGGGCAGGTCAGTCCATCATAAAACTTCCCCTCCACACCATCCTATGTCTAACTCGGATGCAATGTCTCTTGACGTCTCTTGAGGAGCATATCGATTGCGTGGATATCTTCCCCAGAGAGAATCCAGTCTCCAGAAACAACAGTTTCTTCAATCTGGGATGGATGCCTTGCACCCACAATAGCCGCGGTAACCTCCGGATGCCACAAAACCCAGGCTATGGCAAGTTGTGCTATAGTTCTACCATTCTTTTCGGCAACAGAACGCAAACCTTCAACCAGTTCAAGATTAGCACTCAACTCAGGCTCCTGAAAATGTGAGTCCCCCCGTCGGTGGTCATCCTCCGGTAAATTCTGTACGCGTTCTCTGGTAAATCTTCCCGTCAAAAGCCCCTTTTGCATCGGACTATACCCGATCACTCCGATATTATTTACCGTACAATAATCGAGGAGTTCTTCTTCGATATCACGCTCGATCATGCTGTAAGGCGGCTGAAGAGAGGCTATAGGATGAATCGGCTGGATACGCTTCAGTTGCTCTAAGTTAAAATTAGACACCCCAGCATAGCGAACTTTTCCTTCTTTAATCAAATCTGCAATAGCATTCCAAGCCTCCTCAATATCTTCCTCAGGGTCTGGTTGGTGAATCTGATAGAGGTCAACAACATCTATTTGGAGTCTTCTAAGGCTTGCCTCAACTTCCGAACGAATACTCTCTCGCTTCAGAGAACCAAATGCAATCCTATTGTCATCCCAAATTCGGCTGCACTTAGTAGCGATGATCGGTCTATTCCTTAATCCTTTGATCGCCTTGCCCACAACTTCTTCAGAGTGGCCAAGTGCGTAAACTGCGGCTGTATCTATCCAGTTAATTCCCAGTTCTAAAGCACGCTGGATGGTAGAAATCGACTCCTTGATATCTTGGGGACCCCAACCGTACTTCCAGCCAGCACCTCCGATCGCCCAGGTACCCAATCCAATATTCGATAAGTCAAGGTTCGTCCATCCAAGTTTTTTTTGTTGTCGGCTGTACATCGTAATCTCCTTTCGATTTGATATTTATCACAGAACTGTATATCTAGATTGTCGAATAGAACATTGGTAAATTCTTATCGCTGCTCTTTGTAAAATGCTATTATTCGTCAACTGGAAATACCAGCTCTTCGAAGTCTAACCGAAGTATTGCACCTATAAATAAGATGGACCTTATTGTCAAGATACCAAATTGCCATACTTAAGATACCGTGAGGTATCATCGTTTTGAGCATAAAAAATGCAAAGCACAGCACTTACTCCTGCAGATTAAGAAACAAGGGTTAATATTTCCCGTATTTACGAGCCAATTCTATTACTCGCTTATACTGTTGAAAACTCACATTATCTGGTACCGAGTGGTCGGAATGGTAGATATATCCACCACTTTCCTTTGCCACTTCAAATTTAGTTTTGATTTCTTCCTCTATAACTCTTGGATCAGGATGAGCCATGGCGTTAACATCTATACCCCCCATAAAGGCAAGATCCTTTCTATATTCTCTCTTTAACTCTCTCACATCCATTCCTGCCTTCACTTCCAAGGGCTGAAGGCATGAAAACCCTGCTTTTATGAAATAGGGAATTAGAGGTTTAACGTTGCCGTCACTGTGTAGGATCGTCGCTATATCTTTCTTATTGAAGTAGTCGCAAATCATCTTATCTGCTGGAAAGAGTTGTTCCTTATAGTGTTTAGGGGAAAAAAGGGGACCATTCTTATAGCCTAAATCACCTCCTAAGAAAACGCCATCAAACTCAAATCCTTCCTCTACCATCAATTCAAACATAGCTATGACGAGCTCTGCCTGAAACATATACATCTCTTTTACCCACTCCGGTTGGGCAACTATAGCCATAAGTAATCTTTCGGAGCCCAGATATCTTTGGATGCAGTCGTAACCAATAACAGCACCATAGAGGATAAATTTTCCCTTTTGGTATGCTGTACGAAACCTTTGAAACTCTCCTTGCCACATCGATATTTCATTTTTGCCCGGCATTAATCTCCAGGAAATAGATCGAGACTTGCTTGGCTCGAGTCTTATCTTGAGCTTCTTCCAATCTTCCTGATTCTTGATAGCTGATTCCATGATTTGTGGTGTGGTAGAATAGTCATGGCGGTTTTTCACGATTTCCCCAAAAGAATTTCTCTCTATTATGTATTCTTCATTCTTTTCTAAGACTTCTCTTTGGTATTGAGGGCTTAGATCAGGACAGAATTTAGCCATTTCGAAACCAAAATAATCTTCCACATCCGTTTCGGGAAGATCTGGCAAGCCTTCCCTCTTCCACCTTTCGATGCTTGACCGCCACAGAACGTCCTGTATAGCCACTCTATCCGGCTTCTCGTGACGAAGAGCTTTGTTAATTCGTTCTCTTGAATTCATGACATAGGCCTCCTTAGTGCACCTTGATTCTTTTGAATAAATACACCCTTAGAAAATCGAAACTAACCTACTATAAAGATCTTATGAGAATGTTTTGTCTATCCCCGTCTCAATCTCGACTAAAAGTGAGTCTATCGCTTCATTCAGATTTTTCGTTGAAATAGTTTTCCGTGACCTAAAGTATCATGTGGGATTTGAAGAGATCAAAGTCAAATACTCATAGAATGCTCTGTTCTTCTTATAATGTCTTCCTGTATCTCTGGAGTCAATTCTACAAAAAAGGCACTGTATCCTGCCACTCTGACTACCAGACTCTTGTATCTTTCTGGCTGCCTCTGTGCTTTCTTAAGAATATCGGCTGAGATAACGTTAAATTGTAGGTGTAATCCACCTAACTCAAAAAAGGACTTAATCAATGCAGCCAAATTATTGCTTCCCTTTTCTCCTTCTAGAGTTTTAGGATTAAACTTCAAATTGAGAAGAGTGCCATTAGAAGCCAATATATGCTCTAATTTTGCAACTGATTTGCAAACTGCTGTTGGACCATTCATGTCTGTTCCCGGAAAAGGGGAAACTCCATCAGCCAGGGGCTCTTCAGATTTCCTTCCATCAGGTGTAGCTCCTACTACCTTTCCTAAAGGTACGTGAGAAGAAACAGAGTAAAAGCCAGGTTGGAATTTTCCTCCCCTGGGATTCTTATATTTTCCAACTTCTTGAGCATAAAGAACACTTAGTTTTCGTGCGAGCAAATCCACATAGTCCTTATCGTTGCCATACTTAGGTGCTTTATTAACCAGGGCTTGCCTTAGTTCCTCTTTTCCTTCAAAATCGTTGTCCAGTCCTTCCATCAGTTCGGACATCTCTAAGGTCTTTTCTTCGTAAACTAATCTTTTAATTGCAGCCAAGGAATTAGCCACATTAGCAATTCCTACTGCTTGAACACTGGAGAAATTGTATATAGCTCCACCCCCTAGTACATCTTTCCCTCTCTCCACACAATCATGAATTAAAGTGGACAAAAATGGGGTAGGAACTAATTCTGTATGAACTATTTCAATTGTATTACTTGCTATAATTAAATGACGAATCCAGAATCTTAGTTGTTTACAAAAGGCATCCATTGATTGATCAAAAGTTTTGAATTCTCTGGGATCACCTGAGGCTATTCCAATGTTCTCTCTGCTGATTCTACATTTTCCATTGTTCAGGGCCAATTCCAAAATCTTTGCTAGATTAAGGTACCCAGCGTTAGCCAAGGATTGTGTTTTTCCAGGAATACCAACTTCTACACAACCAACTATAGCATAATTTCGGGCATCCTCTACGGCAATTCCCCCCTTAATAAGAAGAGCAGGGATAATTATTTCATCATTAAAACACGCCGGCATTCCATAGCCTAGTTTTATGACCTCGGCTACCTTGAATCGAAAAGTCTGGGGTGATTTTTTGTGCAGTCTTACAGAAAAATTTGGCTGAGGTAACCGTATTTCACTTGCCACATCTAAACAGATATAAGATAATTCATTTGTTGCATCCTCTCCGTCCTCAGTTAATCCTCCAATGATAAGGTTTTGCCCCATGGGAAATCCACTTACATAATAGGCCCACTTTTCCGGAAAAAGCTCAACTATTTCATTAAATTTAAGCCACAGACATCTTACTATTTCTTGAGTTTTTTCTTTGGAGAGAGTCTTTTCCTTTAGGCCTTTCTTGTAGTAAGGGTACATATACTGATCAAATCTTCCAGGAGAAATTGATATTCCATCAGTTTCAATATGGCAAATCAAGTGCACAAACCAAAAACTTTGCACAGCTTCCCAAAAGTTCCTGGATGGATTTCCTGGAACCCAATCGCATATTTCACCTATTTTTTCTAGCTCCATTTTTCTCTTGTTATCGGTTTCCTCTTCTGCAAGCTTCCTGGCTAAGTCGGCATATCTCTTAGCAAAGGCCATTGTTCCATCAATCACCATTATGGTCGCTTTCCAGAAATTCATTCTATGGAAATCATCGTTGCTCTGGTACTCCAGTTTTTCTAAGTTTTCCAGAGCCATTTGTCTTTTTTTCTTTAACCCAAATTTGATAACCTCTTCATAGTCAGGGAGGATATGTCCTGCTCCATTAGCTAAGCGTCCTTCCACTGTGAAGACATTAGCGTCTTTGGCTTTTCTAGTCTCTTCGGGCATTTGTTCTGTCGCTTTATCGCAAAGAGTTTTCCCTCTCCAATAAGGAAGTGTCTCACGCAGCTTCGCCTTCACCTCGTTAGAACACAAAAATTTATCTACAGCTCTTATTTCAAAGCGCTCTAACTCTTCTTCGATCCAATCTACAGACATCTCTGGGAACTGAGGAGCACACCTTGGCTTAATAGAGCGGTTTCCCACGATCAGTTCATCTTTGCCTATATAGATTGTCATCTCTTCTAGTATTCTTTTTAAAGCTATAGCTCTTCTGATAACTGTAGGCTTACCTTCTGTATCTTTGTAGGCCCTAGTCAAAAGCACAGCTCTTTCACTTTCAACTTCTGGATGAGTTGATAAAATTTGTTTTTTTAAATTTTCTATTCTCTCTCTGCAAAACAATTTCTCTTTATTAGAGGTTTCACTTAAATTCATGGTGCTCTGTCCTTCTAATGATATCATTTTGAGTCTCTGGAGTTAAGCTAGTAAAATGAGCACAATAACCGGCTACCCTCACTATAAGATCTGAATATTGCTCCGGCTGTTCTTGAGCTTTCTTTAGAACTTTAGAAGAAACCACATTAAACTGAACATGCCATCCTTCTAAGTCTTTAAAAAAGGTTTTTATGAAGACTGCAAAGTTATTCAACTCACTCTCACTTTTAAGCATTGAGGGTGAAAATCTAAGGTTAAGAAGCTGTCCGCCAGTCATTAACATAGTAGGCATCTTAGATAAAGATTTAACTACTGCCGTGGGTCCTAATTTATCTGTTCCTTGGGCCGGAGATGCGCCTTCTGCTAGAGGCTGATGGGCCTTTCTCCCATCAGGTGTAGCCTGGACTGCTGCACCCATGGGAACATTAGCTGAGACGGTAGCTGTAGAAGGATAATAGGTTCCTCCTATAGGACCTCGAGCATATCTTGTATTTTTGTAATTTTCTATTTCTTTAATGTAATAATCAAAAGCTTTCCTTCCCAAAAGATCTACATGACTATCGTCATTTCCATATTTGGGTGCTTTGTTGATTAGAATCTGGCGTATTCTTTCTCCTCTAATACCTTTAAAATTACTATTTAAAGCTCTTTTGAGCTCATAGGGACCAATGCTTTTATCTTCGAAAACAAGCTTCTTAATTGCAGCTAAGGAATTGGCAAGATTAGCTAGTCCTACTTGTATCCCGCTGACAAAATCATATATCGCCCCTCCTTCTTTTATCGTTTTGCCTCTTTTTATACAGTTGTTCACTAAGGCCGAGCAAAATACATCCGGTGTCAAATCTTCTAGAGCGTGATCAATAACAGCATCTAAAGTAACGTGCGTTTTTACATAAAACTTGACCTGCTTCTCCCAGGCTCTCATTGTCTCATCAAATGAGGCAAAAGTTGTAAGGTCCCCATTGCCTGGGCATAGCCGAATCCCAGTTATGGGATCCTTCCCATCATTCAAGGCAAGCTCTAGAACCTTCATCATATTAAAGAAACTCATTCCGGTAGGTCGGTATCCCCATTTTCCGGGTACCGCAGCTTCTACGCATCCCACCATAGAATAGTTATAGGCATCCTTAACAGCCACTTTCCTTGCAAGCAAAGAAGGGATAATAATTTCATCGTTTACAAAGGCCGGCATTCCAAAGCCCTTCTTGACCACTTGGGCGCATTTGTATAGGTAATTTTCAGGAGTTCTGTTATGAATCCTGACATATAAGTTAGGCTCAGTTAACCTTGTTTCAGCTACTGCATCCAAGCATATATAAGAAAGTTCATTAACCGCATCTTCTCCTTCTTTAGTTTGTCCTCCAATGGTAACATTTTGATAGGTTGGATATCCAGAATTATAATGGCTCTGAGACCAAGGTCTTATTTTATTTATTGAGAATAGCTTAATCCACAAGCACTCTACAAGCTCCGACACCTTCTCCCTCGTCAAAATTCCCTTCCTAAAATCCTTTTTGTAAAATGGATACATGTATTGATCAAACCTTCCCAACGAAACCGAATGTCCATTACTTTCAATTTGAAGAATTAGCTGTACGAACCATATGCACTGGATCGCCTCATGAAAGTTTCTAGGTGGATTAGCTGGAACCCATGAGCAAACATTTGCTATTTGCAAAAGTTCCTTTTTTCTCTGAGAATCTTCTTCATTTTCTCCCATCTGTTTTGCCCTTTGAGAATATCTTTTGGCAAAATCTATGGCTGCCGCACATACAATAAGTGCAGCCTCTAGAAAGGGTTTTTTGCGAAGATAGATCGAGTCAGCCAAATCCGAGGTCTCTAATTGGTCTTTTACCTCCCTTGTTACTCCTAGTAAACCCTTATCAAGCACTCTTTCAAAATCTACTACTATGTGCCCATCTCCAGAGGTATAATTACCTTCATTATTAATCACACCCATCTTTTCCGCTATTCTTACAAACTGAGGCAAGGTTGAAAAGACTCTTTCCTTAACTGTTTTCTTTCTCCAATAACGGAATATTCGCTTGAGTCCTTTTCTATTTTCTCCACTAATGAAGAATCTGTCTCCACTTCTTTTCTCAAACTCATCCAATTCCTGCTCAATCCAATCAATAGAATATTCTGGAAATATGGGGGCCGCCCTGGGTTTACTGGCTTGATTTCCTACGATGAGTTCATCGTCTTCGATATAGATTGACATTTCGGAAAGGACCCTTTCTAAAGCTTTAGCTCTTCTCAATACTATGGGATCTGCTTCCGTTTGTTTGTAGGACTCTGTAACCGAATGAGCCCTTTCTATGCAAATCTCAGGACTAATTGAGGTCATTCGCTTTCTCAGTCTTTGTACCCTGCCTACCTTGTTTGATATGCTACTTCCTATTTCTTCTATGAGTTCTCCTTTATGTAAGTTCATTTATGATTTTTATCCTCATTACTCACGCTCACTTCTCACCCCCATTTCCAGAGGATTTTCAAGAGCTTTTCTGGTTGCCTCGTAAGAGCCCAGTTGAGGCGGAATCCTGCCTAAGTCTTCCAATGTCAAAATTATTTCGCTTCCAGGTACCTCAGCCTCCATTCTTCTACCGCCATACCTGTATAAGTCCACTTAATCGCTAGTTCCCTCACCCTCCTATTTGTACTTTTAACCCGTACCCCTCAAATAACTTCTGTACTTTATCCATTTCTTCTCTACTAGGAGCGGCAATTCCACCCAACCTATACTGTTTCCCCAATCTGACATACTTATGTACTCCAAAGCTGTGGTAAGGCAATATGTGAAGCTCTCTTACCCCCTCTAGTTTAGCCACGAGTTCAGCAGTAGATCTCAAGTTCTGGGGTGAATCGTTATAGCCTGGAACAAAGGGGAAACGTATTATCAGCGGAACTTCCATTGCACCGATTCTTTTTACATTCTCTAATATCAGTTCATTGGTTACGCCGGTAAGCTCTTCGTGTTTTACCGGATCCATATGTTTGATGTCTAGCAATACTAAATCAGTATGACTTAGTATTTTTCTTAGCACTTCCCATTTTACATAACCACTGGTTTCGACAGCGGTGTGGATGGCTTGATTTTTGCACCGTTTGAGAAGTTCCGTGGTAAACTTTCCCTGGAAAACGGGCTCACCTCCCGAAATTGTAACTCCACCTCCTGAATTTCGATAGAATAGTTCATCCTTTTTGATCTCTGTCATAATATTTTCCACATCTACCCATTTTCCCACAAGCCTTCTTGCTTCGGCAGAACAAACCTGGCAACATTTACCGCAACTAATACAAAGGTCTCTTTCAAATCTTATCTCATCATCGATTTTCTTATTGGCTCTCTGAGGACACACCTTGGTACAACTACCACACTTAATACAACGCTCAGGGAAAAACAAAACTTCTTGTTTGGAATCTATGGATTCCGGATTGCAGCACCAAAGGCATCTTAGAGAACATCCCTTTAGAAATATCAGAGTTCTAATGCCCGGCCCGTCATGAATACTGTATCTTTGTAAGTCGAAAACTAAACCTTTGCTTCCTGCTCTTTGCCTTTCGGTATCAACGATTTTGGCTATTGTCCTACCCTTGACTTCCATACCACAACCTTGTCCTTCCGGCCAAAAAGCTAACTTCAAGGGATATTTGCGTATTCCATTCTTGCAATGAGTTGATTCTGCCACAGCTCTTCCAAATCCACAAACCGCGCAGAATACCCTGCCACCTTCACAATCAAGTTCTGATACCTTTCCGGGTTTTTCTGTGCATTCTCCAAAGTCTCAGCAGAAACAATATTGAATTGAACTTCAAAGCCTTTTAGATCTATAAAATAGGTTCTAATTGCTTGAGCGAACTTCTCTATACCGGCCTCACTCTCCACTGCGATTGGATGAAATTTAAGATTAAGTATTATGCCATCGCTCATCAAGGCATGATCTAATTTGGAGACCGATTTATAAACTGCTGTAGGCCCCTTTCTATCTGTGCCCGCAGCAGGTGATATATTGTCTGCTATTGATTCTCCAGCTTTTCTTCCATCGGGAGTGGCTCCAACCACCTCACCATCTATAACATTCATACTAAGGGTTTGAGAAGTGGGACCAAAATTGCCCCCTCCCAAAGGATTATATTTCCTTACTTCTTTAGCAAAAATCCTAAATATCTCCGCCACTATAGAATCAACGTAATCGTCATCATTACCGTATTTGGGGGCTTTCTTGGCCATGACCAATATTCCCTTTCCTCTTTCACTTTTAAAGTTTGTATCTAAGGCCTGCTTAAGCTGCAAACCTGACAGTTTTTTCTCCTCAAAAACTAATCTTTTAATGGCAGCAAGTGAGTTACCCACGTCAGGTATACCATGTCCGTGTACTACAGTATCATTATAATTGGGGCCACCTCCTTCAGACACATCTTTTGCCACTTGCGTGCGATAATCGATCAGAGCTGAAAGAAAAGGAGTTGGGGTCAGTTCCGCATATGAGGATCTTATGATTCTTTCACATAGAGGCAGAAAGCTCACATAAAACTCAAGCTGTCTCTTAAATTCGGATAGAATCTCCTCATAAGAGCTAAAGGAAGAAAGATCTCTGCTCCCTGGACACAGCTGAAGACCAGTGTTAGGATTCATACCTTTGTTTAGGCTTAACTCAAGAACCTTAAGAAGATTAATAATGCAAGGAGTTTGAGAGGTACAGTATTTTCCCGGCACTCTTGCCTCACAGCACCCCATGACTGCCCAATTACGAGCGTCTTCCAGATTAACTCCTATGCTGCACAACATAGGAATAGCAATCTCATCGTTAAAGAAGGCGGGAAGTCCACCTCCGTGTCTAATGAGAGTTCTACAAACAGCTGCAAGAAATCCTTGCGAAGTTTTGGAGTGAATTCTAACCATCACCGAAGGAATGAAAAGTTTAGTGTTACCTGTTGCCCTTAGAAAAAGATAAGATAAGTCATTAACAGCATCCTCACCTGTCTTTGTTTGCCCGCCAATGGTTAGAGCCTGAAACAACGGATATCCACTTAATGCTTGGGTACTGGCCCAGTCTCTCAATTTAGAGGATTCACTACATTTAACAAAAAAACATTCGATTAATTCCCTTGCCTTTTCCGGAGTTATTTTACCCTCCTGGATATCCGTATAATAAAAGGGATAAAGATATTGATCCATCCTTCCCAGAGAGATGCTATGACCATTTGACTCAATTTGAATCACTAGATGGAGAAACCAGCACATTTGCAGTGCCTCGTAGAACGATCGTGGAGGATTGGCTGGTACCCATTTGCAGATTCTGGCTATATCTCTAAGCTCAGCTTTCCTCTCAGCATCACTTTCCTTCTTACCTAAATTGGTTGCAAGAAGAGAGAATCTATGTGCGAATTCAACCACCGTCCTCAGACTTATGATTACGGCATCTAGAAAAACGATCTTCTTGACGCTCTCTGGATCGTTATAATCCAGTTCTTTCAATTTCCTTTCTGTCTCTTCAATGATTCCATTTAAACCCTTGTCTAGAGCTTTTTCATAGTTGGGGATAATATGCCCCTCCCCTGAGAAGATATGGGGAGTTATCCAGAAAACCTCATTTATGTTGGGATGAAGGTAACCTTTCAAGCCAGGGCCCCTCAGTGCACCTGGCAAGATCAGCGAAAGAAGCTTTGAACACCTGGCAAAATGCGTTCTACCTTTCCAGTATCGACATATGTTCCTTAATTCTTCTTTTTTGTCCTCACTAATGAGAAATCGATCGTGAGACCTGCGTGAAAATTGGCTCAATTCATCTGCAATCCACTCAACACCAAATTCTGGGAAAACAGGAGCAGCCCTAGGTTTACTGGCTAGATTTCCCACCAATAGCTCATCTTCCTGAATATAGATGGACATTTCCTGCAGCACTTTTCGAAAAGCCTTCACTCTTCTCAGTATGATCGTTTCACCCTCTGTTTTCATAAAGTCCTGGGTGAATATGGTAGCTCGCTCTATGCAGATCTCCGGCTGGAATGAAAACAGCCTCTTCCTAAATCTCTCCGTTCTACACTTCTTCATGATGTTGTCACCTTAGTAACGCGGATAGCTCTTCGCACTTTATTTCCCTTAGTCGTACACTTAACCCTGCAAGACCGGGGAAATAGGGAACAACCAAGAAAATATTTACCGCGCGCCTGCAAGGATGCTTCCCACAGATGTTTCTCTCTCTAAAGAGTTTTTGATACAGAAATAGACATAAAGGAGCTCGCTTAATAGCTTGGAGTGTTGGGATACGTCCACTCTCTTCTTTCCTCATTTTGTCGAGAATGCTGGCTTTGATCGCCGGAAAGAGGCCTTCATCTAGTATTATCTCTCGGGTACTCGGCAGTAAACATAGCTATGTTCTTTCCTCTGTTCTGCGCTAACGATTCTATAGCTTGAGCGGCTGTAAATCCCTTGTGTACGATGTTAGCTATCGCTGAGGCAATCGCTAAAGGATCATCTTTTCCGGTGTAAAGGACATTTTTCCCAACCAGGACTCCTTTGGCTCCCGCTTTCATCCCTCTAGCGTACTCCTCCATTGTTTCAGTAGGATCCTCCTGTGGCAACCCATCCAGCATCAATATCGGACAAGTGGTGGCCCTTACTACCCGCTCAAACTCAACACAATGGGCTATCTTGAGCCACGTTCCCAAAGAAGTCTCACCAAGTCCAGCGCCTATTCCTGCAAGTTTTATTTGTACCTCCACATCATTAACCATTTGATCTGGCCGGTAGTCATTCCCTATTCTCCTTACCTCCATTGGTTCCACAAAAACAGGGATATCTAATCGACTGCACTCTGTAATCGCCTGAGAGCAATAATAGATGGCCTTGCCTGAGTCTGGGTTAGAAGGATCGAGCATAAACATGACCTTAGCACCATCTAGCTTTAGCATTTTGATTCTTTGCGCTGTGAAAGCAGTCATTCTATCATCCATTTGAAAAACCGTACCGATAGTGCCGCCTCTATTCATGCATCCAATGATAACCTTGTTGTCTAAGAAACTTTCCCCTCCTTTTTGCTCATGCAGGAAATTGAGAATGAAAAGTTCCTCAATCACTTCAGGTGTGGCCATTATGCCATCAAAATCCGATGTAATCATTATCCGAAGAAGCCTCCCGAGTAAATCATAGCGATCACCCATTCTCACAGGGTTATCTTCCACCACTAAATTACCTCGAGCAGGATGATCGACTGCCAGGATAGCCAGTTTTCCATCCTCGGTGAGAATAGCTCTTCTCTGTCGACTTGCTGCCTCCTCCTGCACTGCCTGAGGATTGTTTATCCTCACTTCAGTAATCTCTTTGAACATCTGATAGGGAAAAAAATCTTCAACTTTAAACTCATAGGAACCCCGTGTCCTTTGATAGCTCACTCGGTCTCGCATCTGCCATCCTCCTTGAATTTATTCATTATATCTTCCGCCAAATTCGAAAACTGGTCTCATCTTGTTCTGTTCCTTGTCCTCCTACATCAAAATCATCATTAGATAATGGTCCAAAAGATCAAAACCTCTAATTCTCCTCAAGAAATTGCCCCTTTTTCAAAAGGGATAGAGAACAAGAATTTGGATAAGATCCATTGGAGGTTTCTATCGAACTCCTCATGAAAAGGTGAGGATAACTTGAAGGACGTTTCTTTGATGCTGGGCTATCAGCTCATAGGCCTCTGAGGCATTAAAGAAACTGATTTTGTGAGAAACAAGACTTTCAAGTCTCAGCTTCTTTTCGAGCAAAAGGTTTATCAACGTATCCTGTAGTCTTTTGTGATTCCAGCGATGCTGAAGGGAAGGACAAATGCCGGACATTTGAGAGGAGATAACATTCATACGGTTTAGGTGGAACTCTTCTCCCAAGTATAGATTATCTGCTTCGCCTTGATAAAATCCCAGAGCTATAACTTTGGATGAATAAGCACATGATCTTACGGCTTCATGCAAGGCTTTTGTTGCGCCACTGGCTTCAATGCAAACATCTGCTCCTCTCCCGGCAGTCAATTTCTTAATTTTCTCTCCGACATCCGTATCTTGGGCATTAATAACCAAATCGGCCCCCAGTTTCTTAGCTAACTCAAGACGTGATGAAAGAAGATCAACAGCAATTACCTGGGCGCCAGAGAGCTTTGCTAGTTGCACAACTATCTGTCCTACAGTACCAAGACCAAACACAACCACATTTTCTCCTATGTTAATAGAGGCATCCAAAGTTCCATTTAATGAGATTACTCCAATACCCAAGAAAACACCCAAAATAGGATCCAATTTTCGAGGAAACTTCTGATGCTTTGCCACATTGTCGCTTAATATAGCTGAAGTCTGATGACCCCAGCCTCCGTAGATGACATCGCCTACTGCGACCCCTTCTACCTCACTACCAGCTTCAATGACCTTTCCAACTTCCTCATATCCGGGTATTCTTACCGAATGACCTTGCTGGCCCCTGGTGAATCTGTAGATTTGGAGGTCTTCGTCCCAAGCTTTTGAAAGATGCGGATTTGTCCCCTTATACCAAGACATCTCCGTCCCATGACTTATCCCTGAAAAAAGTGTTTTTACCCTGACTTCTCTTGTACGGAGTTCCAGTTCCTCGTATTCCTCAAAATCGACTTTCCCTGGCTCCACAAGAATCAAAGATTTTCCCATTTTTCCTCCTCTTGAGTCCCCTCACCTTCTACGCTGCAAGAGAGATCACGATGCGTCCCACTCTGTGAAGCAAGCATAAGAATCCAGCCTCTCAAACGGTCAAGGACTCGAGGTCTGCTCCCAAGTACTCGACTAAAACTTCAAGCATCCTTTCATTGTCCTGACACCAGCGAAAATCCCTTTTTCACTAATCGAAGAGACTCTTCCGGGTCAAAACTAGGAGAATACTCTAAGCATATATACCCATCATATCCCAATTCAACTATCTTTTGTAAAACGAATCTGTAATCAAGCTCTCCTTCTGTTGGTTCGTGCCTACCCGGTACACCAGCTATGTGAAAATAGCCTATTTTGTCTAGATTTTCCTCAATTGTTTGAATGATATTTCCTTCCACTATTTGCATGTGATATATGTCGTAAAGAATTTTTACCTTTTCATTCCCTACGTCGTCTATAATAGCAAAAGCTTCTTCGGAGCTACTTAAAAAGTTACTCTTATGATCTACCAACCTATTTAGAGGCTCTAACAAGATAGTAATATTTTCCTTTTCTGTAAAAGAAGCCATTTCCTTCAATCCCTCAACTATACTCTCTCGTTGTTTGCTATGATTTATGTTTGTGATTCGGTCTCCGGAAACAACTATCAGTTGGGAACATTCAAGCCTCTTGGCTATCTTAATTGCCTCATTTGTCGCCTCTATCACTTCCCTTCTTTGACTGGGATCCGCCAGTTCAGGTCTGTCAGGAAATTCTGTTCGTGAGGTAGCTGTGGTACCTCCTAAAGCAACAACATCTAGAGAATATGTTGATTTGTACTCCATAACATTTGATATATTAACATCTCTCCACGAGAATTCACATCCTGAAAATCCGACTTTGTTTATGATGTCCCACCCATAGCGCGATGATACATCTTTGAAAAAAAATTCCAAACGCACAGATAGTTTCATTATTCCCCCTTTCTTCTTATCCTTTTACCGCTCCTGCCGTCAGTCCTCGTATCATGTATTTCTGTAAGAACATAAAGATGAACACTAAGGGTATAGTCACAAGTATCGCCGTCGCCATCATTTCTGGCCAGAGTACATAGGCCTCGGGAACATATCTTAATACTAAACCGGGAGCAATGAGCCGCATTTCGTTAGAAGAAGTAAGAGTTAAAGAATATAATAGATTATTCCAACCATTGAGAAAAGAAAATAGACCTGCGACTAATGCTCCCGGAACCGCTAAGGGAAATGTGACTCTAAAAAGTACTTTTATTCTGCTGCATCCATCAACCATAGCTGCGTCTTCCAGTGCTTTGGGTATAGAATCAAAGAAATTTTTCATCATCCAAATTGAAAAAGGAAGAGAAAAACTGAGATAGGAAAGTATCAGGGCAATATATGTATCTAGAAGGCGTAGTCGGAAAAAGAGATAATACAGGGCAATTAATAACAAAACAAGAGGAAACATCTGAGTTGCCAGTATACCCATCATTAGAGACATTCTACCCTTAAAATCAAAACGGGAAAAAGCATAGCCGGCAAGAGAGGCCAAAAATATATTTATTAACGCCACTGCCGAACAGACAATCAAGGTATTCTTAAAGTAAGTTAGAATCGCTGGGTCTGTGAGAACTGTCTTATAAGCTTCTAAAGAAATGGTTGATGGGATCCACCGAGGAGTCTTACCAGTAACTTCACCTAGAGTTTTAAGAGAGGTGGAGAACATCCAGGCTACTGGGAAAAGAGTTACCACGAGAATACCTATGATAAGAATATACACGACTATTTTAAATGTGAGCCTGTTGTCCCAAGCAGTGACCTTTTTCGGTCTTCTCATATTACCCCTTCTCTTTCAACTGCCTTTATATATATGAAAGCAAATACAGCAAGAAACAATAAACTAATTGTTCCCACAGCAGCAGCGTATCCCATATTGAATTCCTGAAAACCAAGCTGATACGTATATACTGCAAAGATGCTGGTTGTATAGAAAGGTCCTCCGTTGGTTGCTGTCCATATCAGAGCGAAAGTCTTGAAACTAAAGATCACCATAAGAGAAGTTGACATCACCATAATATTACGAAGAAAAGGTAAAGTAATATGCCTAAATCTACTAAATATCCCCGCCCCATCTACCCTTGCCGCATCTACAACACTCTCCGGTATGCTTTGTAAGCCTGCAAGTATAGTCATCATATGAAATGGGAACTGATACCAACTGTTACCTAGAATTACAACCCATATAGCAAGGCGTCCATCGCCTAACCAACTTTTGTATTCACTAATCAGTCCCAACTGTTTCAAGGTATAGTTGACGATCCCCACTTGACCATCAAACATATAGAGAAGCATAAAGGCAATAGCTATATAGGGAGTAATCCACGGAATTAAGAAAAGTCCTCTAATTGTTCCCTGGAGTACTATCTTCTGGTTCAAAAGTAAGGCCAAAATGAATCCTAAAGAGAAGCCTATGGAGACCGAGCCAAAAACAAACTTAAATGTTGCCACTGCAGAATACCAGAAAACCGAGTCCGCGAACAATCTCGTATAATTTTCCAGACCTATATATTCGATTTGTTGGGGGCGGAGTAAGCTATATTCTTGGAAACTAAATAGAATACCTTGAATAAGGGGCACCGCAATTACACCTACAAGCACAACTAGAGAAGGAATAATTAAGACTAAAGCAAATCCTGTATTGCTTATATGACCGTCTTTCTTAAGTAAGAAAAGTCTCATGATCACATCCATAAGGGAGAGGGAAGGTTCAAAAAACCTTCCCTCTCCCGTTTTTTCTTATCCACCCAGAATGGCTTCGAGCTGTATTTGCACTCGTTCCATCACAGAGTCGACTTCTTCTCCAGCAACAACTCTCTGGATTCCAACCATTACCACCCGCGCGACGGAAGCATAACTTGGCAGAATCTCAGATCGTACTCCTTGGCCCTGTGGTATTATCTCTTCAACAAATTTCCTAATCATTGGATCATTCAATAACTCAGGCCATTTTTCGTATGAAGTCTTCAGTGGAGGGATCATTCCTGCCTGCATCATGTAACCTTTCACTACTGTCTCGCTTGAGGTTAGGAATTTCATAAGCTCCCAAACCACCTCTTTGTTCTTGCTTTGCTTAAACATCACCAAAGAGTGATTGGAAACTGATACCACAGGCGTTTGGTCGGAAGCACCAAACGTTTTCCAGAATTTCTCCGGATCACTGAGAGTAGGATCTGCTGCTGCGGCAAATACTCGAATATGGGTGCCATCAACCATGAACCCCACTTCCCTTCTACCAGCTGCTGCTCGTATTTCTCGTAGAATCACGTTATTCAATTTGTATCCCGAGCCGGCACCACACATCTCTTGGATAAACGAAAGCAGTTCCTTTACTTCAGGCGTATTGAAATCTACTTTTCCTTCACTGTCCAAAAGGTGTCCCCCGAAATACCGTAAATAAACCCATAGATTAGATAGTCCATACGTGTGATTTCTCGTATCAAATCCCACACCAAATATGTTCTCGTCTAATGCATGTATCTTTCTGGCCGCTTGTTTAAAATCCTGAGTACTCTCAAGAGGAGGATATTCTGGGTCGTATCCAGCACGTTCGAGTAATCCCCTATCATACCACATAGTGTGATCCTGCGGACTCCACATCAAGCCATATAACTTCTCCTCAAATGTCAGTGACTCAAGGGTCTTATCTATGAATTGATCCAGATACGCCGGTTCATAATCGTCAAGTGGCTCCAACGCTCCTTGTATAGCCAGGTATGGTATCCAAATTTCATCAGTCTGAGCGATGTCAGGAGCGTTTCCAGCAGAAGTTCGCACAATTAATTGAGCGAGGATATTACTATAGTCCACATTAGTGTACTTGAATTTCACTGTTGGATTTTGAGCTTCGAATACTTGAAGATTCTTGCCTAAGCTTTCTTCCGTTGCTTTTTGGGCCAGCACCCAGTTCATGAATTCCAAAGTAGTAGTTTCTTGCCCTAAAGATACTCCATAAGCACACAACTGAAGGGCGACTGCTACAACAACCACTTTAGCAATCATTTTTAGACTTCGTTTCATTTTAGACTCCTTCTTCGTAAGTTCTTGTTGATATGATTCATCTCCCGGGGAAGTTCGTGAAGGGAAAGATCCATTCACTACACTTCTCCCTTCTCAAGCTGACTTGGCCTACTCACCTTTTCACTCCTTTCTGGCCTTCTATTATCAGCTTTCATCTTCTTACCAAAAAAAGCAAAATTACATTCTTAGCTCAACTCCCCGAATAAGCACCGGAAATTGGCTGACCAACTGTTACGAATGTAGACTCATAGCTCAATATCCATCTTCAACTTGCTATGAATAAGTTATTATTCCTTAAATAGGGTTCTATACTCAGACACAACATCCCGAGAAAAACCCTTTATCCCCTCAGTAGTCTTCGGATGACGGAACATTTCCCTAAGTATTTGAAAGCCCAAAGTTATAATATGAGCTCCTGTCTCTACCATCTCTCTAGTCTGCCTTGTACTTCTCATTGCAGCTGCAATAATCTGCGTATCAAAACCGTGAATCCTGTAGATTGTTGCTATTCTTCCTACCAAATCCTTACCACTACTTATGCCATTGTTCTTCCCTATATCAGAAAGCTTTTTGATGTCCTCAAGAGTATACAAAGAAGCTATTTCTTCATTATTGGATTTATTAAGATAACCCTGTAATCTCTCCTGGGCTATAGTCTCAACCAGGGAATGATCAAAGTAATCCGTAGCTTCAAAGGGAATGCCCAGGTTAGTCCTGACATAATTATCAATTCTTCCCGCAAAAGGACTTACATAGGAAGCTCCTGCCTTCGCGGCCAAAAGAGCCTGCTCCGGTGACATCACTAAGGTAGCATTTACCAGCATATCCTTTTCTCTAAGTACCTTCACTGCTTTTATGCCTTCAAAATCACTGACAGAAGGATCACCAGAGTAGGTATTGATGGGAATTTTTATCACTACATTTTCGGCTACTGAATTAAACTTATCATAAAGGAGTTGTGCTTCTTTTATCATAGCATCACCACTTAAGCTTATTACTTCAAGGTTCACCGTTCCTCTTCTTCCTACGACCCTTAGAATCTCTTTAATATAATCCTCCATATCTACATTTCTTCTCTTTTTCTTTTCTGCCTCCACGGCCAACTTGATAAGGGTGGGGTTGGTAGTAACTCCATCAATTATTCCCCATGAACAAGCTTCCTTAATCTCATCTAACTTTGCTGTGTCAATAAAAATCTTCATTTTACCTCCTTCAACGATGTGTCATGGTACTGTCATAACCGAGATAATTCTAACCCCCCCCCCCAGCTAAGTTCAATCAATGGTCGAAAAAAAGAATTAATCAAAATGTTCCTTAGAATTGCATTTCCCGCTCTTCTTTAGAGCTTCAATCACCGGTAGAATTTCTCCTGCCAAAAACCTTATCAAACCCCCTCCAGCGGTAGAGATATGAGATATCTTGCCTTCCACGCCAAACCTACCAGCAGCAGCGATGGTGTCTCCTCCTCCAATGATGGAAAAAGCAGAAGAACTAGCTACTTCCTTCCAAATTTTCTCAGTACCCAAGCAAAATTCTTCTTTTTCATACATTCCTGCTGGCCCATTCACAAAAATTGTCTTTGCCTTACCTATATGCTGAGAATACTCATTCATAGTGTTCTTTCCAATATCCAATATCAGGCCATCTGCAGGCAGATTTGGGATAGCAATTTCCCTTCTTCCCCCATTACCGCTTATAGCTACATCTTGGGGATAATTCACCTTCTCCTCATAACTTCTTAGTATTTGCTCTGCTTTCTCTACATAAGACAATAGATTCTTTTTCTTCAATAGCTCTTCGCTTGGCTTTCCTAAATCATATCCCTTTGCCTTTAGCATCATCTGACCTACCAGACCAAAGGTAAGAATCCTATCAGCGGAATCATCTCTTAGTACATGATTCATCATACGAAAAGCATCTAATATCTTTGCTCCTCCCAATAAATAGATGGACGGTCTTTGAGAAGAGCTCTTAACTTTCGATAGAGCGGTAATTTCTTCTTCAAACAATCTTCCAACTACTGATGGCAGAATACGAGGAAAGGCAATTAATGAGGGCTCCGAACGGTGAATACAGGCGAAAGCCTCACAGACGTATAAATCAACTAATGGCGCTAATTTAGTTACCAGATAAGTTTTACACTGCTCCTCTGGAGTAAGTCTGACTTCCTCCTCAAAAATTATGGTCTCCTCAGTGTAAAGGCGAATATTCTCTAAAAGAAGAATCTCCCCTTCCCTTAGTTTCTTTATTTTCTCTTGAGCAGATGGGCCAGCCACATCCTCAACAAACTCTACTTCTTTATTCAAGAATGTTTCCAAATAATCCCTATGTTCTCTCAAGGAAGTGAAGTTCTGGTAGTCTAGGGGATCACCTTGATGAGCCAATATAACTACCTTCGCCTTTCTTTCAGAAAGTTCCTTCAGCGTAGGAATACTTCTTCTTATCCGTGTTGTATCCTTTATTCTTTTATCTTGGTTTAGCGGACAATTAACATCACAACGCACTAGGACTGTCTTACCCTTCACATCAACATCGTCTAGGGTAGGAATACTTTCTAAAAACATATTTCTTTTCTCTTCTTTCATTTTATTCCTAGACATCTATTGGTATGGGCTATAGCCTCTGCTCCAGTTTTCTCTAATCCCAGGAGGCATCGTATAGCGTCTATGTTTTCTGGGACCACAATTGCTTCCTGGGGTATCATATTAGTAGAATATAGTCTCATTCCTCCTTTATCCAAGTAGATAGTTTCTTCCCATACAGGGACCTCGTACATATCTCCCCTGGATGCCCCTCTATCTCTGTTGTAGTCAAATATATGAGAGGTAGAGATAAAACCATCTTTCAAGCGGAATAATCTAATACGAGGCTCGTTCTGGAATAATTCAATAACTTCCTCCTTGCTAGCTTTCCTCTTTATCTCGAAGACCATCATAGTTGCATGTCCATGGCAAACAGGAGCGGTTACTACAGCCGTTACTACGTGAATAGAGCTTACATAAGAAAAATCTAAACCTTGGTGACTGGGAATCTCTGAAGGGAGAAGAGCATCCACTGGTCCTTTATGAGTTTCGGAAATATCTGCCGCTCTTCTTACTATGGCGCAAAACATTTCCTTGAGGCCAAATGCCTCATCACAGGTAAAGGCTTGCCGAGCAATTCCTGTAGTATTACAGGAGAACATTTGGAGATACTTTGATTTGCGACACTTATCGTAGTTAGCCATAGGGTAAAAAATATTATCCCCTATTCCTCTTTCTTCTCCTGCTTGAAAAATAGCAGGTAATCCATGTTTTTCATATACCTCTTTATTCTTTGCTCCAACAGTCGGAGAAGCGGCATCCACTACTATATCAACTTTTCTCAAAAGGTCTTCCAAGAGCCCTTCAATAGGTATGCCTGCCTTTTCCATTTCCTTTCTCTTTTCTGGCAGAGCACAATATATAGGGTAATTTTTACCTGATTCCACAACTGCTCTTACCGGTAAAGTGGGAGCAACATCTACTACTCCTACCAACTCCATATCATCCTGTTTTACTATTGCATCTGCTACTCTCTCTCCTATGGTCCCGTAACCTGCTATAGCTACTCTTTTTTTAACCATTGGCAATCTCCCTTATCTCAATTTTTGCCTGGCAACGCCTTCTCAAAATGCTGTCGCTAGCTCGAATAGCTTCTTTAATTTCAGGTAAATTTACCTTACTTTTTCTCTCTTTAATAGCAATAACCCGAACTAAGAAATGAATCCGAAGTAATACCTCTGCCAGAAATTGGAGATAGAAAAACAAGTAATTTCGAGCACGAAAGTCAGTTAGAGCATAAGAATAAGCTAAGCGAAAAAGGAGCTGCCTTCTCATCCAAAATGTCATATACGCAAGAAGCAAATTTCTTCCCTCGTCGTCTGTTTCAATCTCCTTCAATTTTGATAATTCTATGCTTTGTGAAGTATCAGAAAAACTCCACTTCATTAATCCAGCATCGAATTTTATTGAATAAACTGTGGCTTTTCTCTTACTTATCTTTGTATTCAAGACTGGCTGGCTAAACTCTTTTTTTAAAAATGCGCGTGTTGGAATATCTTTTTGAAGAAAAATTTGCTTTTCAAACAACTGGTCCATAAGTTTTTTAGCTTGTTTTACTTTCATAATATTTCCCATTTTTCTCATCAAGGAACCACAAAGATTTACTCTTTCTTGAAATAAAAATACTCCCTCTTCTGTTCCTTTTTTAAGCGAATCCTCAATTAAACTTCTAGCCATGAAAGAACAAAGCTTTTTAGAGGTGTAGCAGTCTCTTTGCTTCAACAGACCTTCCAATTTATCGACCGTACTCTTAACTCTTTTCTTTAGGGAAGAACTAACCTTGAAATCTAGCTCTTCACCGAAAGTTTCTCCCGACTGAGATAGGAAAACTTCCTTTCCGTAATTAAGACCTGGACAGGAAAGATCTACATCTATTTCTGAATGAAAATACACCTCTTCAATAAAAGGATAGAGATGGCAATAGAGGGGCCTTTGAGGATAAATGGAGCAAAGCCTTTCCTTGCTGAGAAATATGCAATGGCCCTCATTTCTCTGAAGGTAACCCATTACTCTTTTCCCTTCCGTAGAATCCTTAACCCAGAAGTCATCACTTTTAGCAATCAACCTAATTTTCTCTACATCATCTGGCGAAAGGAAAATTCTATAATGACAACAGAGAGCGCATCCAGGTAAACACTCAAATTTCATTTTCTATCCAGGGTAGAGTTGTAGTTGCATAGGGAAGAACGATAACTTCTTTAGTCTTCTCCAATAGCTCATCCAACTCTTTCAAATCTGTTAAAGAATGAAGAAAGGCATTTTCTGTCTCAGAGGAATTCATTTCTGAGTAAAGGTAAACCTTGGCCCATTGAACTTCCTTGGCAAGAAGGTAGGCTTTATGAAGTCCCATTATGAACTTTTCTTTTATCCTTTGCATAATTTCTTCTGGATCTTTTGTTTCCTTCATCCACTTTCGAAAGATTTCAGAGCCCCAACCTTCTCGACATTGAGCAAAAAGAATTACCTTTCCTTTTTCTTTGACTACCTTCTCAGCTGATTCAATGGCCTTTTGAGATTGATAAAGGTCGATGTCTCTGGGGAACCCTCCACAAGAAGCAATGACTGAATCAACTCTTTGGGGAACTTTTACTTTGTACATCTCATCTACTAATTTTGCTCCTCGATAAAGGACTTCAAATACTCCTCCAGTAAAAGCTCTTACAATTTCCCCTTTTGAGTTTAAAACCACATTAAGGACAAAATCCGGTTTGGCCATTTGGATCACTTCCCTTAACTCCTCTTGTATAGGATTGCTCCTTAATATGCCTGCTCTTGCTTGAGTTGAATCTAATTGAGAATGAATATGTTTTATGGACTCTGCATCAGCAATACCTGGATGAATGCTCTTTGCCCCTCCTCCATATCCAAAAAATTGATGGTACTCAATATCACCAACTAGAATCTTGACGTCTACCTCCATAAAAGTTTTATTAATAGATATCTCTGAACCTCGAGAGGTTTGACCCAGAGAAACCAAGTTCTTTTTAGAATATGGGTCATGGTTTATTATCTTTATTCTATGACTAGTTTCTTTTCCTACTAACTTACTTATTTCTTCTCTTGTTAACTTACGGTGCAGCCCTGTGGCTATTATTATGGTTATGTCTTCTTCTTTTATTCCTGATGAGGTAAGTTCATCTATCAAGGGAGGAAGTATCTTTTGCGAAGGAAGAGGACGGGTGATATCATCGATAACTATGGCTATCTTATCTTTCAATTTAACAATATCTCTTAATCTCTCCGAGCCTATAGGATTCTTTAAAGCCCTCTCTATTTCGGTCTGGGCATTTTGTACGCCATCAATTTCTCTCGGTGTGAAAACTCCAACAAGCTTTTCTTCCGGAATTTCTATTCCAATTTCTCTTAAGCCATATTTAAGAGATACTCTCATTGGATAATTTCCCTCTTTCCATATAATACAATGACCCAAGGTGTTCAAGAAATCTGTCAACAAGGTAAATTACCGACGGATCACTCTATCTAATTCCCACTATATTTATCATAATTAGAGCGATTACCGCTATGACAGCAGAGGCGATGAATCCCGCTATAAACGGCTTCCACCCTAATTTACTCATCTTTCTCAGGTCAGTATTGAGACCTATTCCACACATTCCTACCAAGATAAGGAATTTACCTGCCACTGTGAAGTTATGGATGCCTGCAGGGGAAAAGAAACCGAATCCCCGAAGAAAAGCCATTACAACATAGCCAAAGAGAAACCAGGGAAACCCCCTGAGCACGTCTACCTTACTAGTAGACCTTACACCTACTTTATCTTTCTTGTATTTACTACTTCTATACCAAATGGCAACAGCGAAGGCTAAAGGTATCATGAAAGCATTTCTGGTAAGTTTTACCATAGTAGCTATCTCACCGGCGACATCTCCATAGATATACCCGGCCCCTACGACTTGAGGAGTAGAGTGAATGGCAGTACTAGCCCATACTCCAAATACCTTCTGACTGAAATCAAAAAGATGAGCAAGGTAGGGATACAAAAAGAGAGCAATAAGACCCCATACAGCTATAGTCCCTATGGCATAGCCGGTAACTTCTTCATCCGCTTCTATCAAAGGAGAGATAATAGCAATAGCTGTTCCTCCACAGATAGTTGTACCCACCCCTAAGAGAATTCCCAGTTTCTTCTTTAGACCCATCTTGCCCGCCAGATAATAGATCAGCCAGAAGGCAGAGACCATAGTAACAGCAAGAACAATCAACGCATAAGGCTCTATTTTCAATATCTCCAGAGTAAGAGAAGCTCCCAGAAAAATTATCCCCCATACCAGAATTTTCTCAAATTTGGCAATGCCGCTATAGCAAACCTTTGGGACTATTTTTGTGTTACGAAGGACAATCCCCATTACAAGACCAACTACAATAGCCTCCAGTGGATGTTGTCCTCCCACCACTATTATCTGCGAAATGAATCGCGAGACTATGGCCACAACAAGCATTAGAAGCCAACCTGGAATTAACCCCACGTTATTAAAAGTACTCCTTCCCATTAATAATCTCCTCTCCTTAAAACAAAGAAATCACTCATAGAAGCCACTTTCTATTATTCAAATAAGCTTTCTTTAGCGTATCACCTCGCAAGCCCTGTCTCAACGCTTCTAGGGCTAGGATATCCCCTGGGGGGATATTGCCCAAATTGACATTTAAGCCAAAACGAAGAATTAAGTGTTGCTGCTGGTTCTTAATAGGAGCTTCCCAGATTAAATCATCTACATCCGCTCCTCCCGATAAGATATCATCAATCTCAGATGTCTTAACATTACCTTTCTTATCATATATACCCACCCCTTTTCCTGCTTCTCTGGCTTCCACTATTACTTTAAAAACACCATTTCTTAAATCTTGTTCTACCTCTTGGTGCATCAAAGATAAAGCAGGTTTTTCCTCCGGTTTCTTTTTCCCTATCTCGGATACAACTCTAAATCCATTATCTAAAGCTTTTTTTACGGTATCCTTCCTTGTTTTCAAGTCCATCTCTATAGTTCCATCGGAAACCTCAATAGCAGAAAAGCCTAATTTTTTCGCTCTTTTCAGGTATTTATCATAAACTCCTTGCCATATAGTAATCTCTAAAAACGTCCCTCCCGGCATTACATCAATATCGGCCTCTCGCAAAATAGCTATCTTTCTCTTTGTTATTTCCTCATCATAAAATGCCGAAGTTCCAAAACTAAACTTCACTATATCAACATAATCGGCCGCTACCTCCACCAAATCTTTAGTAGCATTTAGACCTAATCCTTTATCCAGGATCATAGTAAGACCTGTCTTTCTAGGCCTAATACTTCTACCACTTACTGGTATCTGAAAAGTACCTTCCCAAGCTTTCATTCCTTTACTCCCTCCAGACAGTTTTTGGCCCCTGAAATTATCCTGACGGCCTTATCTAATTTTTCATAAACCATTAACTTGTTCACTGCATTAAGTCTTTTCTTGGAAGCCGAAAGACTATCCAACCCCAGAATAGGCATCTTCTCGTAGAGCAGAAAAGTCCCTCCTATCTTCTCAGAAGCACTATCAAAAAGTGATTTACAAAGAAAACGTTTATTTTCAACGGGTATGACTACACTTTCTTTCATATCTTTTTCAATGTGAGGAATGACCAAGGTTATTCTTGGATTTTTCAATTGAGGACTCGAGGCCTGATAGGGAGAAAGATCGACTACCAACTTAGTGCCCCATTCGTCTTCTACCTCTGGAAGCTCTACATTTAGCATTTCTCGTGCTTTCTGGAAATCATATTTAAGACTACCTAGCCTCACGTTGTCTAAAAGCGACCCTTTGAAAAAAATTAGCTCTTTCTTACGAAAATTAAAGTGTGTCATTTCTGTGGCAAATACCTTGAGGCCCTTTTCTATTCCTGCCAAAAGAAACGCAGTTTTCCCGGAACCTGCTCCTCCGCAGATTATAAAAAGCCGCTCAGTGTTTTCGTCAACAAGACTGCACGCATGAAAGTTGAAAATGCCACACTTTTCTTCCAGGACTTTCAAGACGAACCGAAAGAAGAGGCCTTCGTTGCCTAAGAGAGAAAAACGGAGATCGGAGGTTTCTTGCTCCATGGTCTTGAAATCCCCCCTGGCGAAGAGTACGTTTTCTACAATATTTATGGTAGGACTTTTATTCTCATTAAGGATGTGAAATTCTGCATCATTTTTTCTCCCATCTTTCGGTTCGACGATAAGAAAATCGGTATTTATATCTGCTATTGTCCCCTTCTTCCATTCTAATAGCTCTTGACAGTTGGATATTAATCCAATATTCGCCTCTGTGATGCTGACTCTTTTTCGCGTTAATTTTGAGTTCATACCTGATCCCCTTATTTAGGTAGAAGGGTTTTGGTCTTTTCTGCCAGGCGGTTCAATACTACCTTTTTAACATTCCTTATGTGCTCTCTTGCATATTTTTCTGCAAGATCCTCCTTGTGACCTACTACAGCCTCAATAATTTTCTTGTGCTCAAACAAAGATGCCTTAGCTCTTCCAGGAAAATTAACCGAAGTAGCCATTAAAAGTCTACTTTGTGCCCGTAAATGGGAAACCAAGTGGTAAAGTCTCTGGTTAGCGCTGATTTCGATGAGGAAATTATGAAACCTTATATCCGTATCGTTGTAGGCGCTAAGATTTCCTTGATTGTAATAGACCTCAAACTCTTCAACAAAAGAAGCTAGTTTTCTGCATCCTTGCTGATTTATTTTCTTGGCGGCTTCTCGGGCTGCGAATCCTTCCAGCATCTCGCGGAGATCGTAAATCTCTCTCGCCTCTTCTCCTGTGAGCTCAGCAACCCAAAAGCCTCGGTGGGCTTCCCCATCTAGTAGTCCATCCTTACTCAACCTAACTAAAGCCTCTCTTAC
>SDBU01002073.1_pt1 | contig 27308 bp, 26 predicted proteins | sample 2277071 | NCBI WGS metagenome assembly SDBU01 (sample SAMN10397929, study PRJNA504765) | marine sediment metagenome | isolation source: marine sediment core GS08_GC12, 126 cmbsf | place: Arctic Ocean: Gakkel Ridge, Loki's castle | collected 2008 | reverse complement strand
AAGCTGTGTCATAACTACCTCCTGGATGAAGTTGAGGTAGTCAGTATGGGTGTTCGCCTTTCATCTGAATAGAGTTCGCTTTTCAAATGAAAACAGTTCACTTTTGAAATTCAAATAACACATAACCTTCAGGGGGCGTGTGAAATACGGGGGGTTGACATGTGCTTAGCTCCGAGTGTATGCTTATTGTCATGCGGCGCGCTGGCCTGCGACGTGCCCCGTTTAGCGCGATTGGTATAATCCCGTATAGGTCAGTTGCATCTGAAGCCAGAAGTTTGCGCAGGGGGTTTTTTTGGCTGTTGTGCCTCGCCTGAGGCACCATCCGACATAAGGTCTCTCGAAGGAGGAAACGATGAGCGGCACGGACGTCCAGTTGATTGTCGTGGGTATCTGCATATTGGCCTTGCTCAGCGTGATTTTGGGCAGTAGGAGGATTCGGAAGCTCATCACGCATAGCTTCATACAAACCCTCAGCGGGCGGGGCGGAACACAGATGGAGCAATTTACAATTGGAAGCCGCGCCACCAATGTAGAATACATTGAACTAGATGACAACACGTCTGCATAAGGAGGGGGCTACGCGGTATGACAGCGCCAATACAACCACTTATTAGGCACGGCCTAAGAAGTACCCCCGGACGCAGAGCACTAGTGATTGTGCTAAGCCTTCTCGATTTCTTTCTACCGCTTGGAGGATTTATCCTCTCTAAGCACCCCGCCCTATCTGTCTACCCATTAGCCTTGTTTTGGGGCGGAATCTGTCTTGAGATTGCAAAAGTTTCCTTAGGGGCTTCGACTGGGATAGCTCTATATCACATACTTGACTGACACCAGGCCAAGTCTATTGGATAGCCCCGCCCTTATCATCGGCGGGGCTATCCTCTTGATAGATTGACTCTTGTGGTTCCTCTTCCTTTTGGCTTGGCTTCACGCGAAACAACCTGAGTAACGCGTCTTTGAATCTCAAAGGCTTCAAGGAAACTGGCTTCTCGCTTGTGCTTTTATTGTCCTTTTCGTTACCTTTTTTCGGTGGGAAAATGGTGTGAAGAGATATCTAGAATACCCAGTCGAGAAGCCAGTTTGCTAGGCCTATAGATGCTATCGTGAGAATCCCCCCGCTGACTATCACAATGAGACGAACCATCGAGCGTGACATCGAGGATGAGGCTCCAAGTGCCTGGTTGATTTGAGCACCAAGGGCACTGTAGACGACGCTTAGTGTGGTGATGATTACAGCCCCTCCCATCACAACACTAAGCACAAACTGTGCGATCCCCTTCCATACATTGATTGCCTCCGCACCAGTCTTAGGGGCAGTCTCGGGTGAGATGTAAACCTGTAATGCAGGAATAAGCGCTTTTGAGGAAGAAACTACAGCGAGCAAAATAACCATCGCAATAGCTTGCTGGAGTGCATGTGCATGGCCGATCGCATCACCTGTCGCGGTAGAAAGCTGCGCCTGCGCCAGGTTAACGACCAGTGACACGAAGAAATAAATAGCGATTACACCTGTGATTATGGTGACCCATTCATCAACTGCTGTGTTAAGAGCTTCCATGGTGGATCTGTCACCATTCCGTTTCAATCCCCGTTGCAGCTCTTGCTTTTGAACGCACACTCGCGTTAAAGCCTCCGATGCCCAATACTGGGAAGCTTCCAAAGATAGTGCTGGCCGTGCCGTTGACTCTGACCTCCACCTCTGCGCCACTTACCTGCACAGAAACAAGCGAAATCGTCATCCAATTGTCTTCGGCGATCCTTCCCTGCATTGCGGCGACTGCTTCCGTTGCTCGCTGCTGAGCCCAAGTCTCGTTCAGAACGAAGTTTCCCTTCGTAGCCTCGCTGAGTTCTAACGCGCCAGCAGCTGCTGAGGCTGCAGCATCTGCCGTGATTCTGATCTGATTACGCATCACCTGATACCGACCGAGATCCAGTGAGATGAAGAGGGCCATGATCAGAATCGGGATCAAGATCACAAATGCAACCACGACCTGTCCTCCTTCAGACTCACTGTCTCGGGCGCGAGTTCCCGGTCGTGCCCTATGGATTAAGTGTTCCTGGTGTGATCCACCCATCATCAGATCCTGCCGACATGAACGGTGAGTACATGAAAAACGCGGTTCCTCGAGGATTCTTAGCCCCTCCTTCCGATTGAAAGATCTCCCAGAAGTCCTTCCACACCAATACCGAGATATGGACGGTCATACCGCTTCCACCTCTTCGTGCCCAACCATGCTCCTTATGTGTATAGATATCAACAGTGCTGGATTCCCATAGTTGTTTCATGCCCTCGTCTGCGTGGAGCGTTGATTGTTGTGCGAGTGTGTTACCAGCAAGCCCATAACGTTCACGGGGCATAAATATAGCGCCACTGTAAGCAGCGTTCTGCGCGGCTAGCTTGAGGTAGGTCCACCAACCCGCGTAGGTGATCAGTAATATAAAGAGTCCCAAAACAGGAAGAATGATCACAAATTCCAATGTCGCTTGGCCACGTTTGGAGCGCTTTATCAATGAGATAATCCGATTTTTCATCTCGATATTCTTTCATGGTGCGCCATTGAATTCCCATATGGGTGCATACGTCGTCCCCCGGAGTGGAGCATCAAAGAATATCCCCGTTGGCGCCCATGGAAGATTAACGGTCCCTTGGATAGTAAACCGTTGTCCCCGCACCCCATTTCCGCTAAGCCATGCGTATGGATACTCGACCACCTCACTCGTCAGGCTCGAACTTGGTGCAACGCGGTCGCCAGTTGAAATCGAAAAACCTAGACCATACCCCGGCAAGGCTGCCTCAAGCGATGATCCCTCCAGGGACAGTGAAGCAGAAAGATGGTGGACATGCCAGCCAACTGCCAGAGCGAGGGCGAGGAAGAATATACCTATGAAGACAGGTATGATGATTGTGAATTCTAGAGTTGCCTGACCTTGCTGTGATCTGTTTTTGCCAAGAATAAACACGATTATCTTACTTTTGGGGTCTTAATCACTTGGAACATTAATTAATCAATGCCAAAAGCTACCAGGATATTTCTGCGGCTCGCTGTTTGACGTAGTTGCCGACTATGGCAATCACGGCGATAGCGACCAGCACAATTAGCGCGGCGATTGCGGTCCACTCAAGCGTATCCTGGCCTTCTTGATTGGAAAGAATCCCTTGTAAAAATAGCCCCTTCATTTCTAGCCTCCTGTACTCATATTGATGCATGCCTTGCGTCGATATGCGGTAGTAACATCACTCTAGCACGTTGTATAACGTGGAAACGTTATGTGTTCGTTATTTGCGAAGATAAGTTGAGGTCTGGACAAGCCCAAGGGGAAAAGACGCTACTCGTAGACATTTGGCTTATGCCTTGGAAGACTTAGCGACGATGAGCGAGATTGTATCTAGTGTATTGGGAATGATCAGGAAGGAAGGAAAAATTTCAAGGAGAAGCAGTCAACCCCCAGATTGCTAGAGTGGGTTTGAATTCTTGATTGACAATCTCAAACCACAGTTGGCTTGGGTCATTCGTGATTAACCCAATATGGAAGTACACCCAGCCGCTAGATAAGCAATAAACCGTCGGAGATGCAAATTGACTGAAATTCTCATCAGAGCTTGTTCGAAGGACAATTGTTTCACCCAATCTTTCGATGGATATTCTCAGAAAACCACCATAATCTCGTTCACCTTGAGTCTCGCATCCAGCCTGACCTTGCGGTCGCTCAACAGCCTCAGGTTCAACATCAATACTCACCATAACCAACATCGAATTCGGCGGGATGAACACCTCGGTGTTCTTGCTGAAATCGAAGAGGTTGGTGCGTAAACCCTCCGGCGCATACCTCTTCCTACCGGTAGCTGGTTCGTAGGTCATCGAGCGATCGCTTCCTGGTACGAGGAGGACTTCCTTCACGGTGAAGGTCTTGCCAGCGATCTCTGCCGAATCGCCGATATGGAGCATCGGCGGCCAGTCGTCGAAGTCCTGGCTCATCAGACGACCGGGGAATAATCCTGTTCTCTCGCCACCCGATCGGAAACCTGGAAAGGCAAGCTGAATTCGTTCCACGGGGTCTAGCACCGGAGGCTCGTATTGCTGCCGGACCTCTCCAACCTTCGCCGTCCGTAACGACGTATCCGAATTCGCTTGAGCACGAGCAGCAACAACTACCTGGATTGGAATAAATAGGGCAATCAAGACGCCTACCAGCATCAAGGCTATATTGTTCCGCCTCATTGGAGCCTCCAAGCCGGTCCTGTATTTCCAAGTACTATGTAAACATCGCTCAAAGACACACCTCGGGGCAGTGTACCAAGAAGGGCAAATCCATGGTCCGCTCCACGCACTTCGGCATGGACGCCGTAACGCACGGCGATCTCGCCGCCACTCCCCTGATACAGCGCCACGAATTCCATCGGCGCTACATTGAAAGTCCCATCCGCCTGGGGATACAGCAGATAAATATCGTCCGCACGATCCGTAACGGTGGAGATCTCGACAATGAGCCAGGGGTCGTTCCGGTTTTGTGGAAGAAAATCCTGACCATGCAGGTTGTCGTTGACGAGGATCGTCTGAGTGGTGGTCCAGGCGTCACGGACCGAGATGCCGTGAGCTTCCTCTCCGAAATCCAGGATCGGGACGGGCATTTTGATACGGAGTGTCTCTAGATCGCTCGTGACCATGGGCAGCTCGTCGATGTTCAAACATGGCCTGCTTTTACAGATGCTCGCAGTGGAGGTGGAATCGTAGTTGGCGTCGTATAGTTCAACCTCCCAGATAGGAAGCGAAGGCGATTGCCCATTCCCATCGAGATCTGATAATGCCAACCAGACATTCGATGTGTCATCCGGTAGATCTGCCTCGAGCCAGGTGAACTCGGATAGGATCTGCACCCCCTTGAACGATGCCATCAAGCCGTCCAGATCGTTCTGTGCATACAGATCCAGGTTTGCCCTGTCCCTCAACGCCATCCGATCCCAGTCCTCCCCTAAAGCCTCCATACCAGGGAAATAAAACTGCAGGAAGAAGCGACCGAAGCGTCCCTCATCGTCCGACCGGCATACGATTTCGTAAGGCTCATGGTGCTGATACCACACGCCCACACCCGGGCAATCCCCTGGAGGAGGGACGCCGGCGAAGTCGATAGTCATTGGAGAACTGGACCGGGCACCTATGGTTCCCCTTGTGTAGGACATCCCGATTCCAACGGAAACCCACACTGGACCCTCGTATACGGTTTGGAGCCCTTCGTTGGGGATCACGCTCGTGGGGGTAGCTGCAAGCCCGGGCGGCGGGGCTGGTCCTTCTTCAGCCAGCTCCACCTCATCCATGTCCCACACCACGACAGCCGCTTCATGGAGCAGGTGCCACTCACCGGCCGGCAGGTGATTCAGGCTTGCCCACGCCGTCGTTACTTCCTCGTCCTTTGCATCCTCGGGCAGAAATCGCCATTCGTGTCGTGCTTCCTCCACAGGTACGGCGGAGAGGCATAACATCCATCCCTCCCGGATTTCTCCGGGATCGAGACGTCTGCCCGGTTCATACCAGGGCTGGGGTGGGGTGAAGGCCTGGGGATCGAATCGTTTTCCCGTATCTGGCGCAGTATATGCGCTTATTCCATCTGTGTACTCGAGGGATGCGCAGGGGAGCCCGTACTCTGATTCTGGATCAACCATTCCTAATGGGGGCCAAGTGTTTGATAAGTTCTCCCCAGTGTTCCTAGGTGTTAAAAAGGGGTCATTTACCGTGTGATCCGAGGGGGCACGAGCCCTGATATATACGGCGAGAGTTGTGAGTTCAGCATCTTCAAATCGACCCCGCCAATCTTGTGCGCCAGGGTGCAGGATTGCGTCCTCGCCAGAGGGGTTGGAATACAGCCATCGATCGAGCGGGATCTCCCGGGGATCCTCCACAACGCGCAGCACCTGCACGAAAGCCCCACTTGCGGGATCCTGGAATTCGGGATGGAAGATTGTGTCAACAGGGGGTTCAGGAACGCTAACCAGGGGCAGTTTCACGATGTCATAGGGACCGATTTCGCTCTTCGCCGCTCCGGCAAGCTCACTGCTGACGATCTCGGCAGGCGCGCTCTCAGTTGGGCGGCCGCAAGCTGCCGCTGTTAATACAAGAGTGGCCAGAAGCAGAAGCCAGATGTGTGAAAAAGAACGGTTCGCCATGCCCCCACCTGATCGCACCGTCCAGTCTATCAGACAATACCTTCACGGGTAAGGAGGATCAGCGTGGGCAGGATCGTCACCAGAATGCTCGCTAGCAGGATGACGACCGAAGTCAGTAGAATCACCTTGATCCTTGCCCTATTACCCTCTTCAATGATCTCCAGCTTCAAACGCTGGCGCATGGCGGTGGCGCGCATCTGGAAGGGCTCAACCAGACTCTGTCCCTTCTGGATGGCCACTGTCACCATTCCCAGAAACTCGTCGAATTGGGGCGTTCTTGGTAGGTCCAGGCGAACCTCCTGAGTGGCCTCGAGGATCGAGCGCCCCATGCTGATGCTGGATGCTAATCGACCGCAAGCCACGCCAAAAAGTCCGACGTTCTGCGTTTGAGCCAGCGCCTCGGCGATGTCCGCCCCTGAGCGTAAGAAGAGGGCGATACGATCGAGTCCGAAGCCCATCTCCTTCAACAAGCGATCCCTGCGTTTCTGAATAGTCCGGTTCACGATGCGATCCGGCAGCATGAACCCATATACTGCGCCGAGAGTTGCGAATAATGCAGATCCAAGAGGAAGCATCGGTATGCCGAGCAGCGGATCCAGCGCAAAGCTGATCGCGAGCGCCGCTCCCATATAGATGAGCGCCAGGACCATTCTTCGGGTGTGAAATTCCACCGGCGAGGGGTAGATCAAGCCGGAGCGTCGTAAACGATCGAGGAGGTCCTCGCCCTCCGGTCGTATCCTGCGGCTCAGATCGATCAACAGTGTCTGCAGGATGGTCCCCTCAGCCAGGCCGATCAGACGAGGTCCGCTCTCCGTGCCCCGTATCCGCAGAAACGCCGATCGCGGCATAGCGAAGGAGGCCACTATTATAAACAGTCCGAAGCCGGCCATGGCGGACAGCAGCAGTGGGATCAATCTTCCTGTCATGTATTCTCCTCAGACATCTTCGATTTCGAGCACCTTTGAAACATTCGCCAACGCCCGTGAGCCCAGCAAGAACCCCACCAGCGCCAGCATGTAGGCGACCGTTTGGAGCAACTCCCCGCTCGGCGATGCGTAAATTTGGGCCAGCGCGGGTGATGAGAAGCGCAAGAGGGCCACAAGGATCACGGGGGCTACGGCCACGAGCCTCATCTGGCTGCGAACACCGGATAGCTCTGACTGCATCCGCTTACGCTCGCTGGCAGTCTCGCGAATGGTTGTGCTCAAAGGGCTCAAGATCTGCTGCAGCGGGATCGTAGCACCGCGGTTGGACCACACGGTGATCGTGTCGACGAGCAGATCGAGCGAGCTGCTCCGTCTCGACCGCTGCACATCTTCAAAGGCCCCGTGGATGCTCGCGCCGGATGTGATCTGGCCGGCGACGAAGCTGAAATCGTCTTTTGCGACCTCCGGCGCCATCTCCGCCGCGTGGTTCATGGCTCCCTTCAGCGAACCGTACAATTGTGCGCCGACACCGAGCCGGTCGCACATATCCGCCAGTGTTTCCTCGTATTCGAGACGTTTGGCATCCCGACGCTGGTAAAGCCATTGGATGTACAGAATCAACCCGACGGCGCCCATCAGAATCGACACACCGATTGCGCCGGTCAATAAGTACGCAGCCAGGGAAGACAAGAGTGTGGTCAGGAGACCGACGCGGATGAAACCTGCTGGTGTCACTTCAAGGTCCGCCTGAGCGATGGCAGCAGCAAGGCCGTGCTTGCGAAAGGTCTTGATGGGGTTAACGGAGGGATCGGCTGGAGACCGGGATTTCTCGCCAGGTTCTCCCATCAATCGTGCGATCCGTTCGAGTCCCCCGGTCTTGCGCCTGGCTGTCAGGGATAGAACGATTAGGAAGATGCCAACACCGCCAAGAAAGGATAGGAAGATGCTCGTGAGCATTGGTTATTACTCCTTCATGAGGGTTCCAGGAATCCCGCGTCTATTCCGACGTCCCGCAAGGCATCGGCGTGAGCCGATGAAGTCAAGGGACCGTCCAACCTCTGCCCGTCATGCCGGAAGATGGAGATCAGCTCGGGTTCGTAGCTCCCGCCTTTCTTGATCACTTCGCCTGTCAGCTCAGCGATGGCGCGCACGCGCCGGACGGTCCGGCCGTTCGTCCGTGTGACCTCGAGGGATATGGCGATGTCAAGCGTGGAAGCGACCATGTGTGCGGCTCTCCACGTGTCCAGGAATCTGCCGCGTTCGCTCTGCGCGAGCATCAGGAAGATCCGCCCGAAGAGCTCCTCGACGCCGTAAGCATGAACGCTGGTCAGGCCGTTCTTGTGCCCCGTGTTGAGGGCATTGAGCAGGTCGAACACCTCCGCGCCGCGCGCCTCGCCCAGAGTCAGGGCATCCGGTCGATGGCGTAATGCAAGCTTGACCAGGTCCTCCTGTGTGATGGGCGGCACACCCTCCAGTGATTCGGGACGCGTCCGCAGGTAGAGTACGTTGTTTGGTTTTTCATCCTCGGGGTAAAGCACGATCTCGGGTGTGTCCTCAATGATGAGCACGCGCTTTCCTGCAGGGATTTTTCGGCCCAGCGCCATGAGCAGTGTCGTCTTTCCCGATCCTGTCGGTCCGACGGTCACGATGTTCAACCCCGCCAGCACTGCGCCGTGAAGGTAACTTGCTGCCTCAGGAGAGAGCATCCCTTCCAGCTCACCTTCGAGCAGTTCCCCATAGTCAGGGATTTGAGCATTTGCCTCGAGCCTCTCTGCGCCGTTCTCATCCGGCTGTACCATGTCCTCCAGGTTGATGTCCCGCGCTCTGGGGATGCGGATCACAGCCGCCGGCCAGGGCGTCGCCACGGGGTGAGTTACGACGCCGATACGTTCCTTGCCCGGGAGGACGGCATCGGCGATGGGCATAACCATGTTTGCCTGCCGGTTGGACCCGGCGATCCCCCGATTGAGCATCTCCAACAGCCGCTCCGGCGATTCGAAATGAATGTCCGTCTCCTCCCAACGTCCCTGACGGTGGACCATCACCTCATTCGGGCCGTTCACGGCGATGTCCTCGATCGAATCGTCTTCCAATAAGGGATCCAAGGGGCCCATCCCCAGCAGGTCGGCCAGTGCCCGGCTCACAAATAGCTCCGGGTCGAAGGGGATCCTTTCACGGTTCTCTCTCAGGGCATGGTCGTTGAAGGAGATGTAGACCTGGCTGGCCAGCTTTGCAGCTTCATCGGTGACCCGCGGTCCAGCAGCCCCCAGCTGATCTGGAGCGAATGTCCCCGTCAATCGGCGACGCACTTCGACAAGCGCTTCCTGGTAGGGGTCGCGACCTGCAAATGCTTCCCCTAATTCCTGAACGGCGAATCCCTCCTCGAAATACGTCTGCTCCACAGTAGTTCTCCTCGGACTCTAAAATGCTAACAGCGGGTTCTATGCGTGCGGTTTGATTCGCTTCCCTCGCAGGATGCCGAAACCTCGTTTGACCCTCCCGTTCTTCATCCTCTCTGACCACGCCGCCCCAATGGGCGGATAGAACTGCGCCGCCAGCTCAGCGATCCCATTCATTGTTGCTTCCGTTGGGGCAGGGTTCTTGCGTTCATTGGCGTATTTGGCGATGTAGGAGATGCCCTCGTTCCCTGCACGCGTGACGTTCCCGGTTGTGTCCAATGGGAGGATTCCTATCGCCGAGACCTTTGCGAAATTGGCTGCTTCCTGCAGCGAAACCCCCAGATCGTCCTGCCATTTGTTGATGACGAGCCCAAAGCGTTCTTTGTCGATCCCGATCCTTGGAATCACGGTCTTGTGGACGCCTTCCTTGACATCAGCAATGCTGGTCATATCCGGCTCGCAAACCACCAGGATGTAATCAACTTCGTGCAGCACACCCTGATGGAAGCCCACATTCATCGAGCTTCCTGGATCGACAATCACGAAGTCATAATTCCTTGAAAGAAGCGGTAAAAGAAATCGGGCGAACTCCATGCCAGCCTCTCCGGCCAGGTGTTCGTGTCTGGACTGCTCCATGTTCATCACGCCTGCCAGGACCTTCAAGTTGGGCGCGCCTTTCACCGCAGTCATTAGCCCCTCGATTCGCTGTGGTATGTCTGCCTCCAGAGAGGGGCGTCCTTTGCTCGTGTGGTATGCAGAGGCGGCGTTGAGAATGCCATAGGGGGCATCGACATTTAGCCGCAGGCGCACGTGGCCCCCATTCATATTGGCGTCCACCAGCGCGACTTTCCGTCCGCCGATGGCGGCAAGCGTTGCAGCTATCTCGCAGGCGATGGTTGTCTTGCCCACACCGCCTTTTGGCGCCCATACACCGATGACCTGTCGCTGCCATGAACTCACCCCAGCGGCAGCCGTTGCAGTGCGTATGGTTTCCGGGACCCCGGCTCCCCACGCTCCCTTGCCCCACTGGGCCGCCAACGCCTGGAATAGAGGCGGCAGCTCAGTACAAATCCGCTCGATGGTTCCCGGATTGAGAGGTAGGTTGAACACGGCATCCAGATGGACATCGAGCATGGCCTCCATCTGGCTGGATCCCGGTTGCGCCAGACCCACAACGCCAAGGGGGTACTTTGCACCCTCTCGCAGGCTCCTCACGTCAGGCAGACTGTATCCATCCACCTCGGCGTCGATGAGGACAAGCTGCGGTCGCATCTGATCGATCGTGCGCTGAGCGCTGCCCTTTTCGAAGATGGGTAAGGTCGTGATCACGCGAACAGGGCGTTCGGTGGCGATATGAAGGTCACGGAGGAGCTGTTGGCTAAGGTCCGGTCGAACGAAGGCGAGAGCGCTGAGATATTCAAATTCCATCATCTGCCATCCTCATGGTCATCAATCTTGTCGATCGTATTGGATAAGTCATGGAACGATCCATTGCTTTGTCTCTACGGCGTTGGCGTGGTCGTCAGCGTAGGAGTCGCCGTAGGGTTGGGTGTCGACGTATTCTGTGCCGTCACTGTTGGGGTGGGTGTGGGCGCCAGAGCCTCACGGTCGGCGTAGAACAAATCGAGCAGATCCTGAAGGGAGGCTCCCATCGTTGGACCGTCTAGCTCACCCTCGGCCAACGGCGATAGGAGCCCGATCTGGAGGATGCCTGCGCTGGATGCCATGGTGATCATCTCGAAGGCGTCGCGAGGGATGATTACCTCCAGCCCGATCACATCACCCAATTCAATGGTCGTATCACCGGCCGATGTGAATGAGGACACTGTTCGTTCACGAATCACTCGCACCACTGGTGCGCCGTGAATGAGCACTTTAGCAAGGGGTTCACGAATATCCGGCAGCGAAGTCGGTGTCGGCGTAACCGTTGGCGTCTCCTCGAGAGGTGGGAGATCGATCCCGCTTCCTTGGGCCAGTTCTTCCAGCAATTCCTCTGGGGATGCGTTCACCGGGCTGATGAAGCCTCCCATGCCAGGTGGAGCCGGTATGTACTCAGTTTGATCCATCACCACCGGGTCTCGCACTTGATCGACGGCTACTGCCAGGTCCACCCGGTCGCCCGAAGAGATGCTTTCCGGAGCAGTTCCCCGGGTCGAGATCACGACTAGCATCATGTTGGGATCGTCCATGCCCAGGCGTGTCAGTCGAGCGGCAGCCGGGTTCTCCTTTGCGACGATTGCGCTTAGAAGGATGGGTTCGAACTTGAGCACGTCCTGGATGAGCACGCCCCCGGAAGTCCTCATGATTTCAAGTTCCTCAGGCTTTAGAAGAGATTGCAGTATCGGCTGGGCTGAGGACTTGAGTTGGAGGGGTACCAGCACCAACAGGTCATCGGGGATGTCGATCAATCTCGTTCCGGCTTGGATATCCTCTCGTGCTGCCACGACGAGCGATGGGGCAGGCGCAAAGGCTGTGTTCATCATAAATAGTGCGCCTCCACCAACCACTGCGAATACCAGACCAACGATGAGCATGAAGCGATTGACTCTCATGATTTCAAAACCTCCTCATCCACGCCCGATTCTCGAACTTATCGATAACGGGCTTTGACCTTCTCTGTAACGCCTTCTAAAACCAGCCTTACTGTTTCCCGCTGCATCGGGGAAAGGTCGTCCACGTCTGCTGTTTCAAGAGCGAGCCAGCCGCGGGTGAACCATTCCAACCCTGGTCCTGCTTCTGCGGACCTGCTCAAGTCCCGTGCCCTAGCGGCTGCGATAGCTGTCGAACAATCCGTCATCCGCTGGATGGCCTGCCCGAGCTCCACGACCCAATCGGGGGTCTTCCCGAGCGCTTGGAGATGGTCCTGTACAGTTGGGCAGCTTCGCATAGGTCTCACGCTCCAAAGAAGATCGTCTGAAGAAAGCCCGCTATCTCTGCTTCTTCCTCGTTTGAGATCAGATTCCGAGCCCGCTCACGTGCATCCAGATGTCTGCGCACAACGCTGACGATCGACTTGTCGGTCGCTGCTCGAGTGGCGAATTCAAGGGATCGGCTTTTCTCCCCTCCACAGGCTGCGTGAGCGCAGGCCAGCGTGAGCGTGGTGTAATCGGCTTCCATTCTTTTTGCTTGCTTGACAAGACGGCGCACGATGGACTTCGATGCGCCTGTTCGGTCTGAAAGAGCCGACAGGGCGTCTTCATCATCCGGATCCGGAAAACCTAGAATGTTCTTGTTCTTTTGCGAATTCGAAGAGCTGTTCCCACGCGTCCGGACACGAGCTCTCTTGCTGACCTTTCCCGTTGCGCTTTGGCTTGAATGATCGCTCTCTTCAGGGCTCACTTCATCGAATTCCATCGCTGATTTTGCTGCGGCGAGGGGCTCGATCCCACCGTCCACCATCTGTCGAAAAGTGGCAGCCTGGGCCTGTGAAGCTTTTGTCAGGATGGCAGCCAACTCCATCTGCGAATCTTCAGGGATGTTCTCAAACGACGATTGCAGCTCCTGGACGGCTCGCGGCGCCATACCTTCGGCGAAGCATCTTCGCAGGACGGGTGTGCTTTTTTCATAGGCGCTGACCAGGCTGGACACCGTGCCGAAGGGAAGCCCGCTTCGACGTGCCAGCTTTCGCAGGCTCAACTGAGGATCGCTTCCTTTCAAGGCCATCAAGCTGAGGACTTTTTCATAAGCAGTCAGCTCGCGGTGCCCCAGGTTCTCCGCCAGTGCGAAAGCCTGGAGGTCGTCCTCCGCCTTGGCGATGATAGCGTCGATGGTCTGCAGGTCCGCGAGCCTTGCAGCCGCCAGTCGCCGGTTTCCTGCGATGGGACGATAGGTTCCCGCCTCACCCAGTCCAGTCGACAACCTCTCTAGATAGATCGGCTCGAGCACGCCGTGCTTCTTGACGCTCTCGAGCAGCTCTGCGTCCTTCGGAAACATCTTCGGATCGAACGTGACAAGTCTGCTCTGGTGGGGCGAATCATCACTGATGTACTCGATAGGAACAGGCAGGTGCGATCGCTGAAGCCGGAAGCCAAGTTCTCTTGCACCAATGGACTGACCCTGAGTGCCGAACTCGCCTTCCGCCAGGGAAAGTTCCTCTAGCAAGCTTTCAGGTGCAGCGCCTCTACCTGCCATTCGCTGTCTCCATGTGTGTGTGCAGCGCATAATCGAACTCCGCTCCTCGACCGTTTCCTCCCAATTGATCCTGGTCTTGACCGGACGCAGGGTTGGCCTTCTTCGATCTTTCTTCGTCAGATGTCTCGTCGAAGATGAACTGGCAGATCTCGTCCATGACGGGGATGAATTTCTTGGGGAAGGTGCCGTAGCGCCATCGTCCGCGCAGGATGGTTCGCGAATAGGGAATCCCGGTTAGAACATCAAATCCCATGGTTGACAATGCTTGGCTCGTCTTCAGTTTTCGCCGCCAGCGTTCGAGCTCTCGGTCTTCCCAATTGGCGCTCCCAATGCCCATGGGTAGGAGCGCACCGCGTTTAAGGCTATGTTGAAGAGCGACTTTCAAAGTGTTGATCGTCGGTTTGGCCGTCTGCTGGGAAAGCATCACAGGGATCAGGACTACATCTGCAGCGACGATCCCCATCTCCACGAGAGTGGGGTGAGTTCCCGTGTCTATGATCAGAACAGTGTTTTCAGGGAAAGGTGCGCTCTCCAGCGCGTATTTCAAGGAGGCAAGGGGAGGGGCTGCGTTGGCGATGCTGACCAGGTCCGCATGTCCGGGTATGACGAAGATCTGCTCATTATGACGGCTCTTTCGCGCCGCCTGGCTCATGAGTTCCCTTGATGGGATGCCCTCTGTTTCCAACCGTAGGATGTCAACCAGAGTCGGTGGATCGATCTGACCACCTAGGAGAATCGATGATGCGCCTCCCTGGGGGTCCATGTCGACGACGATGATTTTCTTCTGGTCTCTGAGGGTGAGATAACGAGCGAGCATGGCGGCGATGGTTGTCTTGCCAACGCCGCCTTTCATGGATGTTATTGTGACGACCATGCGCTCTCCAATCACCGGGCAGGAGGGTGTCGGAGAAGCCGCAAACTGCAGGATGGGTGTAAGGTTATGATGGGGACACAACCAATCACCAAGCAGCTTCCCCTTGCTTGCGACTTTAGCACGTCAGCATGCCGCTGTGCGTTAGGTGATCGTTAGATGGAGGTCGGACTGGAATTTAAGTTACCTGGAAGTATTAATCTGAGAAGGTTCGTACTCTTCCTCTCGGAGACTTTCTTGAAATGTGTATGTATACATACAGATAGAGTAAAAACCATATCTCGTGATGTTGGCTTGTGAGAGCCATAAACCGGTAGATCCTAACTCACGAAGAAGTAATCTCCCCCACCGGGGGACACTAATATGATTCACACAAACATAATAGGAATTATTACCAGGAAGCACACGAGCATAGAAATGATCTAATTCATCACGGATGATTCATGGGAAATTTGTTATGAGAATACCAATTCTCTTACTTGGCGTTTTGTTTCGGTAGGTGGACACACCATTCGTTAGACCATCCACCATAACCTACTCGAGTAGGACTCGAACCACTAACCTACCGGACAGAGGTGCTATTCCTGTTCGTATACAGATTCTTATAAAAGTCGAACGGCCTCGAATTGAGCAGTCGGGAGGGCATTACGGGGAGCGTCGGCGCCTCTCGTAGTCAGCCCAGCCTCTGATGGCAGCGACGACTTTCTCGAAGGTAGGCGTGGCGTCGGTGATAGAAACTCCTGAAAAAATGAATGCGCCGCGACCGTATGTGTAGGCGCCGAGGATGCACAGAGTGTTGCGGGGATCCCTGAGCATGGGCAGTAACTGGGCGGGAGCGATGGGATATGCCCGGAAGGTGGTGATGGCAGGGGACCTCCCAGCAGATGCGATGTTGCCGAACTTGTCGACATCGAGTTGGAGCTGAGTGGCTTGAACTTCAAGCGGTTCGGATGATGGAGTGAGGTTGGGGAAGAGATCCTGAAAGAGGGGCTTCCATTGAGCAGTGTTATTGACGACGGCCTCAACACGCCCAGCAGTCTCTCTCTGCCGAGTTGAGGGATTATAGCGGTACCAGAATGGGATTCCGGCGACACAAACGAACACCCCTCCGTTCCATACGTAGTCGCGGATCTGGGTGACGGTTGAATTAGTGAGGAAGTCTGCCTCAGGGTAAACCTCGCCAAACGGGTTAACTACGATTTCCGGCGGTGGCTGGGCGTTGATTGCACTGGCGGGACCGATAAAGGCGCGGCATTGCAGCTTAGCGAGGGTCGCTTGCCAATCCTGGGGCGGGCGATTCGAGTGTATTGGGACAGGAGGGGTTTCTTGAGGAGACGCCTCGATGGTGCCGTCCAGTACAAGGACACGTGGCCTACTGAAACGCGCTGCGCGAAGACGCCCTGCCAATGTGGAAAGCAGTGTTTCTAGGAATTGGTGATAGGTGATTGAGTAGAGAAGCAGAGCCAGGATGGCAGCTGCAACTGTAAGCGTCAAGAGCCAGACTGGTACAAGCTGGTTGGCTGCGATATTGGTGAGGATTATAGCGGCGAGCGATATCGCCAGGGGTGCGATGAGGAGAGTAAGCCATCTTGCCGTGCGTGCTCGAAGTGAAGACAGATCGGTCATTTGTGCCCCCTTGGGAAGTGATGCGGAATTGTGATCGCTACCTCAGGTGGTCTGAAAGTTAATATTTGGAATTATTGCCCATATCATATGCTGAAAAGGGAAAAATGTGGAATCGCCAAATAGCATTGTGATAAGAGCCCTTATCAAAACACAAATCCCGCGAGAATGCGGGATCTGCTATTCACCTGGGGCTTAAAAGCCCTTGTGTTATTGCCGAAATAATTTCTCGCAAATAATTGATCTCGGATATGCGAGTAGTTATTTAATAGCAAATTTGGTGAAACCGATTGACTCTAGAAATTTTTTCAGATTAAGACTATTCAGTTTGATGCTTAGATCATTAAAGAGTGGGTGATTAGGTATGTTGCCCTCTACTATATAACCTTTAATTCTAGTTTGATCAGATTTCAAAATTAACGCACCAACAACGATTGTATGATTAGGTCTTGAAAACTGCTGCACAGAAAAATCAAGAGTATGGCTAGCTTTTTGCTTCATTCTCCTAGATGTGAAAATAGGACTAATCGCAATCAATTTACGAAATTGCTGATCAGTACCACTATCTGAATTAGCCCATATATCAACAAATTCAAGCACATTGATCATAGCGTTTCGGATTGAAGATTTTGATTTAGTGGATGATGCACGGAGACGATGTGTAATTTGTCTTGCTAATTCGAGTGATTCTCGGCGAGATCTTTTTAATGATGAAAATACTCGTTGCTTGTAAGAATTACCCCAAATAAGTGGATCTATCAAAGAAATGGCATTCCCAAGGAATGCAGGACCTTTTGTCTCTTTATCAGGCCAGAGCTCTATCTGGTCAACGAACCAATCACGATATTTGTCTGGTTGGAATCCATTATTTAGGAGTCTTTCATCGAAAACATAATGATCGAATGAGTTATCTATGCTATCTGCCAACCGTCTTACTACAGGATCTATTGACTCTGGAATAATGCTGGTCATCTGTGGGTATTTACTACGGTGGAGGATAAGATGCATAAGTTCGTGTGCGATCATATACTCGTCGATTCGAGCCAGGTCAAGAAAGATGGTTTCTTGACCTAATTCATCAGTAGAGAGAGCTGCACCAGCACTGCGAATTAATAATTCCTTGTCTAGCATCACATCAATATTAATCTCTGAATTGGGGTTGAGTTTTTCAGCCTCGTCAATGAGTGAGTCAATTCGGGGGGTTATAAGATTAGGTGTTCCTCGAATTTCAGAATTTATAGCTGCCATCTATTAATCATCTCGACAGTCGAATTATTTGTGTGGAAAAAATGTATTATATATTTCTTGTTCAAAGAGCCTGTTACATCTAATTATCATCTAAAGTATCGTCAACTTCGACATCTGGCCAGGTAACTGCATTGATAATAATAGCGGGAACCGGGATGCCCATTAGACAATGCATTCTGCCCAATAAGTCAGCAAATCCAGATCGGAAGGAATTTAATGATCGAGCTATTTCCTTATAAGAAAAAGTATATTTGGATTTCTTGGGATGAATAACAAAGTCATCCCGCAACCTCTTAAGACGTATAAAGTCGTTCCACATCTTTCCGTCACGCGGGATTTCTTTCCCCCTAGTAATTTTTGGTATCCATTCTTTTATCTTATCTTCTAGCGAGAACCTTTTTTGTGCACTATCCTGAAGGGGATCTTCTGGATGTGAATCGTTCCAAAGGGAAGCGCGCCACCCAATGAATGCCTCGATGCTGGCCTGTCCTTGAGCTAAACATTCCTGCAATCCATCAACGGATCCTTCATTTACAGCCCGATCGCGTGCCTTGCAAGCTGCACGGAATTTTGCTTCGTAGGTGGAAAATTCAATTACTCCAGTATCCTGAACTTGCACTTGCTCGTTTAGATTTTGATCTACAATAGCAATTTGCCCATCGCCAGGGTGAGCATCCCAGGTAGAAGTTATTAGATTCTCAAAATAGGGAATCGGATTATTGTGGTTGCGGCACTGTTCAACGACACTATTAAAATCAAACCCTTGTACCGCATAAAATTGGACAACCTGTTTTCTCGTCTTTAGGTTAAGTGGAAAACCGATTTTGCTGAAGCTGGCATAAAGCATTATCTTATCAGCAGCCTGCTTCCTGGAAATTTTCCCTTTGTATCTCAGCACGCTGCGCGTCATCCGTCAAACCCCACTTCATGCCATGCCTAAGGCTTCGGGCTGATGAGCCCCCTGCTCTCTACACCGATTGCAATTCTCTTTCCAATTCCTTCCAACCTTTCTTGGGGTGTACTGGAAGTTTGAGATTCTTATGACCACGTGAAGCTATCGTACTATAAAGCTCTTTCAGTTCGGTTCTATCAATTCCTAACTTCTCTGATAGGCGCTTTATGTAATGGACCACAGTCGAGACTCCTATCGAATCGCTAGGGTCAAACATGGGAAATTCTTTTAGGAGTTCAGGGCTGGATATTCCGCCACAATTCTGAGGTCCGTTAACATCAATATAGGCGACATCAAGATACGTTTCTAGAGCAAGCTTTTCCTTTCCCTCTTTCCGTAGGTGGTCAGCCATATTGAGTCTAGTGTTTCTGTAGAGTCCCCAGTTGCGCTGCCCGCTATGCTTCATCAGTGCTGTATTAAGTAAATACCAACGCACATCGCCGTCAATTGGCTCTTGCCCGAATCGTTCCCTGAGCATAGCCCTGGCTTGCTCGAATTCTCGCTGCTCCTCTTTGTGTATTTCGTAAGTTCCATGAACTTTCATCCACTGAACATCGATCGCATCACGCTGTTCTTCTGTAACAAGCACCTTCTTCTGATCAGCAGGGCGCGTGCGTACATAAATGTATTCATCGCAATGCGGACACTTTTTCTTCCTGCTGGGGCGCTTGTCAAGATGTGCTTCGCAATGCGGGCAAACAGATTCGAGGTTGCCAATCATTTCAGGTTTCGGTTCTTTGCTAAAGACTTTATTTAGGAAAGACATAGAGGACCCCCATGAGTGTGTAGCCAACTAATATTGAATGGTGATAATTTGAAAATCTTCGTATTGCTCAAACATCACCAGGATCGATATCCCTTTTATCATCCTCAAGAAATTCATAGTACTGCATTTCATCATGCAGAGCTAAGGCTCGTACATGGATGATTCTTTGAAGGTCACCATCATTTAGTTTCTTCGCGAAGCTTAGAAGCTCTGCTTGTAGTGCTGTTATTTTTTCTGGTTGGGCTGTGGATCAGATTCCTCGGAATCCTTGTATTTACGAGAGGTGCGCCGTACAGGGATCGAACCTGTGACCTTGGGCTTAAAAGCCCTTGTGTCAGTATGCATTAGTTAGCAGTTAATCAACCTGATAGAGGTGTAATTTAAATCCGAATATAGAGTCTAACGGCGTTGAGCTCAGCCGTCACGCTCGATACTTGAATTGCCTATCAATAAACCGATATCCGGATCGGGAATTGCAAATCGCGGCGACCGCGCGTTCGGCTGCAACGGTTAGGCGGCAGGATCCTGGCCATTCTCGACTTCAATAAAGGGACTTATCTTAGACTGCGTGAGCGTCTCCACTAGTGGCATGACGAGCTCCTTGGCAATCCTCCTCGGATTATCCACAAGATCTAAAGCTGAATATCTTTGGCAACGTAAATATCTATCCTTGGGATAACGCCTGGGTCCAATTCCCAAAAACCCTGTGTATGCATCAGGAAGTGCCCCATTTAGCCCTGTAATGGCAAGACCTATATCTGCCAGGCCATAATAAGAAGCTCGCCTATACAATTCAGAGGCGAATAAGAGGGTGCGAAGAGTGATTCCGGCTACAATTGGAGGGAATACAATTAGCGTTCCATCCTCTCTTCTCTCAGCTCCCCTGCCACAAAACAAGCGACATGATCCATCAAAACCAACTTCAATGTCCAAGACCAATTTAACTTTCTTTTCTTTGTCAGCTTCTCCAATATGGCCTAGTTCCCCGAGATAGCTATCAGGCTGACGTATCCATCTACTTAGTTTGGAGAAGTCAGGGCGATACCCTAACATTGTGACATCATGAGATAGAGCATGATGGACAAGTTGGTTGAGCATCTCTGATTCTTTCATATCTGCTTGCAATGCTTCCTTAAGGATGTTCCCTTTAGAAGCAACAGGTTTTACGATCAAATACAAATATGCCAGATCAGAAGTTTGCGGATACTTAGAAGATCTAATCTGTTCTTCAATTAGTTCACTAATATTCTCTTCCCATAGCCGTCGTCTTTGGTATAGGCGTGCGATCTCCCCCTCATTCAATATCACATTCCCTTTGCCAGACCGACCGTAAAATCGATTATCGTTCTTAACAGTGACCATGTGCGGCGCTCTGGCTGATTGCGGTACAAGGATAAGGATATAGCCGACTGAAGGATCCTTAGAAGTCGGAATTGTCGAAATAGTGATGTGCGGTGGCTCAGAGATCGACGATCGAACGATAGAGTCTATCTTCTCGGGTGCACCAGCAAGCTTAATTGGATTAAGAAGAGTCAGCCTTTTTTCTTTGTCTTCGCCTATGCCGAAAAGAATAACCCCGCCATCATTTGACATCGCAGCAACATCTTTCGCAATCTCATCATTCTTTGAAGGAAGTTCACGCTTTGCGTCAAACGAAGGGCTTTCTTCTAGTGAACCGGCCTTCGCTACGATGATGATATCCTCTTCGGTCTCTGGCATCCACATAGGTTAATTCCCCCAAATCTTCTAATTGTAAAAGAAAAGACGTGCGCCAAAATATCGAATATATAGAGTGTTTCTCAAATATTATTCTGAAAGCGGGAAAAAAGGAAATTTAAAAAATTCTTTCGATAAGAGTAGCTATCAAGCGTATAGACTCCACTCCCTGAACCAGAACCTATAACTCAATCTTCATCTCGAGCATAGACAAGTCTATTCTCAGGGATGAACACAACGGCAATTCGAAGAATATTCCAAGTGCTTATTAGTCCTCGTTCAGTAAATATCTAAGAAACCAGCTTATGCGAAGATGTCAAGGCATGAGAACTCATTATGGAATAGTCGTGGGGCAATGATGAAATAGTAAAGCCCTGTGGTCATGATGTGAAACACAATATGATGTTGGCCAAGGAGCACACAAGAATAGATATTAATAGGAGTTTCACTGGGAGTATATATATGAGTCGGCCTATCGCGATAAAGGGGCGTGTTTTTTCGGTATATTAAGGAAGCGTTCGATTTGGAGGTCATCCTTTTCGGGGACCAATTCTTCCCTGAAAAATCCAGACGACCTGCATATTTTTTCCCCTTGGCTGCCCGGTTCTGACGATCACGTTCTAAAGGTGCATTTTGCTCAGGGGTGGTATGAGATATTTAGCAGGAACTTGATCCAGTGCAGATGGGTCATTGCCTTGTTAATAATTACGCAACTAATGATAGAGTAACGCGAAATCTATTGACTTCCGGCATATACATCTCTAAGATGCAGTCATCAACTATTCTGTGGAAAATAAAATATTCACGAAAAATCCGCGCAGAAGCGGTGCCACGCCTTTAAACCCCGAGCGACAACTTCTCGCTGACAATATAGATCGACTCTCCCAACATCTACATCCGCTCCATGGTTTGATCCAAGACCTACTGATGCGAATTGACAACATGGGATCCCTCCTTCGTTACTAGCTTCTATCTGTGGGATGAGTTGCGCGTATACACAGATGATTGTTATGGGAAGCATGAGCCGATGCTCTCGCGTCTCAGGATCACCCTCTTGATTGAGGAATCCGATATCTGCGGAGAAACTTGCCTATCGCTCACAATTGAAAACTCCGATGAACATCTGAAAGCCCGGCCAGGGTATACACGCCCGTCCGGGCTTTTTGCTTTTCCATCACGACTTGTCAAGGGACAACCATTTACCTCCACCGAGAATTTATTGGTGAAGCATTGAAGGAAAGGAGATTGACTTAGCTGATACAGAGCCGAAGGAAAAAATGAATAGTCGTTCCTCGAAAGAAAAGACCCCCATCGCGGGGTCTTTTCGATTTTATGACCCAAACCCAGGAGGTGGACCATGATCAAGAAAGTTACGTATCGGCAGGACCGTACGACTTATTCGCTGGAGGAGGTTCTCTCGGATGAGATCCGGCATGTGATCCAGCGAATGGCGCAAGAAGGGAGATCCGCCATTCGGGAAGGTTACCTACGGCGGTCCTGCGCCTCCGTTCCCGAGTTTCTCATCGCGTGCGAGATAGCCGAGAGTTCAGGATTGCAAGTGACCGTTTAGTTGCGATAAGCGGAAGGCTTTCGGGTTGCCTCCTCGGCGACCCTCTAGTGAATCATCAGGAAGGAGTCTCAAATGCATACCTCACCAGCCTTGAGAACGCGATCGCGTTCATGCAGCCCCTGGCGCCGACGACAGATAGCACGTCGGCGTAAAGAGCGAGGCAGACTGATCGTGGCTGTCCTCGAGCATCTCTATGGTGAAGATCAAGCCCGTCTCATGTGGACGGACTACCTGAAGTCCAAAATGAGCAATGCTCGAAGGGAGGAAGTTTCATGAAGGTACCCAGGATTCAATTTCCCTCTGTTGTACCGACTACACACCAAACTGAAAATCACGAAATAACCAGGAGATAGACGATGAAAACTTTGATAACGCACGATGGGAAGTTCCTCGCACCACTGACGCGTGCGAACGGCCGCGAGCCGGAGGCGCTTCTGGCGAGAGAGCGCATCGGGCTTTTCGCGTCTCAACCGCAGGGATCGCAGGAGATGAATCTTGATGATTTCCTCGCTGGAATGCATGCCCTGGGAACGGAGATCAAATCGCAGTTGATCTCCATGGATGAGGAGATCGACCTGGTGCTTGTTGGGCTCCTTACCGGTGAGAATGTGTTCTTCCTCTCGCTTCCCGGCGCGGCCAAGACAACGTTGGCGCGCATGGTCGCCAAGGGAATCGACGGTCGCTTTTTTCGGATCAACCTCAACCCGGACGTCTCGCGCAATGACCTCTTTGGTCCGCTCGATCCAAACGCACTGCGTGACGGGCGGTGGTCGCGCAGGCTGTCTGGGCTGGCCACAGCAACAGTGGCCAACCTGGATGAATTGTTCAAAGCTTCGGGCGCGGTGCTCAACATGCTGCTGGAGACCTACGAAGAGCACACCCTGACCGAGCCTGATGCAATCCACCATCTACCTCTCCTCCTGGGCATCGCCGCAAGCAACGAGCTCGTCAATGCCGTCCCTCAAAACGCGGTGTGGGACCGGATCCTCATACGTAAAGAGATCGCATATCCGACCCGACAGCAGCACTGGGAAGGGCTGCTCGATTGCATGAGTGGGCGCAAGCCCATAACCACAAGACTGGATCCTGAGGAGATTCTCCTCGGTCAGGCGCTTGTCGAGCACAAAGCCATGTCGCTCCCGCGAGAGATCAAATCCCGGATGGTGAAGGTAAGGATGCAGTTGATCAAAGTCGGGCTGCCCATCTCACCCCGCCGTTTCATCGGATGGGGACGCGCTGCTGTTGCGCATTCCCTGCTGCGAGGAGAGAGCGAGATGAGCCCCAAGTCGCTGCTGATCGGGCAGCATATCCTCTGGATCGGTCTGGAGGATCGGGATGATGTGCGGAACATCGTCTCGCAGATTTCTGATCCGGAACGGCAGATCCTGATCTCAGCAGCAGCGGATGTGGAGGAAATCATGAGCCGGATCGACGGCGAGGAAAATCTTCAGGCGCTTGTCGGGTGGAGGACAAAGCTCACCAAGCATGGCAAGCTCATCGATGCAAGGGTCCTGAATCCAGACCTCGAGCGAGAGAAACAGGACCTTCTCGAACGGGTTCAGACCGCGCAGTCCAGGCTCGTCGATCGAGCTGGCGAGGTCATGGAACGGAGAGGGGAGTAAGCAGGAGGATTATCTGATGACAGGACTTAGTGAAGTAAACGCCATGGATTTGACCCATGTGGAGTACCTCCTTGATCCGCCGGACACCATCTGGAAGGGCGTGTTGACGATGGATCACACCACCTGGCTGGAGGTCAAGGATCTGGTGGTCATCCGGCAGGCTGAAGAGCAGGCTCATGAATGCAGTCATGAAATCACGCGTGAAGCCTGGCTTGGGCTCTACGCCTCCGCGAACCCCTTGCGTCGAATCCCTCCCAGCGGCATGGAAGTCGCTCATTCCATCTTCTCGCGAGCGGATCAGATGCCGGAATGGGAATCGCTGCGCATGTCGATCGTAGCCGATGAGATCGCGGCTGCCTTCGGCGCTGCCCACTTCTCATGTGAACTCATCAACCGGTTGCCGCCGGAGGTCAAGGAGAAGATGGAGCGAGCGCAGCAAGCACAGGACAAGTTGGAGGAACTTCGTGCCAGAGTTCAAATGCAGAAGATACTTTCGCCTGCTGGGGAGGGTGTATCCAATGTCGAGGGAGAAGGAACCGTCGATGACAACGCCGATACACCGGGACCCGGCCTGGAGATGTCTTCTGCCTACCTCGATGAATTGGAGGAACAGGTCCGAGAGGCGGAAGCTGAATTGAGTTCACGTACGAAAGAAACTCTGGAGGAGATGAACCAGTCCAAGGCACGCATCGAGCGGGCGATGGTGGATAGCATGTCAGCAGCGTCTACATCGCTATCAGATTTAAAATCTGCGGCTCAAGAATTCGGTTTCGGTTGGGGTTTGAGTGGGAGCGTCAAGCCCACACGACAGCAGGTTGAAGGGCTGCATGAACTCTCGGAATATCTGAAGCGATCGGACCATCTCAAATTGATCCTGGAAGCCTTGGGCTGGGCGAAACGGATGGTTTCATCTGAGCGCCGCAAGTCTCGATGCGGTCGGGAGAGCTTCACGCACTATCAGGTCCAGGAGCTGGATCTGGAATCGATAGCGCCCGAAGAACTCGTCGGCTGGATGGAATCGGATCGAGAGTCCCCACTCTGGCTTGATTTCCTCCGGAGAGCCCTTGACGGGGAGCTTCTTCACCGGAGATACGAAGGCGAGGATGAGGTGGGCCGTGGTCCCTTTGTGATGCTTATCGATAAGAGCGGATCGATGCGCGGCCAGCCGAATGCCACCGCCTGCGCGGTCGAGCTCGCTCTGATGAAGCTCGCTCTGGAGCAAAACCGCCGCTTCGTCTCCATCCCCTTCTCAGGCACGGGTCAATTCCAAGTCTTCGACCCTGGACCGCGACCGGATCCTGGCGAGCTCGTCCAGCATCTCGAATTGTTCTATGGGAATGGGACAGAACCATACGGTCCTTTGACGAAAGCGGTTGAGTTGGTTCGCAACGATCCGGCGCTCCGGGAGGGTGACATCCTGATTATCACGGATGGCGCTTTTGGTGCGGCTCCGGAGTCGTTCCTGGAATTGTTGGCTGAGGCTAGGGAAGAACCCGGTCTGAAGGTAGTGGCTGTCATCGTGCGAGGGAAGCCCGGTCGAGCAGATTTCGCCGACAAAGTTGTGCTACTTCAAGATCTCGTCCAGGAGCGCGATCGGCTGGCGGAAGCGGTTGCACCGCTGCTCTGATAGTTGGAGCACATGGCTATGAAGCTGATCACAGGAGCCCCCGGAGCCGGGAAGACGAACCGGCTGGTAAGCGAGATACGCCAACGTTTAACGGAAGGCATCTCGCCCTATATGATCCTGGCCACGACTTTCAGCCGCCAGGCAGCTAGAGAAATCGCCGACCGTATAGGAGGTGACATCCCTGTGCGGACCATCCACGGCATGGCCTACTGGTTGATCAGGCTGGCCAGACAAGCGCGTGGGGATAAGGTTCCACAGGTCATATCAGAGGATAGGGCGCTTTCTCTCATGGAGCGCGCCGCGAAGGAGCTCGACGTCCTTTTCATCGAGCCGAGACAGGCCATCCAGGATATGGAGCGAATGCGCTCTCGAGGAGGGAAGTACGATGCTCTGCATCCACTTGTACAGCAGCTGATCCAGCGATATTTCCAGATCCTCAGGGCCGAGAACCTTGTTGATTTTACAGGGCTGCTGGAGCAGAGCTCGCGGGAGTTGGAAGATGATGAACTGCGATCATTCCTAAAAGACATAAGTGTCTTTGTTGATGAGGGTCAGGATATCAATCCGGTGACTGAGTGGCCTGTACTGGAGGTGCTTCTCAATGGATCAAGGGAGTTCGTCCTTCTGGCTTCCCCTTCTCAATCCATCTACGGCTTTCGGGGGGCGAATTGGGAGAAGCTGGTAGCAGGTTTCCCTCAGGATCTACAGACCGAGGTGATGCTCGACAATCACCGCTCGACGCCTGAGATCATCAGCGCTGCTCGGCCGCTGGCGGGTCCTGACGCGAACGGCATGCGCCCGATACGGCCATCGCTCGGCATACCGGTGATCGCCGTGGACGCGCTCAACCCCGAGATGGAGATCGACTACGTCGGACGTCAGATTGTCCAATGGATCGAAAGCTTCAGACAACAGAATATAGCGATTTCGGAGATCGCCGTGCTGACCAGGACCCATGCCCAGCAGAACCCGCTGCAGATCGCGCTGCGCTTGCGGGGGATTCCGTATCAGATTGTGGGATCTGAACAGGACGTGTTCCAGCGCGAGGAGACGCAGGCCGTCCTCGGTTATCTGCGGTTGGTGCTCGATCCAATGGATGAAGGCATGCTTGAGTCGATCATCAACTACCCACCATGCGGGATTGGAAACCGAACCCGATACCAGCTGCGCCGTGATGAGGCTTTGACCTGGGACCACTTGATTGCAGTCCTGGGGAAACCCGGTATGTATCGTGAGCAGGTAGTGCAGCGGGTGAATAGGATCCTCGACCTGCGTGAGATATTCACTGATTTACGCGGGAAGGATCTGAAAGTCTCAAATCTGGTGACGAACATCATCCAGTTGAGTGAAATCTCAAGTTACCTCAACAGCGAAGGCGACTTCGCGGCTGCCCGGGCATTGGGAGAGCTGGTGGTGACAAGTGTGGAATTCGGCTCGTTGGGTCGGTTCGTGAAGTACCTAGAGGAGCAGGTGAGCCTACCCCGGCAGGCGGAGGGGATCCAGCTTTCAACGCTCCACGCTTCAAAAGGCAGGGAGTGGGTGCGCCGATGTGGCGCAAGTAGGGAACCCGGTTTAGGCGGGATAGGTTCTAGGTGAACAGACCTATCGGCCATCAGGCTTACCTGGATCCGAAAGGTGAAGGGGAACACAGCATGCCTGTCAAAAGCGGAGGATGACGGAAATCGTGAATGTCATTG
>SDBU01002072.1_pt1 | contig 27313 bp, 21 predicted proteins | sample 2277071 | NCBI WGS metagenome assembly SDBU01 (sample SAMN10397929, study PRJNA504765) | marine sediment metagenome | isolation source: marine sediment core GS08_GC12, 126 cmbsf | place: Arctic Ocean: Gakkel Ridge, Loki's castle | collected 2008 | reverse complement strand
GCGTTTATAGTGTGCGATCATCTCTACGGCCTCAAGGAAAGTTATGGCCAGCTCCGACAGGCTCAGTCGCTGTGACCGCCGTGTCGATTTGCCCCTGGTATATTCCTCCAGCACCTGGATTTGTTGTCCCTCTAAAGCCGGACTGCCGGCCAGCTCCCTGTAGCGCCCGATAAGAGCTTTGAAGGCTTGCATTGCCTGGGCCTGTTTCGGCTGTATTCCCGCTTCCTCGCCGTGATCCAGGGCCTCGAAGAGATCCAGCTTCCGTTCCCGGGCAAAGACCCGCAGCCGATTCATGGAGGTTTCGCCGATGGCCCTCGGTGGGAAGTTTATCACCCGTTCCAGACTGATACTATCTGACGGGTTGACCAGCAGGCGCAGGTAGGCCAGGACATCCTTGATTTCCTTACGATCATAAAATTTCGTGCCGCCCACCAGGTTATAGGTGATGTTGCCCCGCCGTAGCATGTCCTCCAGGGCCCGGCTTTGGGCGTTGGTTCGGAAGAGAACCACCATATCGCGGAAACGTCGCTTGCCTACCAAAACCTCATCTTGTATCCGGTGCAGAACAATCTCGGCTTCCTCCCGCTCGTTGGCCGCAGGAAAAATGTGCAGCTTTTCCCCTCCCTCGCGAGCAGTCCACAGGGTTTTAGGAGCCCGGTTCTTATTTCGTTCCACTACCGCATTGGCCGCCTGCAGAATTACCGTTGTGGAGCGGTAGTTCTGTTCCAGTTTGAACACCTTGGCGTCCTTGAACACCTGGGAGAAATTCAGGATATTCGTGATGTCCGCGCCCCGCCAGCTATAGATGGACTGGTCATCATCTCCCACAACACATATCTGCCTGTGCTTCTCAGTCAGCCGCTTGATGAATTCGAATTGGGCCCGGTTAGTATCCTGGTACTCATCCACCAACACATACTTGAAACTCTGGCGGTAACGCTCCAATACTTTAGGATGTTGGTCGAATAGATCCAGTGGTAGAAGCAGCAGGTCATCAAAATCAACGGCATGATTACTTTTCAATGCCTGTTGGTAATCCCGATATACCGCGGCCAGCAGGACGCTGTCATCGCCTTCCGATTCCGCCGCCACCTGATCAACTCGTAACAGTCGGTTCTTGGCGCGGCTGATGGCCGCCAGAAAGTATTGCGGTGGATAGAGGTCCAGATCATACTCGTTTTCGACCAGGACCTGTTTAATCAGGCGCAGTTGGTCATCCTTATCGTAGATCACAAAATCGCGGCGGTAACCCAAAAGATTCCCGTCCTTACGAAGGATCCGGGCACAGGTGGAATGGAAGGTACCCAGATTGATATTTCGTCCACCATCGCGCAGTCGTGACCAGCTGGTGCCGATAGTCGGTAATAATTCTACTTCGTTGCCGTTCAGGAGGAAATCCACCCTATTGCGCATTTCCCGAGCAGCCTTGTTGGTAAATGTCACGGCCAGGATCGACTCCGGCGGCAACCCCACTTCCTGTACCAGATAGGCGATCTTATGGATCAAAACCCTGGTCTTGCCGCTGCCGGCACCGGCAAATATCAACACCGGCGCATTAATGCATTCCACCGCCTCTTTCTGCACAGCGTTTAGGTGTTTCATCTCCATCCGGTCAATTCCCCCCGTGGCACATTAATTATTCAGCGCAGCTGCCCCTGTCTAAGCGCCCTGACGGCTTTTTGATGCTCCTCTAAACTTTTGCTGAAAACATGCCCTCCCTGTCCATCGGCTACGTAGTAAAGATAATCCACCGCGGAAGGCTCCACCGCCGCTTGGATCGCCGCCAACCCGGGACTATTCACCGGTCCAGGGGGCAACCCCCAGTGGAGATAGGTATTGTACTCGGAGGGATATTTGTAATCGCGGTAAAGGAGCCTGCGGGGACCATCCGGGAGGGCATATTGGACGGTGGCGTCGGCCTGCAGGCGCATTCCCTCCTTAAGACGGTTGTGATAAACCGCCGATACCAACGCCCGCTCGGAATCGATCCTGGTCTCCCCCTCAATTATCGAAGCCAGGATCAGGATGTCTAAATCGGTTAATCCCAGGGCGGCGCCCCGGGCGATAGTATCATCAGTCAACTGCTGCCGATTCCGCCTCACCAGCAGCTCCAGGATTGATTCCTCATTGCTGCCGTTCGGTATCAGGTAAGTATCAGGAAACAGGTAGCCCTCCAGGGTTTTGGCCTTAATACCCAAACTCGTTATGAAGGAAGTGTCCTCCGCCAGGGCGATAAACCTGGTCGGGTTGATGGGATATTTGGCGGCGATAAATCTGGCGATCTCCCTGGACGTCAGTCCCTCACGAATAGTAACCCATACCTGATTCCAGCGCTGATCGACGAGTTGGCCGACGAGATCTCCCATATTACGGACATTCATCAGCAGGAAATTCCCCGGCCGGAGCGACCGGCCACCGAACCGCAGGCGCATCGCATTCACAAACGCGCCCCGATTACGAATGAAACCCCGGTCATGCAGCAACTGGGCCACCTTATATGCCGAAGCGCCCTCTGGAATGATGAGATGATCCCGAAAGATAACCGGAATGGACCAACTCAGGAGCAGAAACCTGAACGCCAGAAAAGTAATTACTGCTGTTGATATCAAGGCAGTGAGCCATTTGCTCCAACTATTGTTGAGTTTGTCCCCCCACATGAAGGGCCGGAATTTAACCGCTAACAACCAGCAAATTCAACATAGGTGATGACCTTGGACAAATGCGGCACTACTTGACTGCCATAATCGCGTCGGGCTAAATTTTGTCGTATGAGCAAGAGCAGCCAAAAAGAAGCAACCCCCATCTTCGGTCGCTGGGAGTTCAGCCGCACTAATTATCTGATCTTCCTGGCGGGGATCCTGGACATTTTCCTGGCCTATATAATTATGGCTAGCGGCGAGACCAACAGCTTCCAATCCCTGACCCTGGCCCCTATCATGCTCGTAATCGGTTATGTCGTCATCATCCCGCTGGCCATACTTTATAAGCCTGGCCGTCGGGCGGGCTGATCTCCACCATCCGCCGGACATTGCCGACCGGTAGTATCCGCCTACGTCTCCCCCTCAGCTGTTGACCATAGCAAACTACTTTCGCCCGGATTAACTTCGGCTGTCAATAACTGGGACCGTAGTTCAGATTGGTTAGAACGCCGGCCTGTCAAGCCGGAGGTCGCGAGTTCGAGTCTCGTCGGTCCCGCTCCTGTTGAAGCCCCTTTTCCCGTCGTGGAAACGGGGTTTTTTGCTTCCTTTCTATTTTTCTGGATTGGTGAGGATTGGTGGTCTTTGGGGTCTGAATAGCGAATATATAGCGAATCGCCTTTCATCACTTCCTCAAACTTCTGGTAGTTCTCAATCTGCAAGCTCTGGATCAATCCCGCGTAATGCTGCTCCGTGACCCTTACGCTTGAATGGCCCAGGAATCGGCTTGCGGCGAAAATGTCCCGCGTGGCAAGGTAGAACATTGACCCGGCCGTTTTTCTGAGCGTGTGAGGGCTAGCGCCTTCAATACAGGCCTGTCTCATTAACCACTTCACCCGAGTATAGACCTGATCCTTGGTGAAATTGAAGGGACCATGAGGCTCATGTTTCCGGCTCTCAAGTATTTCCTTGACCATTTCGCCCTTGCTGATACTACGAGCCGTGGAGGTCTTGGTCTGTTTGAAATGGACCGCATTCTGTCCGTTGTTGGCCCACGTCAGATTGGGGACAAGGGCTTCGCTCAGCCTGCACCCCGTATATAGGTAGAAGAGGGCCAGGTCTCTAGCGTCCTTCTGGAATTCATCATTCAGATCAAGCCGCTCAATGGCAAAGTATAGGGCTGCTCTTTCGTCCTCGTTCAAATAGCGTACATCAGACTTTGTGACCTTCACCGGGAGAACATCGGCCAGAGGGGATTTTCTCAGGTATTCTTTCCGCACCGCGAAATTGAAAATTGTTCGCAATCCCCTCAAATTTGTATTGACCCCTTCCGGCGCGAATCCCCGTTCCTGGCGATAGATTTTGAAGCCCTCGAAGTCTGTTTCCGCTATTTTTTCAAGCCGCCTGGCTTTGAGGCCCGGATCATACTCCAATAACGCATTGTAGGTGTTTCGATTGCGCTCAAGCGATCCTTTGCTCATGCTTCCTGAATCGATCTTAAGCCGCCTGTCCTGTTCAAAGGCTTCCCATAGCTGATGAAGGGTTACAACCCTTGAGGGAGCCTCAGGTGGGGCTTGTAGACCATTTCTAATCTTGTCCTGCTCAACCAATATCGACCGCCTGAGCTTTGCCGCGTCGGCCTCCGATCCGCGGAAGCTCTTTTGGTGACGAACTCCGCGCCAATCGTACCAATCGACGAGCCAAGTCCCAGCATTCTTGCCGGGCCGTACGCCAGTGTGGCGGGGTTGCCCGCGTTTCTGTGAGTCTGCCATGATCCCTCTCTAGTTAGAAAAACTCAATCTTCGGATTGACGTTCGGCCATTTTCACGATCTCGGCAATCTGCCGAACTGCCCACCCGTAGGTGCCTACATTGCGTGTCGGCTCTAAGTATAGCTCCAGCAATTCTTCGATCTCAGTCACTGATGATCCAGGAATTATATCGGAGCAATTCCACAACTGTCCGATCAGCCATTTGAGAGGCTTGGGACCCTCATAGAATATCTCGTTTCCTCCCACACTATTGAAACTTGTATCGTTCTGAAGGCTCGATATTATGTTGCCCCCCGATTCATACACTCGCTCAATCCAATCCAACAGCGCCTCACGCAGATGTCCCGGCGCGTGACCGCCTGTAGTTGCTGAATATATCCTCGTTGCTTCGGACATTGATCTCTCCTCCTTCATTATTGTGCCCTGGCCTACCAGCCAATCCTCCACTGCTCGCCAGATCAAGCCGTTTGCCTTGATCTCTAGTTTGGCTGCCGTTGTTTCAACAGCGTCCCATAGGCGGGTGGGGAGTCGAATTGACCTAACTCTAGTAGGCTCAGTTTTTTCTCTCGGTACCATACCTATAATGTAACACGTATTAATATCTATGTCAAGTCTTAATCTGCCATCGTATCGGCAGTCAGCTCCTCAATTGACGGTCTCTGGGTGGTGATCTTTTCCAGGCTGGTCAACGGTATCAGGCGCAGCCCACCTACCTTAATGCTGCCAATTTTCCTATCCTTGATCCACCCTCGAATTGTTTCTGGACTACAGTCCAGAATTGTGGCCACTGTTTCCACTGAATAGAAGCGATCTTGTATCGAACCGCAGTAAGGACAATATCTGGTGTTGCCGCTCACATCATTGCTCGTATCTGCCAACATTCTTTCGATCCAGCCAGACCAAAATGAGGGCGAAATTGATCCTCCTGACGGTTCTTAGGGTCAGGCGCTGAATGAGCGTCTTAATCTCCATTAGCCATGTAAGGATCATTGCGTCTGCTGTGCTCATCTCAATCATTCGGGTGTTGGGTGTCCAAAGGGTGTCCACATTTCCAGATTATCCCTATAAGGATTTTTCATACCAAAAACTTGGAATATAGACCACTTACTCAATACCAGCCACCCAGTCCGATACCTTTCCAAATGTTGACTCCATTTACTTTAACCCGAGTGAATCCAGCGTCCTCGAGAGCAGGTCGAAACTCTTTCATTGCTATAGGAGAAGCTTCGTTATCATGACACCATTCCAAGTATTTGTTGCGCAGTTGCTTATTCTGTACTTTTTCTGCCCTACCCAGTTTGCAACACTCAGTTGTGAAGCCTAGAAGACTATCTTCCTCGGCGCGATATGCCTGTGTTGCGATTTGCACCGCGGGCGACGTGCCGAGCCCCTCAGCCTGCCAGAGTAAACACCCTTCAAGTGCCCAGTTCAGAATGCCGGAAAGTTCCTTTAGCAGAATCTCCTCCATGTGCTCAATTCGGTTCGCCTTTGGTATGCTCACATTAAATGGAATCAAGTGAACTCGTCTCCAAATCCCCTCATCGCGGCCTAAGATTTGAGGCTTACGATTAGTGGCAATGAAGAGTTTGCCAACTGGCCTGAATTGAAAATACTCCTGGTACAAGCGTCTTGCACTCATCCGGTCTCGACCTGTGAATTCTTTGATCCGACTCTCATTAAGATGACGACCTACGTCTGGCTCAACGGCTGCTATGAATCTTGCGCCAAACAATGCTGCTAAGTCGTTGGAGATGGAATCGCTACGTCTCTTCAAAAATGTTTCGGCTCTTGTCTTGGTTGCGTACTCGCCCAGCAAGGCGGTTATTACTTCAATAAGGGTAGTTTTCCCATTATTCCCCCGACCAAAAAGAAGAAAAAAGCATTGTTCGCTGATATCGCCAGTGAGCGTATACCCAATAACTTTTTGAATATATCTTATAAGTTGGGAATCACCCGCGAAGATGGTGGTTAAAAAGTTCAGAAAATTAGGGCACTTGGCAGCCGGATCGTAAATGACGCAACTAGATTTTGTTAGCAAGTCTTTTCGACTACCAGGTCGCGGTTTTATTGTTCGCAGATCGATTGTCCCGTTGACCACATTGTAGAGCATCGGGCGCCTGTCCAAATCATCAACATTAGCCGGCATCAAGCTTTGAGCTGATTCCATCATCGATTTCTTACAATGCATACTTTCGAGGGCACGAGCATTGTTGATGAACTTTTTTCGCAACTCGTCGTCTTCTATGTTGCGAGCCAGCGCGTACAGATCTAGGATTAACTTTTTAGCCAACTTGATCTGCTCACCATGTGTTGCTTCCCGCCATCGATTGCCATCCCAGACGAGCCAAATTTTCCACTCAAAAACATAGAGTAGATCATTGCCCGAATGTGCCTGTAAACGCAGAGCATTGCCATCGTCAGTATCGTGAGCAGAGATCAAAACATCATTATCAGGAATTGGATAACGATCAACGCTCTGGGCAATTTTGCGGACTTCCGAATCAAGTAATGGAGGATTGCAGCGTTGATTGTTAACCTCCATAACGAGCTGGAATAAAACCTCACCTGCGACTCCCTGGTGGTGCAGCGAGCCGGCGATTTTTGTCAGGAAATCATTCCGGCGCCCCTCTGCAATAATCGAATCCCCGTTTCCCGAAGATTTCGGCTTCACCGCTTTCTGTTGGAGTTGGTCGATAAGCCATTTGGGCGGTTCGGCGATTTGTGTGCTCAGGTCATTGCCATTCATATCGTGTTCCATTTTTGTGTTTGCTAGGTGGCGCGAGGCAGTATCCTCCCGCACCCCGAATGTCGAGCCCAGGGCCAATCTTGCCTGCAGAACAGCGCAATCCCTCCAGAGGATACTTAAAGTAGAAATGGATTCCATTTCCAGTGCGGACACTTGCTGTTACAGGAAGTGGACCATACTTTTCAACAAGTTTGCTGAGCGACTCCCTTCCTATGATACCGTCAACGTCAAGGACGAAAAGACCAGATTCAGGCCCAGTCTTGATCGCCAGATTCTTCTCTGGGCCATTTCCAAACCATTCCCTAATCTGGTCCGGATCTGTGGTTGCATCCTTCAGGCCATGCTTTGTACGAGGATGCTTCCCAATGTTGCGACAATTCTTTTTGAAGCATGAGCAGCCCTTGCCAACTGGTGCATAGATAGGGAATGCGGGCCATCCAAGATCAGTGTAGGTGAGTGCTGCGGAGAGGAGGTTCTCCGACAGAATATTCCCATCAGGCTTGGCAATATTATTCGTAGTCATTATTCACTGTATCCTTCGGAGTACTTGTTGCCCGGCGAGCCATATGCTCAGTGATAATTTTGACCGCATCTGGGTGAAAGATGCGAGCATATCCTGGACCTGACGATTCCCTGATAAGTGGGAGCCTGCCAAGGCCAACCAAGTAATCGATTACATGCCTTGGTGCTCCGGTGGTCTTGACGAGATCCTTAAGGACAAGTCCCTGTCGCGCATCTAGTTTTGTCATAACCCTTCTCCCAATTGTTAGGGAGAACTTGGGGGGGAAGAGGCAGAAGAATCAAAGTAGCTGTTTAGACCCTGAAACGAGAAAATTAGGAATATTTAGCTACTACAACGTTCTAGTGCTAATGCATGGTCAGAGATTTTGATATTATGAGTTTTGCTTTTGTTACGAAGGCTTTTTCCCGCTCAATCATCAGTGATGGTTTGGTGGTCTTGCTGATCAAATGACGCGCGTGAGGTCTCGATTTTCTATAAGTGAATAGATTAAATGGTTCGTACTCAAATCTTTGGAGAAGCCCACAAAGAGCCCGAGCCTGTTGATCTTTATTCAGGCGATGATGTGCCATGTTTGCAATGAGTGGGCGTAGGCGCGCCTCCAGAAGCGAGTGATCGCCGGTTCCGGTATGTTTGAGCAATACCTGTAGAGTCTTATATTCTTCGAGTTTATCCTCGATAAGAGGGAGAAGTTCTTGGTCAATTGGTTCGTGGAGATAATCAAGCCTGATTAGGTCATTCCAAATTTTTGAATCAATTATCTGCAACGATTCCTGAACTTCACGCAGTATTTTGATTGCATCATTGATTTTTCGTTGACGCGTGCTTTTGAATATTTTAAAGAATTTTTTACGATCATCTCCAGACAATTCCAAAATACCTCGAATGGGATCTATGCACTCGTACCACTCATCCAGGGTCGATTCCTTCAATTCGTTGTCCTCCATCCAGGCCTCAAGAATATGTCTGACGGTGGCAATAGAATTTTTATGTGGGGCAATTGTGGGCCATTCCTCTAGGCCGCGTGCCAGAAGCAGCACCTCTCCTTCTCGATAATAGACTTCTTCAGGAGGGAAAAGTACAGGAGGATCACTATCAAGTTCATGAATGATCTTCTTTTTCGGCATTTGTAACACTCACTCTTAATATTACTCTAACGGGATGGTCCTGGATTGATCGGGACCTTAGATTCAAGTGCTACCTGCCAGTACCCATGACCTATGCATACAAGGGGCATTCCCGTTCGGATTGGACACTTCATAATGACTACCAGCGATCTAAATGCACCCTCTCAGGATTATATTGGGTACGGGGGGGTCGATATTGAGCCGGGCGGCCCAAGGCCACTATCGAGAGGATGGTGTACTCCTTAGGCATATTCAGTAGCGCCTTCAAAGGAGCCAGCCGCTCCTGCGAGGGGTGCCCGGCCAGCCAAACACTGCCCAGTTCCAGGGCAGTAGCAGCCAGCAATAGATTTTCCGTGGCCGCGGAGCAATCCTGGACCCAATATTTCTCCGAAAGGCGCGGATCGGCGCACACCACAATGGCCAATGGCGCCTCATAGCACATTTTACCGTAGGGATGCAGATCGGCGATACGATTCAGTGTTTCGCGCTCCTGGATCACCACAAAATGCCACGGACGGGCGTTGTTGCCCGAAGGGGCCGCCATGGCCGCTTCCAGCAACAGCTTAATCACCCTCTCGGGCACCGGATCAGAATAAAATTTGCGGATGCTCCGGCGGGCCATGATCCAGCCTATCGGATCACCGGCGGAACTGCCAGCATCGGGTGGACTAGGTCCCCGGGGGCTTTTTTGCAGCATCTGCCTGAGCCGGGTAAGGGCATAAGGAACATAGAACCATTGAAATTTCATACGCACCGCCATATTTCGTGCTTGGGGTATTATCCCCCCTACCGGCCAAAGTAAGGGGCACTCGCGATCTGTTTGTTATGTTTCGATCAATTTAGATTTTCATCGCCAAAACATGCCCAGGTGACCTGTCACGGGTACACACATATCAAACGGCCGAATCCCCATCAAAAGTCTCCATCTTGCCTGCATGCCACTGGACCGCGTGATCGTGTCGGCAATAATGTCAAGGCCTGAACTATTTCAATTTCTTTGCACTAGCTTTGCGTCTCTGCTGTCGTCGGGAATATGCCACGAGGGTGGTGGGGTATTTATATCTTCAATTCCAGGAGTTCCTTTGGAAGCCTTTGGATAGCGACGCATAAATTCCTCGGTGGAAACCTTATATTTATTTGCTACAATTTCTTGAGCCTGTTCGAGTGTAAATCCTCTTAAAATCGAGAAATCAATAAACCACCGCACGAATTTACCAGTTGCGTATTTAGCATCCTTTAAATCTTCCATATTTATAGGGGCACCCTCCTGTTGGAATCGCTGTATCTCATTCTTGAACTTTTTCCCATGGTAATCACCACCGCGAATATGAGCGAGCTCATGGAGAAGTACACCGATAATCCCAGTCTCAGTAAAATCAAATATATTTTTAGGCATATAGATTGATTTCTCTCGTCTAACACAACATCCCCAAGATCCATCCACCATAGCAGGGTGGTCACCAATTACTACTATCCAACTTGATAGCTTACCCGCAAAAAGCTTCTCATCGAACACCCTTAGCCAACGATTTATATCTGCTTTAGTTGTTGTTTTCATCCTTGATACCCTCGAATTATTCATGATGGTTCGAACCGTAATCTTTGGAACATTTGGGGCATCTGCCCGGTCGAATTGGACACTATCTCTGAACTCCCGATATTCTCACTCTAACTATTTGTTTCCATTCCTTCTTGTCTGTACAGGCCATCTGCCGATGGTTGGTACGGTCGGGGTATTTGCCCCTTCCTTCGCTCAACTCCGAGATTCAGCGGTACCAGACCTAGCTCCTCAGCAGAACCGTATCTATATCTCTCGGATCCAATGATAAATTGGTCTCCTGCTTGATCAGTACCCTCAGTGCTATGCATCTTTCGACAAACCGGTAATAAGTCACGTCGACTGCTTCTGGGGTATTGCTACTCCTAAATCCCGGCAGGGCCTTTCTGACCGCAGCTTCAGCTCTACTATCATAAATAAAGAACAACTTGCGCAGATGGAAGTGCAGGTACTTTGAGGCCAGAGATCGCTTTTCCTGTCCAGTAATGTCGAACAAAATATCGACGACAAATTTGTGTAAATATGCAGATTTGGTCAGGATTCCAGGATCATCCAGACTATTTCTCCGGAGATCTTCAATCATTTGATCTATCTCAGGGCGTGCTAGGAAGGCAGGTACAACTTTGCTAGAGTAGAAATCGTCATTCGGGATATTGCGAAATTTCCTTCTTCTCTCAACCGCTGCTGCATATGACCGGCCAATGAGCCAGATCTTCGCATGGATCACATCCGCATCCGTATGCTTCGGGTTATTTTCGCAGAGATCATAGAGAACCTTATTCCCGAATGCCCAGGGATCTGCGCGCATTACTTGTTCGATTTCTTTCCGTTGGTACTGCACGTGCTCTCCGCCCTTGGGTAGTATGTGTGTTTTTAATTACTCTTTGCTAAAAAGTTTATTTATTGCATTAGCGATTGCCTGTATGCTGCCGATAGCCATTGTAGGGGGCAAAAACATTGCTTGCTTCGGGTGGCTAAAGGTATTTCTAAGTTTTCTGATTCCCTCCCAAACCTCTTCATCTTCAGAATTAATCAATTTTTCTTTGACTAGCAAATCAATCCTGCGTTTGAAGTTTGTGACACCTTCAGGTACGGCCATACCATCGCATAGGTGGAATAATGCAGCGTCTGCAGCACGGTAAGTATACTCCATTCCCACAGTGAATAGGGGGTAGAAAAAATAACCGTATGCATACATACCTCTGGCCATTTCATACAGCTGTTGGACCTCCGTAGGTACCTCGGGAATCAAGGCAGGTTCAAGCACCTCTGCTAGATAATCTTCACCCTCATAGTGAACCCAATCCTTCTCATCTTTACCCTTGGCGAATCCTGAGCTCACCGGATCAGGCTGGAGCCAATTTTCAAGATCAATCTTCTTGAAGGGTAACTCTGCCAAGGCTACTCGTCAATCCCAAACTTCATTTTCAATCGCATCACCGTGTGTTCCCACTTCTCGGTGCGAGGCCTAGCAACTGTATGCTGGTTTCCAAAGAATCCTTTCTCACTGATTGCCTTCGAATTAGGTACCGTTTTCAGCCAATCTACCTTGACGAAGTATTCCGCATTCTCAGATCCTTCATCTGCCATGGATCGGATGGCTGCTTTCTCGGATATATCTCGATAAAGGATTGGGTCCCCATTCTCTTGCGAAACTTTGAATTCATCACTCGATTGTGTGGTTTCGGTCACAATTCCGACACCTGTATAACCTCGCCCCGGAATGTTCACCCAAATGCGATTCCCCTCCTCGAGCATGTTAAGCGTACGGCTGTACCATGGGCCTCCTCCTCCGCTTATAAATCCATACTTGACAGCTTCCTCCCAGCTTCGGCGGTCGTCTTCACCGAATGAAACATAGTATTCGCCGTTCCACTCCCTCATGGGTTGTGCGCCACCCTCAATCCCGCTTGCGCCAGTAGGATCTCTCATCCATGCACGAGCGAGGTATTCTCGATCACCATCCCTAAAGACACGGAAAAAGACGACATTGATATTTAGGTTGGAGTCTGCCAGGTAATCAACTATCCGCTCTGATGTTGGGTCGAGCTCGGTTGCAACAACAATGAGCTGATGCTCTTCATTCAACTCCTCAGGGAGTGCAATCTGAAAACGCTCCTTGAACGCATCATCCAAAGAAGTTTCAGATTGGGCCGAGTAATACTTCTCGAGGTAGGCATTGTAGATTCGTACGATTTCTTCAGCCCGGAGACCCCGGATAAACGAACCGTACTCCAGAACTTGCGCAATGACCTCTCGGGGCGTTCGACCACGCTTCAGTTCAAGTACAACAAGCTGTCCATCACGATTCAATGCCAGAATATCGATGCGCTTATGCCAAGGTGTGGCAACCTCACGACCGATCACCAGCAGGTTCGGATCAACCATCTCGATGTTTCCAGCCAAAATCGGCTGAAGCCGTTCCTGTTCGTCGATAGTTGTGAAATCGACTTTGATGGTTTCGCTATCTATTCGCCAAAGTCCGAACTCGAGTGCCATCATCTACTTCCCTTCATACCCACTTGCGCCTAATTATCTCAGTGCATCCAAATCATTCTCGACATTGCTGCTTGCGTTGGATTTACCCAAATACCCCCCTCTCAAGCCAACCCAAGCCTTTACTTCTGATGCAAGTAACTGCGACTGCTGAAAAAGGGGCACTCCTATCGGTCATTTCACGGAGTTCGTCGAATTTCCCATCGATTTTTGTTTCCATGTCCCTACTTGCTTTATTCTGCAATTCAGCCACTAATATTCTAAGACGTGTGATTTTTTCGTCGCACTTCGTCCAACATGTTTGTCGCCCCCTCACAAGAAAATCAAAATCTAGGTTATAGACCTTTCTTGATACTTCAAATCGTTGACGATTCCATGCCCCTGTAGGATCACCTGGTACGACATGTCCTTTTTCATGGAAACTTATTAGTCCTGGATCCCCGACACGTGTGGGATCTAGTAAGAAAGGAGACTCATCATTTTCATCGTGGATTGGATCAGTAGCGCGTACTCTCTCATCACGAATTGGGAAGATTGAGGATTTTGGCGTATTTACTGCGCTACCACCAAGCCGGTAATTCTGCCATTTAAAAGCTAGCCACCAGTAGCCCGGCAACTCCTCACCATCGCCATCAACAATTTTCTTATTCTCAAAATCTTTAACATCACCCTTTGGACGAAAGTGATCGACATGCCAATACGAGGCACAGTCTCTAGCTTCTGAGTACCAACATTTGCCGTCTGATTGTTCTGATAGCCAGCCACGAAGATCCTTCCACGTCGCTTCATTATTATCAATGATCTCAAATCGCTCATCATCATCTGCTGCTTCTAGGAGCCTAGCTGTCAGATTATCGGCTTCCACAATCCACTCTGCTGGTGGCGCTTTCCCGCTCAAATCGATGTAAATCATTTTGAGGGCTCCAATAATTTATCTAATAGTTTATTGGCGAATTCCTCTTCTTGTTTGAGCTCATCGGGTGATAATACATTCTTCATATATTCAGGCCTGCGACCCATTGCAGCAATAAATTTGGTATATATTGGATCATCAAAAACCTTTGCGAAACCCTTCCGGTCAAGTTCGTGGCTTAAATGCTGCAATTCCGATTTCTCTTTCTTAGAAACTTTATTACCTTTTCCAATCAGCATTGCACGCCGGTTAATCATCTCTTGTAATTCTGATCCGATTGTTGCCCGTAATCCAAACAGGTCGCTAGTCAGTAGCCCATCTACACCCATATCTTTGGGATCAAACCTGAATGGAGCGGCCGAAATTTCGCCGGTTTCTGGATCACGCTGCATTAGCTGCACTTGTGAGCCTTCTAAATCTATCAATAGTAGTGGATCATGAGTTGCCATCAATATATGGCTAAGAGGTGCCCGTCCTAACTCCTTCTCAAGTATTCCAATATATTTCATACTCCACCTAGGATTAAGGTGTGTGTCCGGCTCATCCAGGAGGAATAACGCTTCACGATGTTCAGAAAATTTGATTAATCCGATTACAAGAAGAAGTTGCTTTTCCCCCTCACTTAAATTTTCAACACTAACGTTTTCGTCATGATCAAGCCTTAGATTGCATGAGAAGTGATCCATTACCCCTTCTTCACGAAGATAGAGTAGCAAATAGAACAGATTTGTTTTTTTTCTTGTCGCAAACGCAGTCAATTGTTCCAATCCAATTTGAGGCAAATGATATTGCTTATTCCGCTCGATTCCTGTATCTGGGGAGAAGACAGAACGATCGACAGCAGATTCTAATTCAGCTAAAAATTCGCGGAGCATCCCCTGCAATCCCAGTGATTTTGGTTCATCCCTCTTGTGATCGAACCGGTTACCGGGCTTCACGGAAATCATAATATCACTGATATGGTTAATGTGGAGTGCATCTAGCACACTTGATGTTTCTTTCTGTTGGAGGGCGTGGCCCCACAGAGCAACCACAATCAGATCTGTTAAAGTCAGTGATCCATACAGAAATCGTTGAAACTGGTTACCCGATGCTTCGTCTCTTGAATCAAATGGTCGGTGATCGCGCAGGTAACTTTTGAATATCGACTCAATTCGCTCACATGGGCCCGAGTAATACGCAAATACAAACTCTGGGAGCAGTCTTGTCTCGGGAAGCGTATTAATTTCATAAAAACGCTTCGTAGTTATGCTACCCTTAAAGTCCGTTTTATCCAAGGTGATGCTTAATTTATTTCTGCGGTGAAATGGATCAGCATCAATAATAACCGTATTTTCTCTGCATTGATAGCTGATAGAGTATTTAAATGGCGGCTCTTTTCTTTCCTCCAATGAATAGAAAATATCCACAAGAGCCTCCACTAAATTCGATTTCCCCGACCCATTTTCCCCTACAAAAACGGTATATGATGACTCTGCATCGAAGCTTATCTCGAAATCTTTGAGGTTCTTGAACTCGCTAATCCAAAGTCGTAACAACTTCATTATGCCCCTCCCCCCATCTCATGCACCACCGCCTCCATCATCCGCTCCGCATCCCCATTCGCCTGCACCAGTTCTTCCTCCAAGGCATCACACAGGCCCATCAGTTCATCCACCTTTGCGACAATGCAGTGCTGTTCTGCGAGGGAAGGGAGGGGTACGATAGCGTTTTGAATACGGACTAATGCTAATTTTGGCTGCGCCATTTGTCTCGTACTCTTCTCAAACTGCTTCTGTAGAACTTCTGAATTGAGCGCTAACTTGAAGTACTTTTTATCCATCCTACGAAATGTTAGTTTGGCCGCATTTTCAGTCAAATTCATACCATCAAACCTTCCGGGCACCTCACCTACGACACCAATGGTACCTGCAATTGTGATGTACAGGTCATTCGTGCTGATTGTATATTTTGCGATTTGTTCAAAAACTGTCCCCGAGATGTAGTGTAGATCGGAATCAATAATTGTGCCTTGTTTCATATCCTTGACGCGGATATAAATATGATTGGTTTCGTATGAGGCATATGACATTCCCTTCGGAATCCTTTTCCCCCCTCTAACGATTGCGATATCGCCAGTTCTTGCCCATACCCATCCCTCCGGTAACTCATACGGCACCTCATTCTCCATGATCGGTAGCAACGGTTTCTGCTTCTTGATTTTCCCCTCAGCAATCAACCGTGCTTTCTCGGCCTTGATCTTCTCGAGTAAAACCGAAGCCGGTTCATCGTTGGTGTCCTGGAGGGCCAATCTCCCCTGCACCGCCAACTGGAGGATAGCCTTGCGCAGTTTTTTGACATTCTCAGGATCATCATAAAGGAGATCGAAATTATCAAAGATGCGTTGTGCTGCTTCTGAGAACTGCTTGGGAGTTTGCGGTGAGGTTAGTTCGTGCAAACTGGCATCATTGAGACTGATGCTCACTGAGTTGCGCTTATTTTGCTGCGATTCAAGTTCGTCGCATCGAACCATCAATTCATCCACTTTGGCAACGATGCGGTGCTGTTCTGCGAGGGGGGGGAGGGAAGTTACCAGTCTGTAGGCTGTGTTTCTATTCAGTCCGGGTTTAATTCCCTTCGCGAAATTCTCCAGATTTAGGCTTTTGAGCAGTAAATATATATATTCAAATGCTGTGCCATTAGGTGGGAAAACAAAAAACGTCACGTCAGATGGCCAGCATGGCCCATAGACTCGATTTAGTGCTCCTGCTGAACCTTTTCGGCCTACAATTATGCATTCCTGCTCAATTAAGGCTGTATCATGGTAACCGAGAATCCCATTGGCTCCATATATGGGTACGTCGCCGGATGAGACACGATTTATCTTTGGAATCCCTTTGCCATAATTAAAATCTAGGAAATCGCCAATTCGCACCCAAGTCCACCTGGCGGGTAGTTTATAATGCATATCATCCGCCTCAATCGGTGGCCCAGGTTTGGGTTTCCTTATTTTTCTATCAGCAACTAGTCGCGTTTTCTCAGCCTTGACCTTTTCCAATAGCACCGAAGCCGACTCATCCTTGGGATCCTGTGGCACCAGCTTGCCCTGGACCGCCAGTTGGAGGATCATTTCGCGGAGTTTGGGCACGCCGTTGGGCGCCTCTGCCAGTAGGGGGAAATCGGTTAGGAATTGGTCAATGTTCATGAGGCGGTGCTTTTAAGGGCGGCGGCCAATTCATCCCGAAGTGCTTCCTGGGCTTCGGTCACGGACTTTAGGAGTATCTTGTAATCTCGCAATAATTCATCGGGATCGCCGTGTTTAGCCCCCTCTGCATGGGGATTCTTAATATCGAGGTTGAAGCCGCCGGCTTTGATTTCCTCGATCGATACTTTCCACGCCAGTCCGTTTTCTTTCCGCTTTGTCCGGCCCGATAGTGTATTCTCGCCCCACCAGGCTTTCTCCACATCAAACTCCTTAATGTTAATGGGCTTGGTTTTATTGTAACTCTTGGCACCGGGAGGGTAGGGATGCTCATAATACCAAACATCACGCGTCGGTTCGCCCTTGGTAAAGAACAGTAAGTTGGTTTTAATGCCGGTATAGGGATTGAACACCCCATTGGGCAGGCGTACGATGGTGTGGAGGTTGCATTCGTCCAGCAGGTGCTCCTTCAGGCGAGTTTTGATACCCTCCCCAAACAAGGTGCCGTCGGGCAGAACCACGGCAGCTCGACCGCCGGGTTTAAGGAGTTTGATAATGAGCGCCAAGAACAGGTCGGCGGTTTCACGAGTTTGAAATTTCTTGGGGAACTGTTTTTCAACGCCGTCCTCCTCCATACCGCCAAATGGTGGATTTGTGACTATGCAATTCACCCGATCTCCTGGACGCCAGCCGGTGTAGGGCTTAGAGAGGTAATTGTCGCGCAGTAGGAAGGAGGGATCGTCAATGCCGTGGAGCAGCATATTAGTCACGGCCAGCATATGGGGCAGCGGCTTCTTCTCGATGCCTCTCAGCGACTTCTGGAGCAGGGCCTCATCCTCCGGTGTATTAACCTGCTTTCTGATATGCTCGATGCTGTTTGTGAGGAAACCACCAGTGCCACAGGCGGGGTCCAGGACGGATTCTCCCAGCTGCGGGTTCACCATCTCAACCATGAATTGTGTCACCGCTCGGGGTGTGTAATACTCGCCGGCATTACCCGCTGATTGCAGGTCCTTCAGGATTTTCTCATAAATTCCCCCAAGAAGATGGCGGTCCTCCTTCGAGTTGAAATCAATATCCTCTTCGATCTTGTTGGCAACTTGTCTCAACAGGTTGCCCGATTTCATATAGTTATACCCGTCCTCAAAGATTGAACCAACAACCTTCGCAAGTGGTGTGCTCCCGGCTCGCTGGCCAATTTCCTTGAGCTGTGGAAACATGTCGTTGTTGATAAAATCAATAAGGTCCTCACCTGTGTCTCCCTCTGGGTCGGCAGCCCAATTGCGCCACCGGAAGCGATTTCTCAAGGGTGACACATAATCAAGATCCCTGAGCTCCCACTCTTTCTCTCGATCATCAAATATCTTCATGAAGATCATCCAAACCATCTGGCTGATTCGCTGGGCGTCTCCATCCACGCCCGTGTCCTTGCGCATGATGTCCTGGATAGTTTTTACTAGGGTGCTAAGGGTCATGGGCGTACCGCTCCATTATGCTGCATAAAGATATTCCTCCAAGTTCTTGATAGCCGCCAGATAGGCCTCTCTGCCGCCGAAAGCATCCACGAGCTCGATAGGCGTTCCCAGGCCGCTGATGGGCTGCACGTTCAACACATTCATATCTTCGATAGGCTCGATTCCTTCATCTGCGTATTTGTCCAGCAAGGCCTCCAACACCGCCCTGGCCTTCTCGCCGAATTCCGTGAAGTAATTGCGCTTCCGGACATTCTCGGCCCGTTCCCTGCGGGTCAGCGGCGGCTGGTCCCAGGCCACATGGCAGATCAGATCGAAGGGATCGTAGTCCCGGCCTACCTCGTCCGCCAGCGCTTCAAGCAGAATTCCTTGCTGCTCCATCTCCATGATGATAGCAGTTTTTTGCTCGGCTGTTGTCCAGGTTTTTAGAAAACCATCCAGCGAGGCATACTCAGTATTGATCGACTTCTTTGTATAATCGCGCAACGATTCGGTGATCAGATTACCGTCATTGCCGAAGTACTGGACTCTCTCGCCGATAACAGTCACCGGTACATCATCAACATAATACTTAGTCCGCCGCCCAGGCGGCTGGGGGTCGTCCGGATTTTCGGGATCCGGCCAGATATCGGGGGGGAAGTCGGGCGTACCATCCGGAGTTTCAGATGTATCGGCCGTATCATCCGGTGGAACAGGAGATTCCTCATCGCCCGGCTCATAAATTTGAACGGGGTCACCATCGAAGTCAGGATCGGCGAATAATTCAGTGGCCTTCTTAAAGTCCATGATGGTGAAGTAAAGCTTACCATAGTCCTCGAGAATACGGGTCCCCCGGCCAATGATCTGCTTGAACAGGGTCGGGGATTTGATGGTCTGATCCAGAACGATCAACTTGCAGGTTTGGGTATCGACACCAGTGCTAAGCAGTTTGGATGTTGTGGCAATCACCGGGTAAATACTCTCGGGATCAATAAAGCTGTCCAGCTCCATTTTGCCCTGCTGGTCATCCCCCGTGATATTCATGGCATACTTGGAATTCTCTTTCGCGTGCTCAGGGATGGCATTTACCAGCGCCTTTCGCATCCTTCTAGCGTGATCAATATCCTCACAAAAAACAATCGTCTTGCTGAAAGGATCCGTTTCCCGGAGAAATTCTGCGATCTTCGCGGCCACTAGCTCAGTGCGCTGCTCAAGTACCAGTTTCCGGTCCATATCACGCTGATTGTAGACGCGGTCCTCTATCTCTTCGCCGTATTTGTCGCGTTTGCCCTCTGGCGGCCGCCAACCCTCGACATCTTTATCAATATCGATCCGCACAACCTTATAGGGCGCCAGGAAACCATCCTCAATGCCTTGCTTCAGCGAGTATGTATAGATTGGCTCGCCGAAATAATCAATGTTGGACACTTCTTCGGTTTCCTTCGGCGTGGCGGTCATACCGATTTGGGTTGCGGAACTGAAATACTCCAGCACTTCGCGCCATGCCGAATCTTCCGCAGCGCTCCCCCTGTGGCACTCGTCCACAATCACCAGATCGAAGAACTCCGGTGAGAACTGTTTGTAGATATTTTGCTCTTCCTCGGTCCCTGTCACTGCCTGGTATAGCGCCAGATAAATTTCGTAAGATTTATCAATCTGGCGTTTTTTGATTTTCGTCATGGTCGCGCCAAACGGCTTGAAATCGTTCACCCTTGTTTGATCGACCAGGATGTTTCTATCAGCGAGAAAAAGGATTCTCTTCTTTGTTCGGGCTTTCCACAACCGCCAAATTATTTGGAAGGCCGTATAAGTTTTGCCCGTTCCCGTAGCCATCACCAAAAGTAGGCGGTTTTGCCCCTGGGCGATGGCCTCCGTCGCACGGTTTATTGCGACTTGCTGGTAATAGCGCGGTTCCTTCCCAGAAGTATCCGAATGGAAATCCTGGGCAATAACCAGCTCTTCGTCTTGGGTGATCCCTTTCCAAGCCAAATATCTTCGCCACAGCTCATCAGGAGAAGGGAAGCTTTCTAAGGGTATTTCCCTTTCAAGGGCACCTGATGTCATGGTTGGGTCATGCTCCAGAAATGCATCCCCGTTTGTACTGTAAACGAATGGGACATCCAATATCTCAGCATACTCTATTGCCTGTTGAATTCCGGATTCAACTGTGTGGGTATTATCCTTCGCCTCGATGACCGCGATGGGTATGTTGGGTTTGTAGTAGAGAATAAAGTCTGCCTTCTTCCCCTTCCCTCGCGATGTGCGTTGCCCCTGTACATGGATACGACCGTCAGTGAAGTACTTCTCCTCCCTTATCTGCGTATACAGATCCCATCCAGCACCAACAATGGCCGGCGTGATGTACTTCGTACAGATGTCTCTCTCGGTCAGGTCTCGTTTACTGGGACTCACTGTTGACATCAACATGCTCTCATTGTTGGTTCTGCCGCTGAAGGGCGCATAGTTACCTAATTGCGAATAAATACGGTAAGCAAAGGTGCATCAGCAGGGAAGTTATGTCAAGGATTGATCTATTTGAGGAAAAACACGGCTAGGGGCATAATGCCCCTGGGATATTATTTATGGCAAGATCGTTATTGAGCAAGCGAGTGACATGATCCGCGGACTTAGCGCTTTTCTACAGATTTCTCCTGAGTTTCAGCCGAGAATCATCGGTAAGCTCGTGAGCTGAGTGAGTTTTCTCGTGAGTTTTGGGGAAGTTATTGACCGTTGCCTCAAGTGTCCATCCGGCTCGAAGGACCTAAACGAAAAATGACCATCAGCCATGGGAATGGATCTTCATCTACTTCAGCTCTTCTATAAATTTTGCCAGCATTTCAATTCTCACGAACGAGGCTTTGATATTTTCTGAAGGGAATCGTGTCCACCAAAAGGTCCTACGAGAAACATATACTGGGATTACCTTTGGCAGGTCAAACCTTTTAATGCGCCAACCAAGAGCAGCACAAACTCTCTCAGTTTGAGCAGTTAAATATTTTTGGCGCCTGTTTATTTGTTTGAAATGCCCCTCGCTTTCGCCTGGCTTTCCGAATATCGTTTCTCGTAGCGTTTTCGCGTCCTTTAGACAGTATGCAGGATTTATGTCTTTACACTCGATATTAAGGACTACATTTTTGTCACCAATAAAGGCAAGTACATCATAGTCACCGAGTTCGGATCTTGGATGGTTTCCAGTCTTGTCCCTCTTATGTAGCCAAACTTCCTTTTCTACATTGTGTGTGTATCTCTTTACGATCTTGAAGGCTGCCGCTACAAGTGCCTGCGAGACCAGTTTTTTTTCATCGTCTAATACCTGTCGAATTGTTGGCTCTTGCATATCGATAGGGAAGGATCCAGAGGATGTTGTACCAGTCCATAAGAGACCTGATTTCCTTGCCGAGTGAGGTCCCCAATAGTATTTATCGCCATCAGCGATTAATGGTCTAAGAGTATATCGGTAGTAACGTTTCTTATGCTCCCAAACGGGTAACGTATTATGTTGTTCTCGATTGCCATCCTTGTCCACGGTTATTGTTACATCGTGTTTATTTAGCGCTAGGAAATCGAGAATAAGATGAGTTGTTTCAGCAGCGAAATCCTTGATGCTCCCCATGCAGATTGATTCTATCTCATCAGCACTTGCCGAATAATATTCTTCCTCCTCAATCACCTCGTTATATTCAGCCCAAAGGGCTAGCACCTGGAGCAAATTGATCATATCATGGTACCCAAATCCTAGATCGATCTTAAATGCGGTATCCAGATCAGCAATCAGTTGTTGAATTGGTCGTGATGATACCGCAGTATCGTTTTTTGCTCCAGCAATGTCTAGGCTGAACTGCGCCTCCTCTACGCCATACATCCTTTCCTTCTCACCCTGCTCGTCCGAATAGTGAATTGTGGGAATAAAGTCTTCGCTGATTTCCATTCCCAGAGGAAAGATGTTATAATGGAGAGCATCGCTTGCCGATTGAAAAACGTGCAACCAATCAACCAGCGCAATTAAGATTTGAAACTGATCGATAGCAAGATCTTCTGAACCGCCAGGTTGCAGCTGAACGAATTTTTCGATCAAGTACCGAAAGTTGCGGTGATTTCGTATATATTCAGATTTAATTTCAGCATATTTGATATCTCTCCTGTATTCAACTTCATGGATTGCTGCCAAACGTATTGCGCTCACTCCATGCTCATACTTGTTGGTTAGGGCATCCGTTTTCCCAATGAGAAGGGGAAGTGCAGTTTTAAACCCATATTTTTTCGATTCGGCATCTAAATCCGCAATCAAATCAACTAGTATTTTGTTTAGCGCATGCTTTGCTGTCTCAAGCTCGTAATGGCCAGGCTTGATATCTTGGTCACGAGCAATCTCTGCAATGCGTTTCCTGGCTGTTTTATAGTGGCGAAGTTCCGGCTCGTGTGATCTTGTATTTTCAGGGAAAGAGGCTATCTTTTTCTCATCATGTAGTACAAATCGGGGCCGCTTATTACTGTCTTCAACAAGGATAGACATGATATTGAATCGAGTCGAAGAATCAGGGATAAAAATATTAAGCTGGTCGAGTATCTCCTGAAGAAGCTCATTCTGCGGTGATCTATCCCTCACTTCCATGAATGCCCGAATGACATGATCATCATTATAGACGAGTCTGATTCCAGGAATGCCCAGTTGAGGGAATCCTTTATCACTTACCCATTTGTTACCCGCTGGATCTAGGTGTCTTAGATGATCAAATTGCTTGTTGAGCGTAATCAATGATGCAGGAAATATTATTATATCGATTTCCTGATAGTTATCAAAAAAGTTATGTTTACACAGAGCATTGCTGTAATTATTAAAAGCATCTCCAAGGCACTCCATAAGGAAGTTGGTAATTTTGACCTGCTCATGAGACATTGAGCGAAATGGTGCATTTAAGAAAATATGGGTCTGACCAACCCTACAATGAAGGGACCACCCAAAATATCCTCGTGATACAAGTCGAACCTGACCAGGAGGAGCATCTAGATCGACCAGCCAACTTCTAGGGTGACTAAAAAATCGAGCATTCGGGTATGCTTGCCAAAATTCTGACAATGAATCGAATCTCATTTGGCTACCCCAATGAGGATCGATACCAATAAATGTCGGTTCCAGTGCACCACCAACAAGAATTCCGTGTGAATCTCGGTAAGCACCGAAAAGATCGAGTAGACTATAAATTGGATTATTGATTTGCTTCTCATGTTTTTGAATAAATGAAACAAACGAGAAAAGCTGATTCGCATTCTCAATTTCGTCAATAAGGCCAAGGAACTGATCAAGTAATACAATGTGCCCCGGGAGGTCATTAGGTATAAAATGAGGTGTGGCATCTGTGAAACATTGGGGTAAAACAATGAAAAGGAGCGGCAAAAGGTGTTTCTCTTCCCGTGGATTCTTGAATTCTACCTTTTTCTTATCGAGGTGTAATGCTAAGGTAGTAGGCCATTTATCAAAGCGATCAATGGCTTTGATAATATCTGGCTTAATACGTTCCAGTTCTTCGCTAATCTCGTGTCCTGTAGATACCGGTTGAGTAACGCATACGAGAACGAGTATATCTCCAGTGGTGAAAGCCACAGAAAATATAAATTCATGTGGACTCCCATCTTCAAGAATCGCACTTACAAAGGGGAAGGTTTCGCCTTTAATACGATCGTCGACATAACGGCTAATCTCGCCCTTTAGCATCAAGGAATGATCAATGTTCTGGCCAAGAGCTAATTTGTTGTCTTGGTATAGTTTTGCCCAGATGTCAAACAGGACAGACGAGTAGCGTCTTGGGAGAAGGGGCAAGTATTCGTCTCCATTATTGATAAAAAATGCTTGGAGCAAGTTCCCGTTGAACGCTTTTTGGACGAATTCATTCGGGGACAATAGAATTGATGGTATGCTACCAACGGCAATACTATAATTGGCTACAAATGCATCATCGAGGTTGCGCTCCGGATCATATTGATCGAGGTACGAGATAGCATCTTCCCAAAACACCTTTTTGGGTATCTCAATATGTGCCGGTGCAAAATTTGCCGTCTTGTTTACTTTTTGCTGAGATGTGATTTTGGAGAGAATATCTTCCTGCAGTCTAAGGCAGTTTTCAAGCTCCTTCATCGGAGATCTATCAGTGATGTTCATGAATTGTTCATCGAGTGAACGATGGAAAAGCTGGAAGTGCATTAGGTAGTCATAAACGTTGGAGAGTTCATTGCCGTAAAAAATTTGGTAATTGTGTTCCTCGTGATTGAACCGGACATCTCCCCAATCTGGTTCCGGCACATAATCTTCCAGCATTGAAAACCGTGGGCAGGCGGCGTAAAGTTTTCTGGCCAGCCTCTTGAAATGCACATACCGCTGTATCTTGTCACGCATCGAAAATGATTCTGGATTCATCGATAAGAAAACGGTCGCTAGGAATAGGTGCTTCATAGGGCATGCTATGTTATTTAACCAAACCGAAGAGACAAATAGAGACCTTGAGATATCACGACTACTGTAGCGTCTCAATATCACCTTAATTTCCTGGACGGACTCTTCGAATGCCCGTTCGAAAGGCTCGGTGCCCTCATCAGGCCAATTTTTTCTCTTTCTAAAGCCAAATGGCCACACAGTTATCCCTATCTGACATAATCCTATGGGTGGGATATTATGATAAACTCAAGTAAAACTCACAATAAAACTCCTTCAACTCAGGAGATTTCCGACCGTTCATGGCTGAAACTCAAGACATTTACCATGAAAGGACCTGAGTTTCTTGAGCGGATGCCCAAATCGCTTGATCTCCAGCCGTACGGATGTGATGTGATATTCAGATAGGGGGATTCAGGTTTTATCTCTCACCGTCATAATATCGCGTGTTGTGGAGCCAAAGAAGGCCATCTGAGAGGGAAACCATATAGAACGCAAGCCTTCCAACCAAGTCGCTTAATCCATCTCAGCAATTCGCCTCACAGTCACGGCCACCCCCTCAGTGAGCAGGAGATTGATCGATCCCTCACTGTTGTAGGAAGTAGTACGCAGCACGCGGCCTGTCTCCACATCAATGATCCTCATATCGATTGTATAAACAGTACCAAACTTCCCGATCGACCCAGCCAGCATCTGCTGGGCACCCAGTAGTTTGCCAATCTCAACCACGCACTCATTGTTGTTGGTGCACCCTGTGAGCTGAAAGTCTTGCTCCTGGAGGATCCGCTCCATTTTCCCCCGCTCGATAACCTGATGGCGACCCAATTGAACCAAATGGGTACCGACGCGGCTGGTGAGCACACGCGCTTCCTGTTCCGACACTCCCTCACCCCTAAAATCAAGGACAGCGATAGAGGGCATACTGCTGATATCACCGGTCGGTGGTGATACTTTACCAACATTTGTCTCTGCCAGTGGCGGTAACACTATGTCAGAGACGTCCCACAACTTCGCTTTTTTATCACGGGATCCGGTTGCTAGGTAGTGGCCACCCGGGGAAAATGACACGGATTCTACCCAAGGATCCCCCACCCGGAAGGTGCGGACATCCAGGCCGGTGGAGACATCCCACAACTTGGCAGTTGAATCAAGCGATGCGGTTGCCAGGTAGCGGCCATCGGAGGAGAAGGCCACTGACCGGAGTGAGGAATCATGCCCTTGGAAGGTGCGGATCTCCCGGCCGGTGGAGACATCCCACAACTTGGCAGTGTTATCCCATGATGCGGTTGCCAGGTAACGGCCATCGGGGGAAAATGACACGGATTCTACCCAGTTATCATGCCCTTGGAACGTGCGTACCTCCCGACCGGTTGAAACCTCCCACAACTTCGCCATTTTGTTTGATTCAGTTGCCAGATAACGGCCATCGGGGGAAAATGAGATGGACAAGTGTCCAAATACATCCCCCTCGTAGTTGCGGTGGATCCCCTCAATAGTACGGACCACCTGGCCGGTGGCGACCTCCCACAATTTCGCCGTTTTATCTTCGGATGCGGTTGCCAGGTAGCTGCCATCGGGGGAAAATGACACGGATTCTACCCAAAAATCATGCCCCTCGAAAGTACGGATCACCTGGCCGGTAGCGACCTCCCACAATTTCGCCGTTTCATCTTTGGATGCGGTTGCCAGGTAGCGACCATTGGGGGAGAAGGACACGGAATAGATCCGCCCACGATGCCCCTGGAAGGTGCGGACCTCCTGGCCGGTGGCGACCTCCCACAATTTTGCAGTGTAATCATCTGATCCGGTTGCCAGGTAGCGGCCATCGGGGGAAAAGGCTACCGATGAGATTGACTTATCATGCCCCTTGAAGGTGCGGATCGGTGTTGAGACGACAGACTGGGCCGATAATGAGACGGCCAGTGAAAGGCCGGTAATGAATTGAAGGTGTTTGGTATTCATCCGGCTTTAGGTCAATATTTTACCAGCACGCGGTCGGCATCAATGGTGAGTAGCTGTGGTGTCTGCTCGCGGTCCAGCAGGCCGGCGGTCTCGGAAACGTTGTCCGTGATGTACCGGCTAAGCTCGTCGAGGGTGATTTCCCGATCAGCGTTCCGGTCAGCCTCGCCGCGCAGCCCCTTCAGCATGAAGTAGGTGAACAGGCCGTGCTTTTTCTCCGGCCAGGCGGAAGAAATCTGCTTCCCGGTGGCCGCAGCGAATACGGAGACGTTGCCCCTGGCCGTCGGTCCTTCCACCTCGATATAGACCGGCCGGGCATCGGCCAGCAGCATCTCGTTGTTGCGGTTCGCGCCCGAAAAACAGGCATCCAGGAAGATGGTCACCGATTGTGCGCCCAGCTGCGCCACCTGTTCGTATAACCGGTCCAGCTCGTACCCGGTCTGCGATGCGTAATTCGGGTCACCGTCATAGGGGATGAGATACACCTTATTTTCTTTGATGTCCGGCGAACCGTGCCCGGCGTAGTAG
>SDBU01002071.1_pt1 | contig 27319 bp, 42 predicted proteins | sample 2277071 | NCBI WGS metagenome assembly SDBU01 (sample SAMN10397929, study PRJNA504765) | marine sediment metagenome | isolation source: marine sediment core GS08_GC12, 126 cmbsf | place: Arctic Ocean: Gakkel Ridge, Loki's castle | collected 2008 | reverse complement strand
ACGATGCTGGACAAGGTGGTAGACGAGAAGGCGCTGAAAACGCTTCTCTCGGAGATCGACACGGAAAGCAAGGCGTTACAGGCGATGCTTGACGAGATGGGTATTTCCGAATCCGGCCCCGTCAAGCTGAAACAACTCGACACAAAGCCGCCCCCTAAAATGTCTTGGATACTCATCGGAATACCTGTTGTCCGGTTTGGTGAAGTGGCCGCAGCAGTGGAATCCATGGCCACAATAGAGGGGGTAATCTTGGAGACGGCGGTAAACGATGGACCAAAAAACTGATAACGCCGACCCGACGGCAAAGCTGGAACTGCGGCGGTACTTCCTCCGCAAGTACCACGCTGATTCTCCGCCGGATGTCCTGGACTGTTGCCAGGGTGGAGGCCTGCTCTGGCGGAGGCTGCGGGACGAATTCGAGGTTGCCACTTACTGGGGGGTTGATGTGAAGCCAAAGAAAGGGCGGCTCAAGCTCGACTCGACACGGATCCTCGCGCAATCAGGTTGGCCGCAGAACGTGGTGGACATCGACACCTACGGGGCACCGTGGAAGCATTGGGAGGCTATGCTGCCGAATGTGAGCCAACCCACAACCGTCTTTTTGACCATTGGCCAGATAGTCACCGGACTTGTCGGGCGGGTGCCATTAGAGGCGTTGGCAGCAATTGGGCTAAAAGATATACGCGGTTTGCTTCCAGTTTCATTTCACGTAAAGCTTTCTTCTCGCATCGTAAGTTACGCATTGGCAAGAGCTTACGACTATGGTATAATCACAATCGAGGCAGTCGAGGCGTCGTCTCCCAATCACCGAAATGTTCGGTATATTGGCATCAGGCTGGAGCCGAGCAAAAAGAGCGGCCAGGGCGTGACCCCCAGCCGCTCAAACACTGAACCTGTTAAGGAGGTCCAGAATGTCTAAGTCTACGCGAATCAGCGGTACGCGGGAATGGGCAGTCGCCAACGTCAACTGCGTCCTGGGGTGTAGTCACAAGTGCCGGTACTGTTACGCCCGGTCCAACGCTCTGCGATACAATCGTATTGAGGATCCGGCCGAATGGGGCGAGGGCTATAATCGGGTTCGTCCCGTCGAGGTCAATAAGTCTCGTCGGAAAGTCGACGGGACGGTGATGTTCCCGACTACCCATGACATCACACCGGAGTTCCTTTCTCCGTGCCTGACTGTGATTGGTAAGATTTTGGATGCTGGTAATCGTCTCTTGATTGTCAGCAAGCCCCACATGGAATGTGTCGAAGCTATTTGCCGCGAACAGCACGCCCGCCGCCACCAGATTCTTTTTCGTTTCACGATTGGTGCCATCTCCGAAAACGTGCTGTCATACTGGGAACCCGGAGCGCCTACTTTTGAGGAACGTCTAGCTTGCCTACGGTATGCTTATCGTCTAGGTTTTGCAACGAGCATCAGTGCGGAGCCTTTACTGGAAGCCGACCGCGTCGAGGATCTTGCATCGGCGTTATTGCCATGGGTCAGCGATTCTCTTTGGGTCGGAAAGATGAACCAGATTGACAGCCGTGTTGTTCCCGGCACAGACAAGGAAGCTATTGCAGCCATTAAGCAGGGGCAGACGAACGAACGAATACGGGTCATTTACGAACTCCTGAAAAGCGAACCCAAGGTTCGATGGAAGGAATCATACAAAGCCGTGCTTGGCCTCGCATTAGCCGAGACAGCGGGTTTGGATACTTAGGACGCGGTATTTTTTTTATGGTAACCCCGAAACTCGCCCAACTTGAAAAGCAAGCCGCCAGCATCCAAGAGAAGCTGGTCCGGGCTAGGCGTCTGTCTGGGGATCCCAATCGAGGCGGTGGGCAAAACAAGAAGTCGGTAGCCGAGCACAAGGCGGACGGTACGTATAGAGCCGACCGGCACGGCGTTGATCTTGACTTGGCTAAGGTGTTTTGCGAGAAGCCCGAACAGCACAAGACGCCCTCGCAACGTGCCCGGTGTCCGGTCACGAAGAAGTGGCGGACGCGATGGGAGGAACGTGGCGTCTGGACCCCGAACGATGACTTGGCGATTGAGCGGGGCTGCTGGTTTGACGAACGATACGCGGACCATTTCCGCACATTTTGCCGCGATAACCTGTCGCTATGGGAAGGCAAGCAGTGGGCGGGCAAGCCGTTTGAGTTCATGGATTGGCAGTGGTACGACGTGTTTGCCCCGCTGTTTGGCTGGATGCGATGGAACCCAGACGCGAGAGGGGGCAAGGGTCTTGTTGAGCGGCGTTTCGATCGGGCGTTTATTTTCGTTCCGAAGAAACAGGGCAAGTCGCCGATGGCCGCTGCCGTGGGTGGTTACTTCCTGGCAGCGGATGGCGAGACTGGCGGCAAGGTACTCTCGGCGGCATCTGCCAAAGAGCAGGCTGCTATCGTTCACGGCCACGCTCTAAATATGATCCGAGCGTCGGACTCGCTGGGGCCCCGGTGTAAGATCAATGAATCAACGCACGCCGTGACGTTCGAGCACCCGGGTATTTTCAAGCACTCGCCTGAGATCACCCGCACGCCGGCCAACAACGTCTATAAGTCGATCAGTAAAGAGGCACGGACGGCAGAGGGCCAGAACGCCAACTGTATCTTGGCCGATGAGGTACACGCATGGCAGGGCCGGAAGTTGTTCAACGCGATTGAATACTCATTCGAGGCCCGCGAGTCCCCGTTGTTCTTTATGATCACGACGGCCGGAGACGACGAACAGACGGTTTGTTTCGAGCAATACGAATATGCGAAGGACGTCGCGAGCGGTCACATTCAGGATATTGGTTTCCTGCCGTACATTCGCGAGGCCGATAAGAACGCCGACTTCGATGACCCCGCGACGTGGAGTCAAGCTAACCCGTCAATGGGGACGACTATCACTGAGACCCGTTTTCGGGACATGTGGGAGAAAGCGAAGAGAACCAGCACTGCGTCCGTGTCGTCATTCAAGCGGTATCGGTTCAACATCTGGGGCACGGTTTCAGATCCAATGTTGGACCCCAAGGCCTGGGATGATTGCTATGAAGCGTACACGCCCGAGTCGATGTTTGGTCGGCAATGCTACGGCGGTCTTGATCTATCCAAGGCGGTAGACATGACGGCGTTTAGTTTGATGTTTCCCGACGGTGAAGAGGTACGGCAACTGTGTTGGTTTTGGCTGCCGGAGGATACCTTCGAGAAGAATAAGGGCCGGGTGCCGTACCAAGACTGGGTGGATGCGGGATGGCTGGAAATCTGTCCGGGCGGCGCACTCGATTACCCTACGGTTACAAAGCGGATAACGTGGGCGGCTGAGCAATTCAATCTCAGTAGTCTGCGGTTTGATCCATGGAAGGGACAGGTTGTAATCCCAGACGTCGAGAAGGCGGGCATAGCTTGTGCTGAGTTCCCTCAGTCCCCGAAGTACTTTGCCGACCCGACTGCCGAGTATCAGGCGATGATTTTGAAGGGAGCATTGAAGCATAACGGCAATGGTTGCCTCACCTGGCAATCGCGACACGTGAAGTGCAAGACGGACACGAACAACAACATTCGACCCGTGAAGGGCGAACGTGGTGGCATTCGGGCGATTGATGGTATAGTGGCGGGGATCATGTCTCTGGATGGGAAAATGCGAGAGCCGGTTTCCGGTCCGTCCTACTACGAAGACAACGAGTTGGAAATCTTTTAACCCTCGGGAAGTGCTCAGATGCCCCGCAAAGGAACCAATAAGCCGCCGTACATGCCGTCCCGGAAGCAGATCGTGGCAGAGTGCGAGAAGATTCGCAAGACGTGGCCGAACATTGAGCGACCGCGTAGCTGGTCGGGGGTGCCGAAGTCTCCGGGAGTACGTTCATATCGGGCGACGAAAGTGACTGGGGTGACTGTTTTTGAACCAATAGCAGCGGGAGAATGAGATGGCGAGTACGCGACGAACATTTGTGCAGGCAACGATTGGGGTGGCGGCTGGACTACTGGGCTTCCGTGGGAGAGAATCAACGGCGGTAGCGTCACGGCCACCACCGCCGCGATGGGAATGGGAGGTTGGCGAGTGGTATGGTCGCTGCCGGAAATGGCGAGCGGAAGTTGACATCACGGCTGATGAAGCGATGGAAATTGCCACTCAAGCGAATACAGTCAACAGTAAGTTATTTTGCGGTGTACGGGGTGGGCATATCCAAATCTGCAATATGCAATGCAGGTTTTCGGGTGGGCTCTGTCGTGCCACGGTTAGGCTAACGGAATGTCGCAGCAGAATGGACGGCGTTCGTATCATCGACGCTAAGTTTGGGAAACAACGGGTATGCGAACCACACCCGGTAGTCAATTTTTACGAACTCTTACGCGGTGGTCATGCAGTATTAGAAGTTGACTGCGTAGATGTAGATTTCCCAGGCGGTTGGTTGGGCGGAATACGGTTTTTTAATCCTGAAAACGGCAGGCCGTGGCCGAAGGGGAGGACATGAAATACACGCAGTATCTGATCATGGAACTCGGCACGCGGTGCAACCTGGGCGACGTCCATACGCGTTGCCCGAACCGGCACCCCGAACGGTACTCCCGCCTGCCGAAAGAGGGACCGGTGTCAATGGAACGCAAGGTCGAGATAGCCGAACACATGTACCGAGAGGAAGGCTTTCGGGGTCACATCGGATTCCACTATTACAACGAACCGCTGGTTGATATGGGATTGATGTTCGACACGATGGACGCGATTAGCAGTCGGGTTCCGGAGGCGACCTACACGCTCTGGACGAACGGCACACTGTTGCCGGAGGATTGCTCGCAGTTCCGCCGGTTCTCGGAAATACACATTACCGACTACCAATTGCCAGAACATCCGATTCAGAACCTGCGGCGACTCACTGACGCGGTGGACATCTGCCCGATCGTCCACCGAGGAAGACTTGACGATAGGCTGCACGCGATCGGCAATACGGATAGCCGTGGGCCGTGCAACCGGATGTTCACGGAATTCATTATCGACTACCACGGCAACGTGCATTTGTGTTGCTACGAATGGAAGGGTAGTGCGGCACAAGGCAATGTAATGACAAAGCCTCTGGCGCTCCTCGTAGATCACTGGCAGTCGCGCAGATGGCAGGTATCGGGCAGCGAAATGCGGGAAGCGTCGTGGCGCGTCTGTCTCCGTTGCAAGATGCGGTCGACTCATATTCCTCAATTCATTCCCGAGATAGCAGAGAAAGCGAGAGAGCAATGCCAAGTATAGCCGTTGTGTTCGCGTCGTATTTGGAAGTGCCGGAGTCTCGGCTGCGGGAACACTTCCAGTGGAATGCGCAAATATACGAAGCCATCGCCAAGCAGACACTAGGGGACAGGTTCCGCGTGTACGTCGTCACTGACCGGCTTTTGCCTATGCCTACGTTCGCGGAGTGCGTCGTTATTCCCGTTGAAGACATGCCAGTGGTTGACGGGAAGTCCCGTTTCTCCCTTGCTATGGCGAAGAACACCGGGATCGAACACGCTGTCCGCGACGGCTTGGATGTTGTGATTAGCACCGACGTTGATATTGGTTTCAATTGGAAGTCGTTTTGCTTATCCATTGGCGTGAATCATGATATCGCTACTATACCTCAGTACCATATGCTGCCGAGTTGGGTGCATGACGGGGAGACGAGAATAGACACTGGATGTACGGGAACGGTTAGTATGACTGCATACAACTGGCGGCGTATTCGTTACAACGAGAAATGCGTCGGCTACGGTGCAGAAGATGGTATCTTACTTAGGGAAATCGAGCGGCACGGCATCCGCGTGAATAGGGATTGCATAGTCTCCCACGTTGCCCACGTACCAGGCGACGGGGCACGCACGCCCGGCAGCGGTTCGGGCACCTGCTGGGGCCGTGAGAGTGGATTCAACTTTGACAACTTCGCGGCCAATCGCAAACATCACGAGAAGGGACGATAGCATGGGAGCAATACCAACCAGCCCACCGACCGCTTGCGAGACTCGACGTATTCAACATGCGTTCGTATCGGCATACTTTGGTCCGGCGGTACTACCGGACATTCCGTGCGATCTTCAACACGCGGAATTATACACGCCCCTGCTTGGACGTGAGCCACTACCAAGTGAAAGGGAGCCGGTAACATGAAACTGTGCGTAGTGGGAAATGGACCGAGTGCCAAAGGTCAAGGGGCCGAGATAGACGCCTGTGATTTCGTGGTGCGGATCAAGGCCTGGTGGGCTCACGGTGCGGAAGATGCTGGCGAGAAGATCGACGCGTGGGCGTGGTATGGTGATGAACCACGGCTGGTTGAGCCTGTCCCTGTTTTGAACTGCGAGCACTGGCTTACGCTTTGCAATCAACAGATGAGTGCTTGGGCGGACCCCGACGAACTGATAGCCGGGTTCAAGCGGCAGATGGCCCGGCGGCCCATCGAGAACCGAATGACACGGCGGCTGTGGGATTCCGTATGGGTGCAGGCATGCGAGCACCTGGACCGCGAGCCGTCGACCGGATTTGTTGCTGTTGCTATGGCTATTCAGGCATTCGATCCCGACAGCCTACTGCTGATCGGGTTCGACTCACTGACCGCCGATCAACCCAACTACGACAACGCCCGGCACAAGTGGGGATTCGTTACTCAACACCACTTCGACACGGAGAAGCGAGCCATGGCGGAAATCAGAAACGGCACATGGCTGGGCGAACCGATAGAAACTAAACTCGAATGGATTGGAGAACCAAGCCATGCCGCATAACGCCATCTGTGTCATTCCGGCTCGGTATGCGTCCACCCGTCTACCGGGCAAACCGTTGATCGACCTCGGCGGTAAGCCGATGATTGTCCGTTCATGGGAGCGGGTACGTTCCGACCTACCGGCCGAACAGATTATCGTCGCGACTGATGACCAGCGGATCGTTGATGTGTGCCATGCGCACGGGATAGACCGCGTAGAAATGACTTCGCCGGACTGCCGCACAGGAACCGACCGAGTGGCGGAAGTGGCGGCTAGATATCCAGATCAACAGCTATGGGTGGTAGCTATGGGTGACAACCCACTGTTGCCGAGTGGCGTCATTAGGGCTGTGGTGGATGCCTTTCTGGCAGGATGGCGAGAGGAGTACAAGGTCTGCCGGAAGGGGTACACGACGCGATGGATTCAGAAGTCTCCTGATTCACCACGCCGGCCAGTGGTAGCCGCGATTGGGCGGGCGAGGGTTGCGACGGACGATGTCCAGAACAATACGATACAGAAGATGGTGATTGACGCGGACGGTAATGAGATGTTCGCCAGCCGTCGTCCGATCCCGTACGCGAAAGACGACTATGGCGAATACTGGAAACAGGTCAACGTATACGCATTGTGGGCCGACACGCTGAAGACGTTCGCCAGCCTGCCCACGGGGGAAAACGAAAAGCGTGAGACACTGGAAATCCTCCGGCTAATCGAGCACGGCTACACAGTCCGCACGGTGGAGGTCGTGGGCGACGGTGGGTCGATCGATGTGCCTAAAGACGTTGAACGGGCCCAGTGTGCTTTCGGTCACAGGGACGCTGTGCGACCGAGCACCCGAGACGAAACATTACCTGTTTACCTATTGGACTAAAACATGACAACAGACGCACAACGGGATTGGAAGGAACACGCCCAGACGTTCGAGGCCGACTGGTGGGATTCTGCATACAAGAGAGGCATCGGATTAAAGGACGTTGACGTAAAAAACGTGCCCGCAATCAGAAAGGGTCTCCACGGAGTCTCCCGTCAGATATGGCAAAACTTCACATTTACGCAAAAGACGTTCACTGGCAAGACAGTCTTGGATATCGGCCCCGGCCCGACTGGGCGTTGTTCGTGGTTGAAGGGTACGTTCTTGGCCATCGAGCCATTAGCCGTGCGATTTCAGCAGCTACCGTGGCACATGTTGGCGAAGTATAAACGTGTTTACGCCCAGCCGGCGGAGGAGTTGATACCGGAACTGGTGGGCTCCGTGGATGCTGTTTTGAGCCTAAACACACTGGATCACTGCTACGACCTGCCCGCGATTCTATCTAACGTCTACCAATACCTAAAGCCCGACGGCCTGGCGTTCCTATCGTTCGACGTGGATAAAGGCATCTACGATCCGACGCATCCAATCAACCTGACGCCCGCGGCGGCCACCCGGACGATCAAGGATAGTGGCCTGGCCGTGGAGGCATGGTCATTTGGGCATTGCTACCCGGGGGATCCCTGGCGTGACAACTGGGGCGGAGGAACAGCGTACCATTGGTGGTGCAGAAAACCGGGGGCGAAATGCTAGAGATACTTGGTGCCGGATTTCCACGGACAGGGACGCGTACCCTCGCTGATGCGTTGAGGATCATGAAGTATAATACGATCCATCACCCCGAAATGCCGCTCTTCCCGACTGGTGCTGGAATCAAGTTACCAGACACAGACGCCATCTTGGATTGCCCGGCTGTGCTATACTGGGAAGAGATCGTCGAGCGGTACAATCCCAAAGTGATCCTTACAACCAGGGAGCCAAACGACTGGTGGGAGTCAATGAAGGCCCACGCGAACACGATCCGCACCGGGGCCAATATGGAACACATTCAGTACTCAGACGCCCTGCATGGCCTATTGTTTGGGTGCGCAGCCCCGAATGAGTACTGGTGGAAGCGACGGTATGAAGAACACAACGAGGCAGTGAGACGCACGATTCCGGCCGGACGACTATTGGAACTTGATATTGTAGCCGGAGACAAGTGGAACAAGCTCTGTCCGTTTCTCGGCGAGGACACTTCAAAGGCTGAATGGCCATGGCGTAATCGAAGACAAAGGGACAGCGATGGCGAACGATGAGGCGACACGAGAAGAACTGGCGGAGCTGCAAAAGGTAGTTGCTGATTTGGTACAAGAGTTCCGGCAACTAAGGAAATTTGCACCACCTATTGCCGTCAAACGAGAGAGACAGGTACGACTGGCTTGCGAGGTAGCAGGTGTAGCGATCGCGTCCGTGGGGGCATGGTGGATTTACCCCCCAGTCAGCCTGATCTTGATTGGGTTTTGGCTGTTCTCTGACGTAATCGTAGCGAGACGAGCGAAGAAGGGACACGCAAACTAATGCTTTCAGATATATTTGCCGGTGCATTAGGCAGCGACAAGGCGCCATGGGACGACTACTGGTATGAGCCGATCGGGGCACGCACACACGCGGGGATCAATGTGACGCCCGAGAGTGCGATGAGGTTTGCTACTGTTTTCGCTTGCATCCAGAAGATTTCCAAGACGATCTCTAGCTTGCCGATGCGGGTCCATGAGCGGACCGGCCCGAGGACAAGAACACCCGTAGACCATCCGCTAAACGACATCCTTTCTTGGAAGGGGGACAAACGCGCAACCGGGGTGACTGTGCGTTCCAGCATGTCGTCAAACCGGCTTGGGTGGGGCAATGGAGTGGCGGCAATCACCCGCACCAACGGCGGGGAAGTGGATGCGTTGACTCCGCTAATGTCCAGGGACTTGCGGCCTCGACTATCGTCCACGGGTGAGCTACTTTGGGACCACTTCCCGAATGGTCAATTCGACACAACCTTGAGCCCCGGGGAGTACCTTCACGACCCGGGCCCGTTTGTCATCAACGGTATACTTGGCGAAACTCCAATTAAAGTGAAAGAAACGATTGCCGGAGGGGTGGCGGCCGAGACGTTCACTCATACGTTTTTTGGCAACGGGGCCTCCCCAGGTGGCTTCCTTGAATTTCCATCCGACCTCGACCTCTCAGAGGAACGCCAAGACTCGCTTGTTCAGAAATTCAACGAGATATGGCAGGGTGCCGGCAAGGCGCACAAGGTCGGCCGACTCCGTGAGGGTGTGAAGTTCAATCAACTTGACATGAACCTCGACGATATGCAGTTGATCGAGTTGCGTAAATTCGATCGTATTCAGATTTGCAGCATCTTCGACGTGCCGCCCCCGATGATTCAGGAACTTGACCCAGGCAAGTATACGGCCATTGAGCAGGCCATGATTGCTTGGGTGCGAGATTCTCTGCTGCCCATCTGCATCGCAACGGAGGCAGCGTACAAGCGGACGTTCTTTGCGGATTCAAACTTGTACGTCAAGCACAATCTAGCGGGTCTGGCCCGGGGCGACATGAAGGCCCGAAGCGACTTCTACTCGAAGGGTATCCAGAACGGCTGGTTCACAGTCGATGACGTGCGCGAAATGGAGGATCTGAATCCTGTTGAAGGTGGCGACCGGAATTGGATTCAGCAGAACATGATGCCACTGGATTCACCTGGAACCATTGTTCCAGGGGCACCGCCCCCGAGTAACCAGAATGACGACGAATCCCGGCGGGCCCAGCAGCCGATCATCGTCAACGTGCTGCCTCAGTCGCAAGAGGTTGACACGGAGTCGATTGGCCGTCAGGTACTGAAGGCAATTTCGGGAACCATGCCACGCACCAACGTGGATGTGGCCGCCGTGTTTAGTCCACTATTCTCGGACGTAGCGGCTCGGGTTGTGGCCAAGGAAGACAGGGCCGTCAAGAACGCCATAAAACGCCACCAGGCCGACACAGAGGCATATACGGTGTGGTGCGACAAGTTCTTTACCGAGCATGTCGAGTATACGAGGAAGGCGATAGAGCCGGTCGTCTGCGGCCTAGAGAGGGTTACGGGCGAGACGGCAAGTGAGCGACCGGCCGATTTTGCGGCCCGTTACGCGGAACACCAGCTAATAGCAGCGTTCCATATTTCCACGGGCGGCGAAGAAATGGACGTCGAATACCTGCTTTCCGAACTCAAAACTACGTACTTTACGGAGTCAATACCATGCCAAGCCAACTGACACCAGAACGATTGATCCGACTCGCGGATGCCCCGATGGCCATGCGTCCGGACGCCTTGCGCGAACTGACGGCCGACATCATCTCAATGGAGGAATTCGACGAACCGCCTACACTGGAAGCGAAAATCATCCAAGAACCGCCGGTGGCTGTGGTGGCAAAGGTTCCGCGGCTGGGAAAAACCAAAGGTGCGGTCGCTATAATCCCGGTCTACGGTGGGATTGCCCAGCATCGCGGCTCGGACTACTGGGGTGGAGTATTCACCGAAGAACTTGTGGCGAAAGTTTCCCAGATGGTCGACACGCAAAACGTCGGCTCTATCGTCCTGTCCTTCGATTCGCCCGGCGGCATCGTATACGGCGTGTCTGAGGCCACTCAGGCAATCCGCGAGATGAGCCAAGTCAAGCCGATCTATGGTCATGTCAAAGCAGAGGCCGCGTCGGCAGCCTACCACCTGGCGATGAGCACGACAAAGCTATTTATGCAGCCCACGGCCAAGGTTGGATCTATTGGCGTCTGGTCAATGCACATCGATATGTCGAAAATGCTCGAAGATGCAGGACTGGATGTTTCCTTGATTTCCGCCGGTAAGTTCAAGGTTGAGGGTCACCCATGGGGTCCGCTCGACGAAGAGGGCCGGGCTGAACTCCAGCGGTCTGTCGATCGGTACTATGATGAGTTTCTCGGGGGTGTGGCGGACGGCCGGAACGTCTCGAAAGCGACCGTCAAGAACGATTTTGGTGAAGGCCGAATGGTCGAAGCCCCCCGAGCCAAGTCGCTCGGTATGGTTGACGGGATCGCAACCCTCAGTGAATTACTTGCGGGGCTGATGGCCCCAGCAGGGAACAGTAAGCGGCGTAGCATGGCAACCAAGATTGCCGTCGAGGCCGCGTGGAATGTGGATATTGACTGAACCATGATCCCCCATGGGTAGGGTAGACGGATTCCGGCAGATAGTGATAATGCAAGCTGAATAATCAAACCGCGTCAGCCTGACCCGGTGGCCGAGCCCACCGGGAATCGCCGACGTAAGAGACGCAAGCCGTTTGCCGAGTCAAGCGCGGAGCGTTTTGACGTTTATCAATTCCATTGATTGACGTTGGGACGCCCCGCGTTTTTTCATGCGCTGTTGTCCTGACGACAGGGAGAAAACACGCATGAATATCAAGGAAATGCTTGCCCAGCGTAAGCAACTGTTGGAAGAGTCGAAGGCCATTCAAGCGGCGGCCGACAAAGAAGAACGCGATCTGACTGACGACGAAGAGTTGGATATCGCGGGCAAACTCGAAGAGGCTAGCGGTCTCGTGTCGAAGATCGATGCGGCCCGTGAAACCCAGAAGCGTCAAGCGGCGTTGCGTTCGCAACTCACGGCTGCTGACGATTGGGAAGGCCAGCCCCAGGCTTCGCCGGTCCGGGTTGTGTTGCCGAATACTGACGGTGCCTCCATGCCTAATATCGTCGGTGGCGAGGCTTCTGGCCAATTCAGCCATTTTGGCGAGTATCTGTTCAAGGTGCGTGAAGCGGCGGTCACACCATTCGCGGCCGACGAACGACTGTCTCCGATGGCAGCCGCTCCCGGAATGCGGACCGATGTTGATTCGCTGGGCGGGTTCTTGATTCCCGATCAGTTCTCCGATCGCATCCTGGAGAAGATGTACAACACGGGCGAGCTTCTCAATCGTGTTAAATCGGACGGATTTTACACGTCACTGTCCGGCAATACGATCAAGTTGCCGCGAGTGGATGAATCCAGCCGGGCCGATGGTAGCCGCGCCGGGGGCGTGCGTGGCTATTGGGTTGGCGAGACCAACTCGTTGACCGACAGCAAGCCCAAGGTCGGCGAAATGACCCTCACCCTCCATAAGGCTGCGGCTCTTGGCTACGTGACGGATGAAATGCTGGAAGATGCGACGGCCACCGGGGCTTTCCTGGAGCGGCTGTTGACCCAGGAATTGATCTTCACTGTCGAAAATGCCATCGTCAACGGTGATGGATCGAACAAGCCTCTTGGGTTGATTGCTGCGAATTGTGGCATCGAGGTTACTAAGATGACCAACCAGACGGCCGACACTGTCTGGGGGGACAACCTCACGGCCATGTGGGCTCGCATGTTCGCTCCGCTACGTTCCACCTCGGTCTGGCTGGTGAATCAGTCTGTCGAACCGTTCCTGTTTTCGGCAACGCTGGCGGGCCGTTTTGGATCCGAAACCACGGCTGTCGATGGAATCCCGCTCTACTATCCCGCCGGGTCTCTGCTGAATCAAGGGAAATACGGCATCCTGATGGGGCGCCCCGTGATTCCGGTGGAATACACCAAGGCAGTTGGTACGGTCGGTGACATCATCCTGTGGGATCCCGCGTCCTACGTGCTGGTGGACAAGGCCGGTGGACCTCAATCGGCGTCCTCTATTCATGTCCAGTTTTTGACCAACCAAACGACCTTTAGGGTTACCTACCGGGTCGACGGCCAGCCAACCTGGGATACCCCGCTGACTCCCAATGATGCTGGCGACACTTTGAGTCCCATCGTCAAGCTGGCCGCTCGATAAGTGAGCTTTGTACCTTCAACTTTCCCACTCTTAGGAGTACCAGATAATGCGACTTGCAGAACAAAACAAGATTGTCTTTTGTATCCAGCCGGAGGATCACCAGTCCGCCGGTATCGACGGCGACAGCGTAAGTCTTGAAAACTATAGCCATGTCACGTTCATCATCATGTTTGGTGAGCTGACTGGCGATGCTCTCTTGACTGTGAACTCGGGTGCCTCGGCTGGAACTAAGACGACGGCCGAAACGTTCAACTATCGCGCATGTGCCACGGACATGGGAACTGCTGGTGGCGATCTACTGGCGGCCGAAGCGACCTCTGCGTCACTCACCCTGACTGCCGCGACGTATGAGGATCGATTTATCGTTGTCGAAATGGACGCCGACGAATTCACCAACGGCCAACCGTGGATAACAATCAATTTGAGTTCCGCTGCTAGCTCGCTGTTTGTTTCGGCAGTGGCAATTCTGAGTAAGCCGCGATTCGGTCAAAACGTACCGCCTACCGCCATTGCGTAAATCGCCTCTCGTGTGCTGAGGCCCGTGGAACTTGTCGTGAAGCGGGCCTCAGTTACGAATCATCAACAAACGGGAGAGACGAACCGTGTTAAAGGCAACTGAGGTAACCCGTGGCGATCCAGGCATGGAACCTATCCTGCCCGAGGAGCTAAAAGAAAACGGGCGGATCGACTACACGGATCACGATCCGGAGTTGCAGCACCTCATCACCGAGGCCCGGCTATGGGCTGAGGAAAACGAGTTGCAACGGGCGCTGATTACTCAGACCATAGTCGAGAAGTTCCCGTTCTTTCTTGGCTGGCTGGAGTTACGATGGGCCCCTGTTCAGTCGATTACCTCGGTCACTTATGTCGACACCAACGGCGATACGCAAACACTAAGCACGGACATCTACGAGCTTGGCTCACACCTAGGGATTGGCAACGTGCGGTTGAAAAGCAACCAGACGTGGCCATCTACTTTGGACCATCCGGACTCCGTGACTGTGACTTATGTGGCTGGTGACGGAGACGACCGACATGATATACCGCTGCCGATCCGACAGGCCATTAAGGCGTACGCTCTTTACCGTTACGACGGCAGCGTGGATGAACCGTTACTGATGGCCGCCCGGCGATTGCTCGGGCCTTATTCACTGAAGAGATAATGGCACGCCTCAAGCGACCGCACAACCGATTCGTGACTGTCTACCAGCAGTTGGCGAGCACGTCGGCCAACGAGGATGGCGGGTTCGACGAATCGCCAGTCATCTATTGCGAGAAGTGGTGTACGGCGTTTCCGCTAAAGGGTGCTGAACCGAAGGCCATGGAATCACAGCAAGCCGTCACCGACTGGATTGTAAAGATGAGGTACTCGGTCAAGACAGCGGCGATTACCGCCAAGATGTGGATCATCCTTCCTGGTGGCGAGCGGTTGAACATTACGAGTGTCTTTGATCCGGACGGGCGAAGGCGAGATATCGAGATTCGAGCGAGGCAAGCGGTATGAGTCTGAATGGCGATATCCGAACCGCACTGTTGACGATGGATGCCGTCACGGCCCTGGCGGGTACTGGCGACAGTGCCCGTATTCGTCCCGATGTACTTGATGATCGCGACGACAAGGATAAGGAACACATTATTGTCGAGATCGACCGTCTGAACCCGCAGAATGACCTGACGGGGCTGGGCGGATTGACGTATGCGGATGTGAATATCAGTTGTCGGGCGGCGACACGGACGCAGGCGGACGCATTGGCGACGGCGGTAAAACGAAACGGCACGGACCCGGGAACCGGACTGGCGGGCTACGGAGGCAGTGGAACGGACTTCCACGCCGTGCTTGAAGATGAGATCAACAGCGAAGTGCCTCGAAGTGAAGGCAGCCAACGTGCGTGGTTTACAGTCGAGCAAACCTACATTATGAGTTTCCAGGAAGATGTTTGACGCAGTCTACGTCATAAATATGAACAACCGGCCGGAGCGGCTGGACAAATTCCAGGAACAGTTTCCGGCGGACTGGCCATGGATGCTGCCAGAGCGATACCCGGCGGTGGATGGCAGCACGGCCACAATCCCCGAATGGTTCAAGGCGGGGCCCGGGGCGTTCGGTTGCATGCAGTCGCACCTCTGGCTGTGGGCCAAGCAAGTATGCGACGACAGTGACTCTGTCCTGATCCTTGAAGACGATGCCGTTCTCTGCCGCAATGCCGTGCGGATCATCCAGGAAACCATGGAGTGCGTTCCCGACGACTGGGACCAAATCTATTTCGGTGGCCAGCACTTGCGAACTGCAGCAAACGAGACACCGCCCGAGGCTGTTATTCAAGACAAGCTGATTCGCTGCCACTACGTCAACCGCACTCATGCCTACGCGATACGGTTGCCGTTTGCTGACGTGGCCTACGACGCTATTGACTGCCCGGCACCGACAGACGACGGACGTTATCACCATGTCGACTATCGGCTTGGAGCATTGCATGAGAGCGGTAAATACAACATCTACGCGCCGTGGCGATTCTGTATAGGCCAAGAGTCGGGCGAGTCGGACGTCAAGAGCAACAAGCGAGGCAGGCGTCAGCACGTACGCCAGCACTGGTGGAATCAGTTTCCGATCGCCGAACCAGCGGGGGTGGTGTGATGGCGGAAGTGATTCAAGGTATGGCCGCGTTGGAGCGGAAGATGAACCAGCTACAGAAACAGGGGTCGCTAAAGGTAGCGAGGGCTGCCATGGCTGGTATGGCCAAGCCTCTCCGGGGCGCGATACGCCGGGGCGTCAATGGCACACAGGCATCCACGAGGATGAAATCAGCCGTTCGCAAGACCATTGGCTCAAGCGTAAAAAAACTAAGAGTAGGTAACGGCTACACAATGAAGGTCGGTATCGGTGTTGGCCGATCCACGAAGGCCAAAAAGATCCAGGCCAGCAAGAGGGCTCTTGGAAGCTTGAGCGGCAAGGGCGTCGGCATCTCGCAGACAAACGTTCACTGGGCAGTCCTTGGAACGGGGGCTCACAGCCAAAAAACCAGGCAAGAGCGACGAAGAAAAACGGGTGCTAGTACTGGCAGCACGAAAGATTATTTCAGAAACGTTGTGCCAAGGGCGATCGTGGCGGGCACTGATCCTGCATTGAAAGAGTCGGCGTTGAAGGCGAGAAAAGTACTTCAAAAAGAGGCGAGAAAAAGGAGATAGACCATGGCGAAACTGATAAGCAAAGGTACTGCGATTCAGCAGACAATCTCGGCGGCGTTTGTGACGATCGCGCAAGTGATTTCCACGGACGGGCCCGGTTTGGAGTCGGAAACGTTTGAGTGCGATACGCTTGACAATACCGATGCTGGCATTCCGTATGCACCCACGGGGCGATCGGAAGGCGGTAGCTTCTCTGGAGAAATGTTCTTTGACCCGGCATTAACTGGGCACCAGAACCTTACCGAACTGATTCGCCTGCCCCAGGCCGAAGCGTGGAACCTGAAGTTCTCGGACGACAGCGACTGGGCGTTTGCTGGTGCTGGATTCAGCCTGTCGCCCACGACCGCTCTCAACGACGGACTGAAGGCATCGTTCGGAATCAAACTTAGTGGCATCCCGACCTTTGAAACTGGAGGCTCTGCGGACTGATGGAAGCAACGACAATCGTAGAACTCGGCTGTGCGTGCAAGAAATGTAGCGTAGGCCCCAAGGGGTGCCGAGACTTCCCGGATGGGAAAATACCCATCGGGACAATCAAGACGGAGCCCGACGTTTATAAACTCGTCCAGATGGGCGTTGCCGTGGCGTCTGATGAGGAGTGCGAGCATGCTGCGGGTATGACACCATATCAACTCAAGGCCGCACAGCACGCACAGCAGCGGGCGACACGGGGCATTCATCCCGATGACTTCGCGGCATACGACAGCGGTGAGATGACCGGTTACTACCCGGATGGATCGTTCATCCCGGGGCCAAACGCGACAGAGACAACTGGAGGGGTGATTCTCGATGACTTCATCGATAGCGACATTTGAGGAACTGATTGCTGGTGGTGGCAAGCGACGTTTCAGGACGGTGGATTTGCCCGTGGCAGGCGTGACGGTGCGAATCCGCTCGATGCTGGAGCGTGAGTTGTCGGCCTATCATGCGCGTATCAACTCCGCGAAAGACGACAAGCAGTTGCAATCGCGTCTGATGATGGCCAACCGCCAGTTCATTTCTCTCTGTCTGGTGGATGCTGACGGGAACACCATTGTCCCAACGGACGAAACCGGCCGCCTGTCGGATATGGACGCGGCCGACACGTCACACCTGTACAAGGAGTGCGCTCGCCATTGCGGTATTAATACCCAGGATATTGAGGATTTGGTAAAAAACTCCGACAAGACGACGCTGAGCGAAGAGCCTACCGACTAGGTGACTCACTGGGCATCGTCAACGTGGAGGAAATGCGAGATACTGTCAGCCCGTTGCAGATGGCGAAGTGGCGGGCATTCCGCAAGATCCAACCCGACCAAATGGACCGAGTCTGTGACATCCTTAAAAAGGGATTTGCGGCCGTTGCGAACAGTATGGGAGCCAAGTTTGATGAGGATGACTTCGAGCCCGTCGAGGACAAGAAACGTCCGCCACCCGTCACGCGACCATTAACAGCGGCTGAAATAGGAGTAGTACCCAATGGCAACAGCAATCGGTGACCTGGTCGCCAAACTGAGGTTAGACACTGGACCGTTCGGGCGTTCCGCGAAGGGTTCGATCGGCACAATGGGCCGAATGAAAAACGCAGCATCCTCGCTAGGGGGAGCGTTGGGGGGCCTGGGCGGGCGATTTGCGGCGCTTGTGGGTATCGGCGGCCTCGGCTTCATGATTAAGCAGCAGTTTGACGCAATTGATTCAACGGCGAAGCTTGCTCGCCAGGTCAACATCACGGTCGATGAACTGATGGGCCTACGTCTCGCGGCTGAACAGACCGGGGCCGGTGCCGGTAGCCTGGACGCTGGGCTCGGTACGCTTTCCAAGCGGCTCGGCGAAGCGGCACGCGGTGGTGGAGCGGCATCAGCCGCACTAAAGGAACTCGGTCTCGACGCGACAGACCTTGCGGCAATGAACACAGGCGAAGCGTTTTTCGAGATTGCTGGAGCGATGAGCACCGTCGAGGGCACCGCGAAACGAAACGCCATCGCGGCTAACCTGTTCAGCAAAGCCAACATGAAGTTGCTTCTTACGCTAGATGCTGGAGTCGACGGTTTGCAGGCTTACCAGGACGAAAGCCTCCGCGTAAACGGCAGCCTGAACGGAATGACCGGAGGAATCGAGGCGGCTAATGACGCGATGGACAAAATGAAGAAAGCGGGGGTTGCGGTGTTCGCGAGCCTCGCAATAGCACTTGCGCCGTTCGCCGAATCTCTCGCTAATGAACTGACTGACGGGTTTGTGAGTGTAAGGGAGGCAGCGGCCGGGGTGGGTGAAGAAGTATCTGCCTGGGGAGCGTTTCTGGAGGAACCTTTATCAGCACTCGATGCGTTAACCGAAGCGTTCATTGAAACACAAATAGCGGCGGCCAAATTCCGGCTTTCAAACCTAGATATCGCCCCGGCCACTCGCCCGGGAGATGAACCAGCCCCAGGTCTGAAGGGGGTTTTGCGCAGGGGGCTTGAAAAGTCCGATCGGATTAGCGGGGATATACTGAACTTCTTTACTGGCGGAAGAGAGGAAGCTGGTGCGTTAAGAACAGAACTAGCAGTACTGGAAGAGCAACTAAGGATAACGAAGGGTAGGTCAGTTGAGAGGTTTGAGGAAGGAATGGCTGATGATTTAGCGAGAGCCCCCAAGCCGGAACCTGAACCAGACGCCGTTAGTGGCTTTGGCGGATTCACGCCGTTGGTAGGATTTGACCCCAGGGAAGGCGTTGGATTTGGGGGCACGGCAGCAGAAGAGGCTAGGGCGATCCGCAGGGGGGAGGGTGTCGTTGAAGAAGACGCGGAAGAAGACATGGGTCCGTCTGGCGGCGGCCCGCGATTTGCTGGAGCAATGGAACGCGGCAGTGCCTCGGCGTTCACAACTATCGTCAACGCGGGCAAGCAAGGCCAGCAGGTAGCCAAGCAACAGTTAGCCGTCAACCGACTTCAGTTGTCCACACTAAAAGACATTGCTCGCAAAACAGATGCCCAGACAGTGAGTATCCCCCAGTCATGAGTGTAATCGCATTTAACGAAATCAACGATGGCCGCAGTGGGCGGGAGGAATTCCAGCCGGACGGCACGACCGTCTTCATGCACACAAGGCAGTGGCGGGTTGAAACCGACAGCAATAGCGACGACGATACGGTCATTCTTTCTTACGGTAGCTCACCCAAGATCGGCACGGCACACCCCAATCACACAAAGGCAAAATGTATCAGGCGGGACGCGGCCCCCGTAATGGTTGGGACGAAGAAACATTGGATTCTAACCGCTGAGTATTCTGACAAATGGGACATCGCCGAAAACCCACTTGACGACCCGGTCTTGACTGAGTGGAGCACCGAGAGCTATCAGACGCCGGTGTTCGAGGAGATCAACGGGGATGCCATTGTCAATAGTGCGGGCGACCCGTTCGACCCACCGGCCGAGAAGGACGATTCCAGATGGACCAGCGTTTCCCGGAAGAACGTGACGAACGAAGTTCCAGCATGGATATTCGCCTACCAAGACGCGGTCAACTCCGACACATTCACCATCGACGGGAAGTTGATTGCAGCCGGGGAAGCGAAATTGTCGGCCATTCATCTGTCTGAACCTCAAGAGCGAAACGACATTGAGTATCGCGTCTTGACGCTGACAATTCACTATCGGGGCGAGGGCGATGACGCTGGTTCGTCGGGATACGGTTCCGGCAGCGGGTCGGATGAAATTGAACCATGGGACTTGAATCTACTCGATGCTGGAATGCGCGAGCTAGGCGTCGAAGGTAGCTGCGCCAGCGGTGGCCTAATGAACTGTACCAATCTCTGCGACGGCCAGCCCGTAACGGCGCCAGTGCCCCTTGATGGGGAAGGCAGGCAACTCGACGACCCCACCCCAGCGAATGCGGTGTTCTTGCAATTTGAGGTATACTTCAAACGCACCTTCTCGGTAATCGCTCCCTAATGCCCCAGTTTGACACCAAATCCGCTGGACGAATATCGAAGACCGTGCAACGGGAAGAGCGACGGTTGCGGAATCTTCCGTCACGGCGGGCACGGTACACCGACAAGCACCCCCAGCTTCTAAAATTCGAGTTACTGCAAGCCCTGGATAAGTTCTCTGGCGACGTAGTCCAGGCGGCACGCAAGACGTGGAGCCCATCGGCCGACAGTGGTGCGGGTGGCTACACGGTCGACTGTGACGACATTGTGTTGGTGGCCGATTTCAATGAGACGGGATGGGAGGCAGGCGTCGGAGGCTTCGGTGCTGCTGAGATGCACGCCCGGGAAGACGGGACATTAGTCGGCACCATTATTGACCTCTGCTGTCCCGGTGATGAGCGGGGGGTCTGCCCGTGAGCAATAAGTGCTGCTGCCGGGAATGTGCGATCTTTGTCGATGACTTCGATAACTCTGCTGGGACCGTGCTTGATTCCAACTGGGATGAAGTTAGCGGCTCTTGGGAATACACCGGTCCTGGGCTCCGAGAAAACAGCGGCGTTGCGGGGGGTCTTGCAATCTGTGAGATCGAGACGGCGACCGAAGAACAGTCGATCATTATGGGGGCTGTTCGTGACCACGTCGATATCGTTGGCGTCGTCTGCAATTACCTCAACTCTGAGAACTATTTCTATGCAGAGATCGAGGGCACCGTCACGCAGACGCTGGTTCGGTTGTTCCGAGTGGCGGGCGGTGTTGCCACACCCCTGCATGCAAATACAATCGCACCACCAGCCGGCGTAAACGAGGGGTTCAGTGTCTGCCTTAGCCACACGAGTTTCACCGTGAGTGTTGGCCAAGGTCTCGTATACGTGTGCCTAGACGAAATAGCCAGCCCCTTACATACCGGCGGCAAAAAAGCTGGATTGCGGAACGGCGGGACGAGCACGATTGATTACGATGAGTTTGTGCTGGAGAACTATAGCGGGTTGGACGGTATCTTCGATGACTCGAAGTGTTGCGACAAGCAATGCGAGTGTGTTTCTGGCGCCGAACGGTTTTGCATCCCCAATGAACTAACGCTCACTTTCGTCACCACTGGAGGCTGCTCGGGACAGCTTAGCGGTGTGACGATTGATTTGGTGTGGCAACCTATCGCCGAGCGGTGGCAATCGACGGGGAACAACCCATCGTGTGCCAATCTCGACGGCGGTGCCGACATGACGTGGGGCCTATTCTGCAATCAGAGTAATTGTTTCGGCCCGCCTGTTACTGCTACGTTCCGCCTGATCAGTTGGCAGGGATCAGATATCTGCGATACCGTCGTGGACGGCTGCCTCGACGCCGACGATGAGCAATCGTCGTTTACTTGCGACCCGTTGTCGATCATTTTCCCGACCCATCCTTTCAGTGCCGTCTTGCCTCCAGACCCCGAGGACTGCGGCTGTTGTGATCAACTGCAAGATGGCTCATGGCATGCGGTGATAACAGCATGAATTGCCCATGTGACCTACCATCGAGCGGTGATCCCACGTACGGGTGCGAGCGGCTCGGATGCCAGATGACGCCCCACTGGTGCGAGCTGTATCTGACGTGGCCGAGCTACAGGCGGGCATGGGATGAGGGCCGGGGCCCGAGCCAAATCATTAACGCCACGTTGCAACAACCGGTGGAGTCATCCGGGCCAGGAACCGAACTCAAGGCGATACTCTCGAAGCTCCATATCAAACCAGGTGGCTGCGGTTGCAATCGACGGGCGGCCGAGATGGACCGTTGCGGCCCGGTTTGGTGTCGCGAGAATATCGATAAGATCGTAGGCTGGTTGATGGCGGAAGCCAAAAAGCGCAAACTACCCCTTGCGAATCTTTCCCGCCCCGCGATCACTCTCTTGATTCGCTGGGCAATCAGACGTTCCGAACGGGGAGGGGAAGTGGTAATGACCGAATCAGCCATCGTTAACGCCCTGATGGAACGACTATCCAACGCCACGGGACCGACACGAGAAGGTATCGAAGTCGGCCGCCTGCTGGTGACGTGCTCCCAATGCGAGCACTGGCACTACGACGCCACCCGGCTACACAACGGTTGCGACCAGCAGGACTACCTGGTGTGGATTGAGCAGTTAATCACCCCTGGGCGCGTCTGCCCATTCTGACCGAACCCCCCGCTGGAAACTATTTCGGGATTCTCTGGGATTCTTCCATATTGGCTATTGCTTATATCGGCCAGGGACGATATAATATACATAGACATGAGACATCAACCACACGCCAACCGGAGAGAAACGATGACCAACTCAACCAGCTTTCACGTCGAGCAAATCAAAAGCGGTTTTGCGGTTTGCAGCGACGACGGCAGTATCCACAGCGTACTGGCCACCCGCGAGGATGCCGAGGCCGCCGTGAAACGAATCACCGCCCGCGAGTCTGCCCGACAGATGATGAGTACGAGCTACTAACCACGCAACCACAGCCAACCGGAGAGAAAACGATGAGAACAACCGGAACATTCCAGGACGTGTATAGAGCGGCTCGGGAGTATTACACCGACGACGAGGCCGTGGAGAATTGCCCCATGAAACCGGCGGTGCGGCGGGTCGGTGGAGAATGGCGAATCGAGTCTGGCATTCACGACGACCCGGACGCCGAGCTAGAGGTGACGTTAGAGGCATTTGATTCCTATTTTTATGAGGGATACAAAGATCCCGACTACACGCCGAGCGATTCCGACGTAACCGAGTGGGTGGACCTGCTCGCTGACTGACCACCAACCACACGCCAACCGGAGAAAAATCATGACGCCGAAACAAGCTGACAAAATCATCCGCGACGGCCAGCCCGTTACCGTTCGCAGCATCGAGTATGGGGATCGATTCATAGCGACATTCACCGAACGTGATCGCCGATCTATCACGAGCCACGATGGCGGAATCTACGACCGGGCAGACCTGGAAATCGTAACCTCTACCTGCCCTGACTGCGGGTGCGAGAGATTTTACCGAGACACCGACGGCGCTTGGGATTGTCCAGACTGCCAACTGCTACTCCGTCCCGATACAATGGGCATCGGCATCTAACGCACCCCCGTCCCATATTGGAGACTCGAAAAGGGCAGGGCGTCGGGCAACCACACAGCCACCGAGGGCAGGCGGCCGGAGATAAATAGTGAACACGCACGAAGAGAAGCCACCGCAGCAAGGAAAAACAAATAGGGCATACGTGGAAGCATACGCGGAAGCAGAGTTGTTAATCAAGCTGTCGGCGACACTACTTAGCGAAGAGCCATCGCCGGGGCAGCTAGACTTTTCTGTCGGGAACTGGGACGTCGCCAGGTTGTGCGAATTCAACAGGCAACTTCGCGAGCTAATATCTTTTATGACCGGAGAGTAAACGATGAGCCAATTAGACGACAATTCAAGCCCCCGAGACGACGCGGCTAGAATCAAAAGAGGATCGTGTCTGGACTGCGGGGCTGAACTGGATATATTCCTTGAATGCCCAAAGTGTGACGACGATGACGATGACGAAGACGACGATGACGACTTCGACGAGTAAACCGCAAGGCGTCGCGCTCACTCCCGACGCCGACCGGGCCTGTCCTCTACGTCCCTCTGCTGGGTAGAGGGTGGGCTTGGTAATAACAAGAATGGAATCAGCATGACGCACCCCCTCGAAACCACAACCGGCGCCGAACTCCGCAAGGCCCGCTGGTCCGTAAATCTGAATCAGACAGACATGGCAGAATATCTAGGCGTTCAGCAACCGTTTATCGCCGGCCTAGAGTCAGGCAGTGAACACCCAAACGACAGCCACCTTCGCGACTGGTGCCGTGGCGTCGACCTGAATAGGTGTGACGCTGGCGTGTGCTGTTTCCGCGTGGCCGGCCGGGAGCGATCTGGCCGTACGGTCGACCGTTTGCTGGTCCAGGCCAATACTATCCTGCGAGACGGTAATGAGGTTTGGATATTCGAGCCGGGAGAATAACCCAAAGAATTCTATTGACGTGCTGAAACGATTCTGCTAGATTCCGTTTATCGACCTGACACGACGCCAACTACGACGCCAACAAGCCAACAATAACTTCGCCCCTGCCGAACATTCTCTCCGTAATGTTGGCGCATTGGTTCGGCGGGGGCACTTTGCACACACTGGACCGCACGCATTTGGATAGCCTACCCCGGAAACGGGATCGCGAAAAACCCTGTCGTCACGGATTAGATTATTATGGCCGTGACGGTAAGCAGGTGCCTGCCTAACGGCGGCCCGGTGTGTTTTGATCCACTGTTCCCGGCTGATTCCGAACACCGTTTCGGCAGCCGGGCATTGAACCTCGTCCGCTGTTGTTTCGCACGCTATCGTGCCCAGCGGACGGGGGTTTATAAGCTACCAGACGCAACGATTTGAGCCGACCCGACGCGAAGCGAAGCGACCCGAAGCGAATCGAGACGAGACGATACGAAACGCTTTTTTTACCACATTAAGGAGTTACCAGATGCGAGTAGCGACAATCGAGATCAAGGGACTAACCCCATACAGCCCCAGCCGTGCGTTCCAGAGTGGCAAAAAGGACAAGGAATCACCAGAGGACTTCGACAAGCGATGCTGGCGAGAACACGCACATGTGAACGAGGCTGGAGAGGTCGTTATTCCCGCCGTGACAATCGGGAAAGCTATCATCGACACGGCGGCATTCCTAGGCAAGGGGGGCGAACTCCAGAAGAAGGGATCGGCCAAGTGGACCGAGAACTTTATCCGGGGATTGGCGGTTGCGTCAAGTGCCCCCATCGGACACAAGGCCACGTCGATGGTAGAGCCGGAGTCGGTCTACTGCCATGCTGACGGCAACCCGAAAAGTGGCAAGCGGGTGTGGCGACGGTTCCCGATTTTCCACACGTGGGAGTGTACCTGGACCGTGCATATTCTGGACGACTCGATCCCAGATGAGGTGTTCAAGCGGGTGGTGAATTCGGTCGGTACGTTCAACGGCGTGGGCCGGTCGTCTCCGCGAGTTGGCGGCTTCAACGGGCGGTTTACTATTGAGGACATTGCGATTAAGACGATTTGAGTCGAGACGAACCGACACGATACGAAACGAGACGATGCGATGCGATGCGAAACGAAACGCTTTTCCATCATACCAATTCATAAGGAGCTACATCCGAGGCGACCCGAGCCGATACGAGGCGACCCGAGCCGATACGATACGACTCGAGCCGAGGCGAGCCGAATCGAATCGAATCGAAACGATCCGAAACGAAACGAAACGAAACGAAACGCTTTTTAACTAACCCCAGGTAATACAATGCCAACCCCCCCTATCCCAGGCCAACCCCATCCCGACGTGGCCATCGTCAAGTCCGTGCTGATGGAAATCGCACCCGGTGAAGTTGTGCCGTACGACACCGTAGCCAAGTGCATAGGCCTACGCGGAGACGATCCCGTATTCCGCAGGCGATGCGACACGGCACGCAAGCAGCTTGAGAAAGAAGGGCACGTCATATCATGCGTGAGAGCCGAGGGCGTCACGATGGAACTCGGCACGCAAACCAAAGCGAGAGTCGAGGGCAGAGAGACCCGGTCAATCCAACGCAAAGCCAAGCGGAACGTACGGCAGTTGAATACTATCGACGTGTCGAAGATACCAGCGGCACAGCGTCCGGAACTCTACGGGCTGATGACTGTGAACAGAGCGGTGCAGGTCGTCACGTCCAAGCCAGCACGCCTGAAACTGACGGCAGCGGCTACGGCTGTTTCGGCTGAAATCACAGTAACGAAGGCGTTGGAAGTTCTGATGAACAAGAAAGAGTAAGCCGAGACGACCCGACGCGATCCGATCCGATGCGAGACGACCCGACGCGATCCGAAACGAAACGAGACGCTTTTTAATCATACCAATTCATAAGGAGCTACATTCGAGGCGACGCGATCCGAGCCGAAGCGACCCGAACCGAATCGATACGAAACGATTTGACCCGACCCGAGACGAAACGAGACGCTTTTTAATCGTGAAACCAAATTCACAGAACCACAAGGAAGCATGATGCTAGTCCTAACACGAAAACCTAACGAACGGATTAAAATCGGTAACGACGTGACTGTGGAGGTGTTGGGGATCGCTGGCGGCAAAGTGAGTCTCGGAATCGTTGCGCCGGACGAACTGAGAATCACCAGGGAAGAAATCATTGATAAGCCGCGTCGGGAAATAAAGGTGGCATGATGTTTGCCTCCTGCATATGTGTCGAAGCCTACTGCGACGCCGACTTTTGCATGTGCCCCGAGAAACCAACCACGAGGGAACCATGACCGACTCTCCCACCGCCACGATGATCGCCGATATGAAGGACCATTTCCGCCACTTCCACGAACCATGGCACGCCGACACACTCGGGGTCCTTGTTGTCGAGCGGGATGCACTCCAGGCCATGCTGGACAAGTTGGCGGCGAAAATGAGTCACCGGAGATGCCACGATTGCGGGTTTACTGATTACTATGCCAGCGGAGTGATACCGGCGTGCAACTGTTCTGAATGTGGCAGTAGTGACACCAGGATTGTCAGGACGAAACAACCCGAAAGGAAATCATGAGCACTACCACGATCTGGAAATGCGACCGTTGCAGCAAGGAGTGGAATTCTAACGACGGCGGAAATCCACTAGAAGAGGTCAAGGTCGTCAGCGGCCAATACGAAGACCCGGGAAAGATATCGCCCGCAGATTGGTGTCAGGATTGCCGCATAGAAACCGGCATCTACCGCCCCCACTTAATCAATAAGAATGGTAAACGCATCAAGCTCGAGAAGAAAAGCCTACCCCCGCCACTAACGCTCGAAGAGTTGGTCCGCGAAATCGTCCGCGAAGAAATCGCAGTGACGTAGTACGACACCCGGGAGGCCAGGACGGTTAATAGGATGGATCGTAAA
>SDBU01002070.1_pt1 | contig 27319 bp, 20 predicted proteins | sample 2277071 | NCBI WGS metagenome assembly SDBU01 (sample SAMN10397929, study PRJNA504765) | marine sediment metagenome | isolation source: marine sediment core GS08_GC12, 126 cmbsf | place: Arctic Ocean: Gakkel Ridge, Loki's castle | collected 2008 | reverse complement strand
GATGAGTGCCCGATAGATGCGGTCTGCGGAAGTCTGAAAGGGTCTTGAGTGGTCAAGTCGACCCGACGCAAACCCCTACACACAAGGGTTTTCCCGCATCTGCGGGCTGTTATCGCACTTGGGGCGTCTCTTTCGATTCCCCCCGCCTCCATTGTAAGTGCTTGTAAACAAAGGACTTATGAGCACTCCAAAACACTTCCTGGCTATTTCCTGGCATTTTTTGCCAAAATAGCCTAACGGAATACGAACATCCGAGCTGCACCGGGGCGGGGGGAACCGGCGTTGTGTCCCGTAAAGGTGCGCGACCTAGAAACCACAGCCTGGCCTGCCAATCGGACGTTGGATGCGGCCAATATGCCTGACCGGCCTTCCCGCGCACACATCGATGTGACGCTGGTATCCCCGTCTTGCACATTTTCTGTGGGGCTCGGCAGTTTAGACGCAGTTTTCTTGTCTGTCACTTTGGTTACACTGGGCGAGGTCGTTCCACGGGTTGGCTATGCTGAACGCACACCTGTACGAGTGTCGCGGTTGCTACGCGGCCCAACGCAATCGATTACCGGTGCCATGCGTTTCGGCATAACTGGCGCCTCGTGACGCGGGATGTCAACAGGAGCGGTTTGGGCTTGCTCGATTCACACATCGTCGATGATCTTGCTCTCGCCCCCACGGCCGCGCTCCCTGTTGTGCTAGAAGCAATCAATGGAGCAGGTTCCTTTGGTGTCGGTGCAATCGTTGAATACGAGCTCTATCGACGCAACAACCGCCAGGAACTCCCTCCTCTGCAGGAGTGGTTGATATCGCCTGCCACTCAGCTGGTCGGCAACCTACTTGATGGAGCAGCCGCATCCCCAGCCAATATCAGCCTGCAGGCGTTGGCCGCCGATGCCATGAGAATTCCGAACGAATCGGGGAGAAATGTCGCTTGGACAGCGTTCCTGAAGAGGGCAGAAGCCACTGCTCGGGACTCAGGATTCGCGGATTTGGTTTCGTCGGGGTTCGCAGGCGCGATCGGGGAGCTGGCGGACAATGTAGTCCAGCACAGCCAGGAGCCAAACACTGGCCTTGTGGCTTTCTGCGGTGGCCGTGGTGTGTTCGAATACGTGGTTGCCGACTCGGGAATTGGGATGCTCGCGAGCCTGAGAGCGGCTCCAGAATTCCGTTCTCTCCGCGACGATGTCGAAGCCTTGCCGCTTGCCATCACTTCGGGAGTCTCTCGACGGGGGCGCGGGAGCGGCTATGGATACGGCTATCGCGCCGTGTTTCTACCGCTACAGGCCGTGAGCGGAGCAGTCCGCCTCAGATCCGGCAAAGCGGTCCTGCAGATCGAGGGGGCCGGCTGCCAACCGGATCGTGGTCGGTGCTCGCAGCGCCCGCCGCATCAGGGAGTTGTGGCCACCGTCAGAGCAATCGCCAATGTTCCACAGAATCGGACTTGACTTTGAGTCTCGATGCCGTATACTTCATTTGTTCACATGAAAGTCGCAGATTCCATCTTGGTCTCCGAGCTCGCTGGCTCGCGCAACCTCGCTGGCGCATCAGCGGGGAAAGTGTGGTTTCAGGACGCTCGTTCTCGCATTGAGTCAGGTCCACCCGGCTGGCACGCCATCGATTTCGATGGCGTGGAGATTGCGACGGTGAGCTGGCTCCGTGAAGCCGTAGTGGCGCTCAAACGACTGGCTTCCGTATTACGGCCGGACGTCGACTTGGTGGCGGTGAACCTGTCCGCTCTAGTTTGCGAAGAACTTGCGGTTGCCCTTGACGCAACAAACAATGTCATGATTGCGGCGGATCGCTTTGCTGAGTCCACAGTGTACGAGCCAACCGTGCTGGGACGCTTGGATCCCGCGTTGCGCGAGACACTCGACGTTATTCAGGAGTTGCCGGAGTCCGACGCCCCAGTCCTTGCGAAACTATTGCCGCACGTAGGGCTCTCGGCCGCCAACAACAGGCTCGCGTCGTTGGAAGAAAAAGGCATCTTGATGTCTGAAAAACGTGGGCGAACGCGGATCTACCGACCCGTGATGGAGAATCTTCAATATGGGAACTGACATGATTCAGAAGGCAGCCGATTCGTTCGAGCGCAAACAGCGTCGGTGCCTCGATCTGTTCGATGAGCCGAATCTGTTCAGCGGTGTGCCCGAGCTTTCGGTCGGTGTTGTTGCCGTTCCTCACGACGGTCACGAGTTCAATACCGATGACGAGTATCGGCTGAGCTTGGTCGAAGATGATCTACTCATCATTCACGGTGTCACCGTCGTAGGACGCGTCGAAGACCCTCCGCAGAGCGTGCTCGATAATATCCGGCATATCAATCCAAGCGCTTGTGGACGCGTCGTGACTGTATTCGCGCTCACCGGCAAGGCGGAGGTCCTAGTGGAATGACGACGGCGAGCCAAGAGACATTCACGCCACCAAGAGTCCGCAAGAGACTCGCAGCTCCATCACTTTGGCATCAAGCGGGCAATGAGGTGAAACTCGGATGCATCAAATGTCCGGAACTAGAGATTTGCGGAGGACTTGGCGTTGAGGCTCCTGTTTTTGATTGCATGTCGCTCTGCTGCGGGAGTCCAGCGACGTGCGAGCGATACGCGTGTCCGCAGAACCCGAAGAAGTACTCAAAGCTCGTAAGTGAAGTTGGAGGACTTGAGCTGCGACCCTACCGACGGCAGGTCGCGCGAACGCGATTGCTCCCCAACTACATCCCCTTTCTGCTTGATACGGGTTCGCTTCGCGGCCCCCTGCCGCTATCAACGGTCGCCATCTCCCTGTATTCCGTCGTTGAGAAGCGAACCGGCCTCGCGAAGTTTCAATCGCGCGACGAGATGCTTGCTCGTTTCAAATTAAGGAAGACAACTCGCGTCGTGCTGTTCGGTACAGGCGGAGACCGCCACGTCGAACCATTCTGGCACTGCCTTGCGCCGAAGAAAACCGCGGAGTCGCTCAAGCAACTTCGGCCTGCGTTGGTGACGACCCCGAACTTCTCTATGCACGCGGATGGGCCTAGACATGACAATCTCGTGAGCATGGCCCGTATTGCCGCTTGCTTCGAGGAACTTGCAGCGGTCGGCTTGCCCGTAGCACTTCACGTGAACGGTCGGACGCCGCGCGACTTCGAACGCTGGACGGAGTATTTGATCGCATCGCCAGGAGTCTGCACCGTGGCGTACGAGATGGGTACGATGGGGCGATCCCCGCGTCGGCGAGAGTGGCACGCTCAACAACTAATCGCACTTGCCCAGAACGTCAGACGACCGCTCACCATCGTGATCCGTGCCGGATCCGAATGTCTGCGGCCGCTGGCGAGCGCGTTCGACCGAGTCGTCTACCTTGACACTTCTGCCAACATGAAGGCTAAGTACCGATTCGCTGGCCGCTGTAATGATGGCAAACTCTCCTGGATAGCGTCACCCACAGCCGCTGGCGAACCAATCGATGATCTGTTCCTGGCCAATGTACGCGCCTGCTGGCGAGCGGCTCGCTCAGCGCTTGCGCGGAATCGCGCCGGCCAGGGCCGTGCCATGCCGGCGCAAGCCACTATGAGATTCGCGTCGGAATCAAACGTGAGCGTTCTGTGAACCCCCGTTGGGGGGATTCGTGGCGTGGGGACTTGGTCGCGGGCCGGGATGATGGCCAGCGCCGGTCGCTGCAACTGCGCTGATCATATCACTCGCGGTAATTGCGCCGGGCAAAGCCCGTCCTACAGGCCTTGGGTGCCCCATTTTGATCGAGTATTATCTCGGCAGTGTAACACGACCCCGGACAATCTACGCCTCGTGATGGAGGACTGCCAATGGACTCTGGGACAACGGCTCCGCTCATACGCCGGCTGACGATCAACAGGTTTCGCGGGATCAGGGAGCTGGTTTGGCATCCCTCCCAAGGTGTGAATGTCATCCTTGGGGGCGGTGACGTCGGGAAGACGACGGTCCTCGACGCGGTCGCCTTGCTGTTCAGGCCGACATACACAACGGTCCTCTCCGATGCGGATTATTGGCGTCGTGAGGTTGAGAAAGGTTTCTGCATCGAAGCCGTGATGTCGCTACCTGAGACGTGCGGAATCAACAAGGAGAGAAGAATCGCATGGCCGTGGGATTGGGATGGCAAGGAGCCAAAGCTGCCCAAGACTGACGAGGAACCGGGAGCCGCTAGCGATGCCGAGCCTGTCTACCGCCTTCGCGTCCTGGGTACACCGGAGTTCGATCCCACCTTTGAGATTCTTCAGCCTGACGACACCACGATTCATCTCTCGCTCGTCGTCCGCCGCAAGATCGGTCTCGTTCTACTGGGTGGCGACGATCGGAACGACCGCGACCTTCGGCTCATCCAAGGCTCGGCCCTGGATAGGCTCATTTCCGACAAGACTCTACGTTCCCGGCTGGGCCGGAAGCTCGCCGGGAGCGACGTTCAGGAAGAGTTGAACGCAGAAGCGAAGAGCAACCTTGAGAGCCTGGAAGGGGCTTTCGAGAAGCAGGCACTTCCTACCGGCTTGGGCGTTGGGCTAACAGGTGGGCGAGGCACGTCGCTCAACGCCCTGATTGGGCTCACCGCTACCGAGGATGGAGTGGAACTTCCGCTTGCCAGTTGGGGGGCGGGAACGCGGAAGATGGCGGCGCTCGAGATCGCCGCTGCGCATCAGGGAGAGAACCCTATCACGCTTGTTGATGAGGTCGAACGCGGCCTTGAGCCTTATCGCCAGCGCGCTCTGATGGCCAAGTTACGGGAGGGAGGTTCCCAAGTCTTCCTCACCACTCATAGCGCGGCAGCGCTGAGCGCAGCGGGAAACGCCACCATTTGGCACATGGACTCTGATGGCAAGATCGGTGAATTGCCCAACAGCGTCGCTGCGCATCTCCGGAGAGATCGCGAGACGTTCCTCGCACGCATCGCCATAATTGCCGAAGGGCCGACTGAGGTTGGCTTCGTTACATCTCTTCTTCAGAAGGCGATCGACAACGACCTTCTCGATCTCGGGATCTGGATCACGGACGGCTGCGGCAACGACAACACGCTGGCGCTGCTTGAGGGTCTTGTTGGCAGCGGCCTCACATTCGCGGGTTTTGCGGACGACGAAGGACGCGGGCTCGAAAAATGGGGTCGCGTGAAGAGGGCAATCGGGACCCTACTCTTCCGTTGGCCATCCGGGTGCATCGAAGAGAACATCATCAAGCTGGTTCCGCAGGACCGCTTGGACGAGTTCATCAAAGACCCAGAGGGGGATTCGGGTGATCGGCGCCGAACGCTGGCCGATCGCCTTGGGATGGCGGAGAAGGATCTCACGGCTATCAGGGGCAAAGCCCCGGATTTGACGACTCTCATCATTGAAGCGGCAACCGGCACCGTTCCAGAAGACCGCCAAACTGCTGATAGTGGAGAAAAGAAAACTCTCAGAAAGCACGGCCGGCATTGGTTCAAGTCAAATGAGGGAGGCCGAGAGCTTGCCGGGAAGGTCTTTGAGTTCGACCTCTGGCCCAAGCTCAAACCGCAGCTCATGCCGTTCCTCAACGCCGTTCGGGGCAGCGTTTCGCTTCCCGAGATCGACGAGCTACCGTCGTGAGCGACATGTCTGTCGCTGCCGCCCTGCGTTCGCCGGCGCGCCTTGTGGTCGTCGAAGCGCCGGCGGGCTGTGGCAAGACGTACCAAGGCGCGCAGTATGCACGAGATGTCTCCGGGAGAGTTGGTGATGGACGTGTGCTGATTCTCACGCACACGCACGCAGCCTGCAACATGTTTGCCGCCCACACCCACGGAGCTGGCGGACGTGTCGATATTCGCACGATCGACAGCCTGATCGCCCAGATCGCTGGGGCGTACCATCTGCCCCTCGGACTTCCTGCGGATACGGGGGGTTGGGCGCGTAATCGCAAGGCTGGGTACGACGAGTTGGCCGCCAAGGTCGCGGACCTGCTCCGAGCATCGCCGATGATCGCGCGATCGCTCGCGCAGCGTTATCCCATCGTTATCTGCGACGAGCACCAGGACGCTAGCGCCGATCAACACATGGTCGCGATGGCGTGTCATGAAGGCGGCGCATCGGTTCGCATCTTCGGCGATCCCATGCAGCGAATCTACGGGAGCAGGAGGAGAGCGGAAATCGAGGCGGACCACGAGCGCTGGCAAAGCCTCAAGGAAAAGGCTGACGCCTTCGACGAACTCGACGAGCCGCATCGATGGTTGGACGGATCGGACGCACTCGGGAGATGGATCCTCGGTGCACGCGCCGCACTGTGTGCCGGGGAGCCAGTCGACCTCCGCGGGGCCTTGCCGCGGGGTGTTTCGGTTATCGACGCCGAAAATCAGTCGGCGAAGCCCGGAGGATACGCCCTCGAAGCCGATGAACGCAAGCTGGTCGACGAGTTTGTCAAGACAGCGGACTCGCTTCTTGTGCTGGCCGCTCATAATAACACAGTGAACGCGTTACGCGCATTCTTCAACAGGCGTTTGCCGATATGGGAAGGACACGTGCGGGATCACCTATCGACGCTTATCGGCACGGTGGCCAAGCACAAGGGCGATGCCGTGACGATCGCTCAAGCCGTTGTCACCTTCCTCGGCGGTGTTGCGACTGGTTTTTCACATTCGAGCTACGGCAACACTCTGGTCGGGGAGGTATCCGGCGGGTGCGTAGCTAAGCGTAGGGGCAAGCCGGGCACTCTTCAAACATTGGGGCGTATGATCCTCAGCGAACCCGACCATAAGGGCGCCGCGAAAATGCTGAAACGGGTCGCGGAGCTGAGGAAAACCGACCCGGGATTCAAAGCAGTGAAGGTCGATTACCACTGGGAGTTCTGGGACGCTGTGCGAATCGGGCAGTTCGATGATCCCGTTGAGGGACTCGCCGAAATCTCTCGCCGTCACAGTTATATCCGGCCTTCGCCGCCGGCCAAAGCGATCAGCACCGTTCACAAGGCAAAGGGTCTCGAATGCAGCGACGTACTGATCATGCCGTGCGACGCCAAGCACTTTGGCAACACGCTGCGCGCCCGCTGTCTCCTCTATGTTGCATTGAGCCGGGCCACGCGCTCCTTGACACTTGTCGCCTCGCGCCAAAACCAGAGTCCGCTCGTTGTGCTGTAGTTACAATCCCGCAGGTGGGAACTTCCACTTGTTCGACGGTGGTGGTTTCTTCTGCTGCGATGGCGAGTTTCTGGCATCGGACTTCCGCTTCAAGTACTCCCCGACATCATCGATCTCCAGGAAAGCGACGGACGCTTGAGGTTGTCCGTGAAGATGAAAAACCTGCCTTAGGTGCGCCTCGCGGAGTGGCCGGTAGGCGTTGCTGCCACCATATTTCCCGTTGTTCACCACGATCACCATTTGGAACATGTGGTAATGCAACGCTTGAGCCATCTGATCGAACGTTGTTACATCACGGTTCAATGATGGAATAGCGAAGATGTCCGAGTTGTCGCGGAGAAGTGTGGCGAGTGAGAGGTCGGTGGCATCGTAACAAATTGACGCTGTGAGCCAGCACGGCTGCATGTTGGGCGACCAGTCGTACCCGATAAGCCACTGGCAGGGGCGGAAACCATGCAGGACCTTGGTTTTCTTGTTGAATGTCTGTTCCGCTGCGGCGAGATGTTGCTTACCCTGTAACAGAACACGCGTCTGCAAGCCGTAGGCTTTGGACCACTCGGGAATCACCCAAGCAGCAGTATTGACTAACGGCTGGCCGGGCACCAGCTTCTGATATGCTAGGCCAGCCAATATGATCGTCTTATAGGCACGAGCGAAAGGGAGAAGATGTGTCTTGACGTCCATAGGATGGACCGAAAGCTCCGGCAGTATGAGCCAATCCAAACGCCCATCACGGCCCTTGTGCGTCTCGCGCAGGTCAAGCATACGGACGATCGCAGCGAGCGCAGCTGATAGGTGATTGCGATGCCGCTTTCGGATTACCGGGTCGTCAAGTTCCAGGTCTTTCAGATCGTAGTCTTCATCTGCTGGAATCACCAGCTGCATGACACAAGCTCGCAACGGACGGCGCACAGCTTTCTTGAGAGGAGACGAGGTGATTCTTGGCATCAGCAGGATTTGGGTCTGGTTTTCTTGCCTACCCAAGAGCTCCCCATGGCGAAGGTCGATCAGCCGCATCGTCGTTTCCAATCCGTCATCAACGTCGTCGTCGAATTTTGAAGAGCGGCACCCCGGCCATTTCAGCAAGGATGACAGGAGCTGCTCGATCCAATCAGAAATCGGCAGCCAGTCATCGCCGAAGGAGGAGTGTGCATTGAAGAGTCCATAGAGCCGCTGGTACCGGTGGCTCTCCGGTGCTCGGTATGTTGCGGTCTCCTCCTTCCAGGATCGCCGCCGCACAACCTTGGTAAAGTCCTGCTTCGCGGTCAGGATGAACCGGAGAAGATAACCGAGCTGAAAGCGCCATCGTTGGATCGCCGAGCACCAGGACGGAGGCCCGTACATGGATAGTTCAGAACTGGTTTTGCTAGATTCAATCCGGACTTCTTCGACTTCGAAGATCACACCCTCTTCGTTTGGAAGTTTCAGCCACACGTTCGCGGGCGTGATCGCCTCTCCCGAACGGTTCGCGCCAAGGGCGGCAAGGAACTTCGATGCGAAGCTCAGTAAAGTGAGCTCGTTTCGGAGCGCACTGATTGGTCCACCCTGAAGAACCGTCTGCGCGAGGGATACATACCCATTGCTTTGGTCGCGGATTTGAAGGCAAAGGTCGTCGCTCAATTGTGGAGAAACTCCGTCGGCGAGGGCGGACTTTGATACGAGAATCTCAATCGCGAAGGACGGATCCCGATCGGCGATCTGCGCGAAGCGAGAGGGAGTTACGTCGTCTCCCACTAATCTCAAGGCCGGATCTTCGCCACTAAACGACCGACGGGCGAGAATCGCCAGTGTGACAAAGTCCTCGTCGCTCAGGTCATCGCCTTCACCGGCAAGAAAGTGGAGCAACTCGCCATAGTGCAGAGTCTCTGCGTTATGGCATGCGTAAATGGTCGGGATCTTGGCTAAGCCACATGTCGCGAGATAGAGGAATGCTTGTTGCCTGACATACCAGGGCACGCTTGCGGCAGGCTCCGCCACAAGTCGAATCGCTTCTCTTCGAAGAACCGAGCGGTACGCATCAATATCAATTTCGTCCGGCAGAGATTCAGAATCTTCGACAAAACCGGTCTCGGTGGCGCCTGCTCGAAAAATCTCTGCCAAGCAGTACCAGGCAACGCGCCTTGGATGAACTTGGAGCCGCCTATCTTCTTCTGTGAACGGTCGGAGAAGATCCAAGATGCCCTTGAGTACGTCATCTGCCGGCCAGAGATCGAGCCCAATGCGCAGCAGGCGAACGTTTGAAGGATCCTCAACCCAGCTCTCAATGAGTCCAAGGGCGAACGCCCTAGCTTCGTTGTCGAGGTCGGTCTGCGTTCGAGCGCGGTGCGGGCGATCTTCGATGCTCTCGTCCTCGCTCTCTTTGCTTGCGGTAGCTTCCTCTTCGCTGTTTGCCAGCAATGGCCTCAACGACCTGTATGTGCTCCTAAAACGTGCGGCGCCGAATCGGGCGACCGTTTCATCGCGCACATCCGGAATCGGCGCGAACGACCAAGCGTTCTCTTCGTTGCGCTCCTTCGAGTAGCGTTCCTGCGAGCGAATCAACCCTTGAACGGCGTCCAGAATCTCCTCACCTCCAACCGCGTCGAAGCCGCCCGAGATCGCGCCTTGTATGCGCTCCATCGTTCGACTCTGGCGGACGAGCGGGCGTTCGTCCCCAATGAAAGCTGCCGCCCTGGTCTTTTGCTCGGATACCTCCAGTCCTCGTGCGGTCTGGTCGAGTAGCTCTTGCAGCCACAACCTCACTACGTCTTCGACGTCCTCAAGACTCGTTTGCCGATCGGCGGTCAGCACGACGCGTAGGTCGTCAACGTAGCGGCAGACATCCTCGACGCGAACGCCCGGAGCAATCTCCGTCGATATTGCCGCTCGCAGTGCATCGTCGAAGTCGAGTAGCGTGGCGTTCGCGAAGAAACCCGCCGCAACGAGGCCTTGAGGCAGCGCTATTCTCGTAAAGTCTGATAGGCCCGCCTGCTTCGCGAACCTCGCTACATAGCTCGCGTCTTGCCTGTTCCATTTCCAGTCGAACAGCCTACTCGTCAATTCAAAGAAAGCTGGATCATCCTCTTCCCGGCGCATTGCGGAGAGCTTGTCGGCGAGCAGTTCAGGACGCACCCGGTCGTAGAATTGGCGCAGGTCAGAATGAACAACCGTAACGCGGGCACCGTCAGTACTGTCAACGGATTTCGCTGCCAGCTCGGAACGCGCCAAAAAGCTCCGGTAGTCTTGGAAGTAGGCCCGGTAGAGTTTCGCTGATCCCCATCGATGTCGTAGCGATTTCCCGCCGGCATCGCAGAAGAGGCGGTTCCCGTAGGAGATCACCCCCTTGCGCTTTTCGGCGTCCCCAATCGAATCACGCGGATCGCCCTGAAGTGTTTCGACCCTGTCGGCAAGACATAGCATTACGGCTGTCGCGGCCACTTGATCCTTCAGGCTCACGTGAGCCAAGGGGCGCAGCTTACTAGCCACCTTTCCCCTCTTGAGGGGTTCCCAACGGTTCGTCTCGGGATGCACGCGCCACGGCTGGCTCTTGGGCGCGGGCACAATCCTGAGCGGTTCGTTGTTCCACTGATCGAACGCTTTAAGTTGCTCGGCCAGTTCGCCAAGGAAACGCGGCAGGTTGACCGTTGCGCGATCGAGTTCGAGCGTGTCGGCGTACCAATTGTGATAGCGAATGTACGATGCGGTCTTCTTCCATGCTTGAACGAGTACGTATTCTTCGCAAAGAAGATCGATGTTTGGTTTGAGATGCTTCGCGATCATGCGAAAAGGCTCCCGGTGTCATCCTCCGCTTTGCGTTTGCGGCCGCGCTTCGTCTTCTTGGGAGCCCTGGTTGCTTCTTCTGCGGCGCGCTTGTGGTTCTCGGCTAGGAGACGTTTCAAGACCTCACGGCGGGCGGCGGGGCTGATGGTGTAGCGGACGCGGTCATTCTCGGGGAGTGTCTCGACCTCGTGGAAGTCGTGACCGAGGTCGAGGTTCTGCCAGCCGTAGGCGTCGCGGACGGCGGTGTCGAGCTCGACGTGCAGGCGGCGGAGTTCAAGCAGGCCCTCGTGGCCCGCGGCGGCGGTGTCGGCGTCTTTCTTCGATACCTTGGCTACCATCTCGGGAGATAGGTCGCGGGCGTGGTAGAGGTTGTAGATCTTGGTCAGGCCGAGCCAGAGCGAGTGCATCAGCGCCTTGCGGCGCTCGTGGTAGCGCTCGCCGATTCCGGCAAGGTCGGCGTCGGCGGTTTGCCAGAGGCCCTCGGGGAAGGCGAAGGTGCCGAAGCACTTCGAGGGCGAGTACCGGAGGTCCTGCTTCAGAGCGCCGCTGTACTTGCGTGCCCAGACCTCGTGGACCGTAGACTGGACAACCGTAAAGAGATCCCAGCGATCGGTGGCGAATACATACAGGGCGTGCGTGTAAACGTAGTCTGTTGGAACGGCAGAGAAACTCAGGTGCTTCGTGGTTGCGGCTGCGGCAAAGCAACGTTGGCGATCTCGAATAGCATCATACAGTTCAACGCGTGGTCGCCAATACTGCCACCACTTGGCTTCATTGCCCTTCTTGAGTCGTTCAGGCTTCACCAGCGTCTCAAGACGAGCAAAGGGGAGTTTGTACTCACGAGCACGTTCTATCGGCCAGTTGAAGAAGTTGATGATCCTCCGTCCTGGACATTGTGTTGGCGAGCTATTCAGTTCTTGTCCGTTGATTAGATCGGAGACAACTTCCATATTCTGGGGGTTGTGTTCGCTAAACTCGTCGACCTGCCGATCGCTCAGCAAGAAACCATCGCCGAGATAGATCGATCCTTGGTGAATCCGGCCGTCGTTCCCACTGATCGCTTCCGGCTCCTCGGCATCCAGATCGTCTTCAAAATGGGAGTTTATGACCGACACACGTTCTCCATCGAGAAACCGCATCCCATTCCAAGAACCTCGATGGACTGCAACAAGAGATACAACCAGATTGGCACGTCCAGGCCACTTCACGCCACGCACTGCAAAATTGATAGTACCTCCCGATGACAACACATGCTCTAGGCTGTGTTTTCGGATTTCGCCATCAGTGATCGAGTTTGTCGTGATAATCGACGCAAAGCCGCCCGGAGAAAGCAAGGCGTATATGCGACGTGCAAAGAAAACTACTATGTCGCTGATGCCAGCAGGCGCATAGTTCCATTGAACGTATGTGCAGAACGCGTGGCCGTAGGTTGAGCGAATGCCACTGCGTCCAAGGTACGGCGGGTTCCCCAGAATACAATCGAATCCACCCCGGGCCAGGATATCGGGAAACTCCAGGAACCAGTGGAAGAAGCGTTTCTTCGTCGCTGTCCCCCCGGCGGCTGCGATCGCCTGTCCGTGCGGCGTCTGCTCACCGCGCCAGTAGCGGCGGAACTCGGCGTCGGTAATCAACTTGGCTTTGCTGGCCTGCGTCTTGGGGATATAGAACTGGGCAATGGGGATGGCCGCGATCTGATTCAGCAACCAAGCATCCTGTCCCGCGACGAAATCGGCGAACTGCCTTTTCTTCTCGTCAATCTCGGCCGGTGTTTTCTCCGGAAGTGCGGAGAGCGTCTTCCACTTGGTCAGGATGCCGTCGAGACGCCGGCGCGTTTCAGGCGATAGCTCCATCATCAACTGCGACTTTTCAGCCAGCTCCTCCTTGTTCCGCTTGCGCAGCGCGGCCGCGACCTCTTTGTCGTCGCCCGGCAGCGTCTTGAAAGCCTCGTTGGGTACGCCCTTGTCGACATCCTCGCGGTGGGCGTAACCGACGATGGCATTGCCGCACTTGATGTGGTGGTCGAGGAAGTTCAGCGGCTGGCCTGGATTGTGCGCTTCGAGCCAAAGCGCAACCTTACACAGCTCAACGGCCAGTGGATTCAGGTCCACGCCGTAGATGCATGTGCGGATCACGTCTCGCAGCGCGGCTCGATAGGCCGTGGGCGAGGGCTGTTCCTCGCCGGTGCGGACAACGGCAAGCTCGGTGGCGATGCGGCGGGCTGCGGCGAGCAGGATGTGGCCCGAGCCACAGGTGATGTCGGCGACGCGCAGATCGAGCAAGGCAACCTCGGGGTTGTCGGCCTTGAGACGTTCCTCGATCAGGTAGTTGAGGGAGTGCTTGATGAGCGGCTGGACGAGGTCGTCGGGGGTGTAGTGGGAGCCGGTGGCTGCGCGCTCATCGCCCTTCTTGAAGCCGAACGCGACGCGGTTGCCATCCTCCACGAACTCAGGGTCGTATTCGAGCAGACCCTCGTAAACAGAACCGAACTCCTCAACGTTGAGCGCACCGTAATTGACCCGGATGGGCTGATGGGTATCGGGGTGCTCATAGATGCTGAGTGACCGAAGACAGCCTAGCAGCACGTCGTTGCCCAGGTTGCAGTCCGCAAGCGGCCCGATACCGTCGTGGCCAAAGAGATCGCCGGCGAGCGGTGCAATGCCGAGCTTCTTGCCGGGGCCGTGGGCCTCGAAGAGGCGGAAGTTGGCAACGAGCGCGAGCCATAGGTCGTGGCAGAGGGGGTTGGCCAGGTAGCGTTTCTCCGAGAGCAGACGCAGACGTTGCACACTGTAGTAGTCGCGGTAGATGTCTCGCTTTGCTTTCGGCGTTTCGGGTGGAAAAACGAGGTCGCGCTCCTCGATCACCATTAAGAAGAGCAGGCGATAGATCAGACGCAGCAGGTGCTTGTAGTAGTCCTCCGGTGTAAGCCCACCATCGGCGACAGCGGCGCGGAACGCATCGTTTTCCTGATGGGCGAGAAAGCCGTTGCCTAGATCACGGATAGCGTTCTCGACGGCAGTGCTCAGCCCGTCTCGTATGCGCGCGCCGGAGTCGAGTGAATCCTGGTGGTATCGCTCGATCAGACTCTCGGCGGCCGTGTCGTTGGTCAGCGGCAGGCGTGTTGCGTGCAGCAGCCGGAACAGAACTGCGAAGTCGGCGAAGAGACCGTCGGTGAAGATTCGGTCGAGGTCGAACTCGAGGTAGCTCTGCTTGATCAGACGCGAGCTGTCGCGCAAGAGGCGAAGCACGCGGCCGTCTGTGACCACGCCGTATAGTTGCTCGTGGAGGTTCAGGAACTCCTGCACCAGCGCATGGGCCGACATGCGGCGCGTGGCGTTGGCGGGCTTCTTGTCTAGTCCGGCCGGGTCGCGATAGCCGATGATGTACAGCGACGCCTCTGCGCGGTTGGTGATGCGATGCGAGATCGCGTAGATCCGACCGTTGAGTTCGGTGCCGCGTGGCTGGTACTCGACATCGTAGCGCAGCAAACCTAGCAGCGGCACCATCCAGAGGTTGCGGGTTTCGGTGGTGGCGTTGCTGTTGGGCTTCAGGGCTCCGAGCTTGCGCTGGAAGATCCGCCAGTAGTCCTGGGCATCGGCCCATGCGCGGGCGATCTCGTCCTTGACTTTGGTGCCGGTATCGAGACCGAAGTCAGCGGGCCGTTGTCCGGGGAGTTCCTCCATGCGGCTGAGGATGTCCGGTGAGAGGATGGCGCCCTCGATTCGGATGCTCGGATAGTTCAAGATGCCACCTCCGGCAGGAGGATGTAGACGCCCATCAGGTCCATGGGCAGCACGGGGTAGACGACCTGGAATCGTTGTTTCTCCATCAGGGCGCTGAACCGTTCGTGCGCGGCGACCAGCCGCTTGGACTGCTTCTCGGCTAGGGCGCCGAACTCCGCATCAAGCTGATCCAGCAGACCTATCTCGTTGTCGAGGAAACTCGCGCGGGCCTGGGGACTGAGGTCGCTACTGGCGCGGGCCTCGCGGAGCAGTTGCCGCGATTGTTCGTGGTCGAGGAACTCGCGTTCTGTCGGCGTCCCGCGCCATCCCCATAGCAGCATTTCCTCGGCGACGATCTGATGGCCACCCTTGGCCTGCTCGATGACATTGCGGCAGCGGAAGAGCAGCAGCGTGGTCTTGGTGCTTACCTGGCTGGTACGGATGACGGCGGCGCGGGCTGCACGTTTGCCTTGCCGGGCAAGGGTGTTGGCCATGACTAGCTGACAGAGCTGTTCAACGAAGCGGTGGTTTCGCCCCAGGTAGTGGTAGCCTTCGGGCGTCGGCGACTCGAAGCTGATCTTGACGAGGTGGCCTGCGGGCAGGAGATCGAGGATCTGAGGCGGCAGATTTCCCGTGACGATGCCAAAGCCCTCTTTCTCGTTGGTGACCTGCACTCCGAAGAGGCCTGTGAGGGCGCCGGTGACGAATTCCTCGACCGCGTGGGGGTCGCCGATGGCCTCGTCGACCGCGTGGAGATCCTGCTCGATGTCCTGGGCCTTGATGGCGTTCTGGGCGAATATGCTGCGAGAGACCTTCTCACGTTCGGCGGCCTCGTCGATCTTCCGGGTGACATTCTCCTTTGCCTCGGCTGCCTCGTCGAAGTCACTGAAGTCGAAGAGCATTCCCTGACTGTCGTCGCGCCGCGTCTCGATGCGGCGGTCGGGGTTCAAGAGTAGGGCTTGGGTGATCGTATCAATGATGCTCTGCGAGTCTTCCGGAAAGGGCACGTTGATGCCCGTGGCCCGCTTGATCTCCCGAACCTTACGCAGCAAGACGTCGAGAACAATGCCGTCGATGGGGTTGTCGGCGCCGTAGAGCAGACAGGCCTTGACCTCGGGGGCCTTCTGTCCGAAGCGGTCAACTCGGCCTTCACGCTGCTCAAGACGGTTCGGGTTCCATGGCAGGTCGTAGTGCAAGACCGCGGTGAAATCGTCCTGGAGGTTGATGCCTTCGCTCAGGCAGTCGGTGGCGATCAGGATGCGCGGGCGGTCGCCGGCCATGTCGGTAATCATCTGCTTGCGGAGGTCATCGGGCTGTTCGCTGGTCACCACCCGGAGGTCAAGTTTCGAGATCTTGCCCGCGAGCACCGGGGCGAGATGCTCGCCGAGGTAATTCGCAGTCTCTATGTAGCGGCAGAAGACGACCGGCTTGAAGCCCTTGGAGATCCAATCTTCGAGTACGACGGAGGCGGCGTAGAGCTTCTGGTCGCAGTCGGGGCCGGCAAGCCCCGCGAGGCGTTCGGCGAACTGTCGGAGCTGGCGACGTTGGTGGTCGGACCAGTCGCCTTGCTCCATGACCTGGGTGGGAGCGTTGTCACCGTCGAAGCCGAAGTCGATATCGCCGATGGGGTTCTCAGCGTCGACATCGGCGTCAGCCTCGGCAGCTTCCTTGGATGCCGTGGTGCCGTCGCCAACTGCGGCGGCGAGCTTATCGAGCCGGGTCGCCAGCATCTTCACGCCTGCGCCGGGGCTCGACATAACGCCCCTTAGGAGGCCGAGGGCGGTCCAATACTGGACACGTTTCTTCTTCTTGCCGGAGGCGTCAGGGACGACGAGCTTGCGGGCGAACTCCACGATGTCATTGAAGAAAGCTGCGTACTCGGTGGAGAGGTCGTAGGGCCACTCGATCGTGTCCCGTTCGGGGAACGGAGTATCCTCCCCCATCCACTTCTCTACATCGGCGCGCTTGCGCTGGACGAAGTGTCGCGCGAGGTTTCGCCGTTGTGCTTGAGTGGAGCTGGGCAGGTCGAGTTCCTCGAAGTCGGGATTGAGCAGGCCCAAAAGCGAATGGAATTCTCCGGGCTTGCCGCTGTGGGGCGTGGCGGTGAGTAGAGTCAAGTGTTGCCCTGGCTTCGCCGCGAGCTTGCTCAGGAGCAGGTATCGCTGCTGCTGGCCCGCGGAGGCACCAGCAGGCCGGCTACAGGTGTGGGCTTCGTCGACGATGACCAGCTCGGGACACTGTTCGACAAACACGTCACGGCGAACATCCGACTTGATGTAGTCGATGCTGATGATCTGGTACGGATAGTAGTCGTACACGCTGGTGTCGCCCTGGATCTGGCGGTCAAGGCGGGCCTGCGTGCTGGAGCGGATGATGACCGCCTCGATGCCGAGCTTGGCACGCAGCTCCTCATACCACTGATCGCAGAGGTGTGGCAGGCAGACAACGGCGAAGCGTTTGATCCTGCTGCGTTCCATCAGTTCACGGATGATAAGCAGAGCTTCGATCGTCTTGCCAACACCCACATCATCGGCAATGAGCAGACGCACCACGTCTTGGCGCAATGCCATGACGAGTGGGACAATCTGGTAGGCACGCGGGCGAAAAGAGAGTTTGGCCAGGGCACGGAAAGGACCGGCGCCGTTGCGGAACGCAAGGCGAGCGGCGTCATAGATGAGGCGCGCAGTACTGATGTCACCGAGATCGTCGGCTGAAGGCGGGTCGAAACGGGCGTCCGCGGGTTTATCGCTCGGAATCTCCAAGGGCAGGTAGATGCCGGCGATCTCATCATCCGATCCGCCCAGAGGCTTGACGACCAGGAGATCCGCGCTGTCGGAGGGCAGAACGACCCATTCGCGGCCACGCAGAGAGACCAGCTTGCCCGGTTGCAGAAGTTTGCTCATCGGACCTTCCTGAAAATGTCGGGGCGCCCGGCAACCTTGGCTGCAAGGTTCTCGCGATAGTGCCACGACCAGACCTCGTCGCCTTTGGCAATGATGAGCTGACGCTGCTGCTCATCTTTTTCCTTAACCGCTGGCTCGTCGTGCGGTGAGCCATCACAGAAGACCCAAATGCGTGGCTCGTAGTAGAAGTCGGGCTGGCAGTAGATTCCAGGCACCCTCTTCTGTGCCGCGTCCGGCAGGCGGAGGCCGTTCTCGTAGAGGTACTTGATGAACGTGCGCTCCGTCGACGAGTTGGGGTCGAGGTGACGACGCATGTGCTCGTACTGCGTCTCGTAATCCTGGAAGTCTGGGCTGGCCTGAATCTCAATCTCGGCGAGCTTCAGCTTCTCGAGCGCATCACGGATCAAGAAGCGGTCGATGCGCGTGTGGTCACGCTGGTTGTAGTAACTTAGCAGATCGTCGTAAGAAGCAGGCGCGAGGTACTTCTCGTCGTCGAAGCGGCAGATCTCCTCTGCACGCTCCACGACTTTGCGAAACGTCGCCACCTCATCGACGAACTGAGAGAGGATGCCCAAGCTGCCCTCGGCAGCTTCGTAGATGAGGATGTTCGGGTTCTCCGGAACGCCCATGGCCTCCACGCGTATTTCGTTGGGCTCGACCTGGAAGACCGATTCGATCGCACGTTTGAGGGCATGCTGTAAAGTGATGACGCCATCGGGGTCGAGTCCAAGGGCCTGAATCGGCTCGATGTAGAGTGCATCGGCTACGTTCGACGTCCAGAGCTTCACGAGCCGGTATTCCTCGCGAGCATTGGGATCCGGGTCGGGGAGGGAGTTACGCCAGTTGCCCGACGTCATTCCCATGGGAAAGCCCTCTGTCTTCTGGGAACGCCACTGGGTGTTCACGTGGATGAGCCTAGCGGCAGGCATGAAACGTAAGTTCAGCAGAGGGGTGTCATCCGATCGCGCGACAGCGCGTCGAATTCGCTCGAAGTGACCTCCGTCAATCGAAAAGTACGATTTCACGTCGAATCCGCGTGAGACCCGCTCCTCTTCCTCGCAGGTGATGCGCTCGATCTCCTCTCCCCGTGATTCCGCCATATCGAGAAGATCGTGGATGTGTTCCTTGTTGGCGTTGTCAGACAAGTCGACACCCGAGAACGGACAGATCTCCAGGTCGCTCTGATCTCCTGTGAGGAAGTACCCCGCGCGGGTGCTAATCTTGGCTTCCGTCAACGACGAATCTGCGTCCTGGACCACGATCTGCGAGACTCGGTACTTGCGTCCATTGTGGTAGAGCAAATTCAGCGGACCGAATTCTCGAAGTGCGACCGATCGCGGTCGGGAGATAAACTCGCCCGAGGTGTCACCTGACGGCACGAAGATTCGCAAGGGAAGGCGGGTGAAATTGTAGCCAGGGAGAAATCCTTCCGATGCCAGATAGCGGTAGGGATAGAACTCCGACAGCTCACTGAAACCGCCCTGATCGTTCCGCAGCAGGTTGAGTTGGCGGTTGGCTTGATCCTGGAGCCTCTTCCACTTGCGATACTCTTCGCTTCCGACCTTCAAACGGCCGCTCTCGATTGGTTGGGTTGCCCGCGTGAGGAGCGAACGTGCCGAGCGATAGATATTGCGCCATCGGTTCATGGCTTCGTCGAGATGATCCCCGAGTCGGCCGAGGTTCTGGTCGATCCAATCGTCGGTGTACCAGGCGTTCGCAGTATCTTTGAGATCACCGGCGAAGTCGGCGATCGCGCGTCGGAAGGTGGCCTTCAGGGACTCGAAGGTAGTCGGGCCAATCTTCAACCCTTCCACAACGCCGGGGGAAAGCGGCATTTCCGGATCGCCGTCGGTAATCAGTCGCATCAGGGACGGACGTTCACCGCCCTTGGCCTCCAGGCCGGGCAACCCGATCTCGCTGATGGCGAGGGCGTTGGCGTGCGTGATGAGCAATTCTCGGTTGCACAGATCGATGCGCGGCGCTTGTACCGCGCCCGCCACCAGCTCGGCTTGGTGCTGGAAGTAGTGACGGTCATGGGGCGAGAAGCCGGAGCAATAGGTGAAGACGAGCGCGCCCTGGCCGCTTCGTCCCGCCCGACCGGACCGTTGCACGTAGTTGGCCGCGTTGGGCGGCGCATTGCGAAGGTGAACAACACTCAAACCGCCGATATCGACGCCAAGTTCCATAGTAGGTGAACAGAACAGCACGCTGATGGACTCACTGCTGATCCGGCTTTCATCCGTCTGCTTCTTCGCTTCATCGTGATACCAGTCCGCACGGAAGCGGTCTTCGCGATCCTGACGCGCATCCACGTTGAGTTGCCCGGTATGGTCTGCGGCGATCAATCGCTTTCGTTCCGTGAAATCCCGCCGATAGAGGTCCCGGAAGAAGATGTTCGGCTCGGGGTTCTGGTCTTTGTACGAACGTCGCTTGATGGATTCCGGCTTAACGGTCTCGCCATCCCCGAGCTTCCAGACGATCGTCTCGATTCGGAGTCGGAAAACGGGGACTTCTTGGTTGTCTGCGCCCCGTGCAGTCTCCTCGAAGAGGTAGTCCGCGTCCTTCAACTTGCGCATCAGGCGTAGCATGAACTCGCGGTAATTGTCACCCGTAAGGACCTCCGGAGTGACTCCCGCCTGCTTGGCGACGAGTTTTACATACTTGCCGAGTGAACTAGCCGACCCCATGCTCTTGGACACCAGCTTCGCAGCCCGATGCAACGGGTCTAGCCGGATTACACAAGGTGCCCGGAGATCCTCCTTGCTGTCGAGCGTCCACGGGGCCTTGAGCAACTCGCGGAACTGTTTCTCGTGCTCCTTGAGCCGCGACGGGGTGAGGTAATTCTCACTGTGGATGGCGTATTCCAGGCGATAGAAATCGAGAATAGTCGCGAGGAACTCTCGGCGGGCTTCCCGGGACATCTCAGAGACGATGGGTACATCCGCCCAGAAGTCGGTCTCGGCGACAGTCTCGTCGAGACCCTCGTATTCCATGCATAACAGGGCGCACTGCTCAAGGTTCGGAAGAACGATGCGCCAGCTTCGACGAAGATCCGCGAGAGCTCGATAGAAGAGGTAGTTCTGAAATGCCCCCTCGTATTTCTTCCTGACCCTGGTCAGCGGGGACTCATCGTCCCGGTTCGCGTAATCGCGGAAGGGAAGCGACAACGCACCAAACACGGCTTCTCCAAGCCCTACGTAGCTGAGAGTATTGTCCGGTGCTTCAGCCAAGGCCTTGTGGATTCCCGCTCGCAACTGCACGACCTGGACGAAATCGTTGAAGTGGCCCGCCTGCAAAGCCGCGTCCTGACGATTGTCAGTGAAACTCAGGACCTTCTGGTCGCGAAGGCTGAACGCAGCATCGTGCAGCCGGTTGAGGATCGAGAAACTGGTGATGGTCGTAGATGTACTGCGACCCTCGCTGCCAAGTTTGGTGAGCTTCGTGCCCTCGTTGGTCTTGGTGTCGAAGAAGACGCCCCCGGTCGGATCGAAGAGCAAGGGCGCCCGCATGAACCAGCCCCAGTACTTGAGTGGCTCCGTCTCAGAACACTTGCCGTATTCGTTGAAGAAAAGCCTCAGGGGGAAGCGTGCGACTTTCTTCGAGTCAGGCACTCTCTTCCCGCTTTTCCTTGTCCGAACCCAGGCATCGGGAAGGTAGTCGATATCCTCCTCAGGATCCCACACCTCGTCCCCGACGATCAGGTAGCCGTCTGTAGCTTCCTCGTCGTCATCGCCAGTGGCTCGGAATTCCCTCGGCTCCAACTGATCTCCGACACGGGACACGCAGATGAAAGCGTGGCCCGTGGCACGGCTGAACACATTCGGGAAGATCGGCTTCTTGCTGTCGTCCTGCTTGTAGATCCCGGGTTCCAGGGTGATGAAGCGATCGTCGCCTTGGTCCAGAGTGGTGTAGACCGAACCTGTCTGCGCAAAGAACTGGTGGAGCTTGAAGGGCAGGATCGTATATCGCGATCCTCGATTCTGGATTCGTTCGTTGACGGTGCTCACCCAAAGGAGCATGTCTTGAAGGCACGAAGCACAGTCATCTATCGTAAGACCAGAGTCTTCAGAAAGAGCCTGGACGACACGGTCAATGCCCAGCGGAATTCCGCGAACGAGCTGTCCCTCCCGCTCCTCCAAGGCGATTCGGTTCTCAATCCATACTGCTACTGGATGAGATCGGAGTTGTTCTTCTTCGGCAGAGGTGTCAATCCCGGCAGAAATCGCCTCCGCGAGATCGCTTCGGGATGGGAGCGCCGCAGGATACGCCAGAGATCGCGCCAGAGTCTCCGTAATCACCTGATCGCCAGTGAACGGACGGCCAAACATAGTACTCGCGACTTGGGCGACCTGTTCTCGCTGAGAGGCTAAGCTGCCCACCGACACCATTGTCGCCGAAGTCCCAATGCAACAGATGTCTCCCTTGCTTTTCGCCTGAATGCGACGAATAAGCATGGACACGTCCGCACCCTGTCGCCCCCGGTATGTGTGCAATTCATCGAAAACGAGGAAGCTGAGGTTCTCGTAGATGGCGTCGCGGATTCGGCGCTCCTGCACGCGCGTAAGCAGGAGCTCGAGCATCATGTAGTTGGTCAGCAGGATGTGGGGAGGCTTCTCGCGCATCTCCTCACGGCGTTCTTCCCTTTCCTGTCCGGTGTACTGGCCGAACGAAATCGGGAACGCTTTGCCCGTGGAACGTTCGTAGTTGTTCCTGTAAGTATTGAATTCATTGGTCTGGGAGTTGATTAGAGCATTCATCGGGTAGACAATGACCGCAACCACTCCATCGGACTGCGGCTGGGTCAGCAGGCGGTCGAATATCGAACCGATATACGTGAGCGACTTCCCTGACCCCGTTCCCGATGTGACGACAAAATCGGAGCCGGACGTCCCAAGTGTGATGGCCTCATGCTGATGACGGTACAGCGAATAGCCTTTGAAAATATGACGAGTATCGCCGTGCATGAGACCTGCCGCCGTAATTTCGTCAATGCCGCCTGCCATCTCGTAGGCCGGATTGAATTGCAGCAGGGGTTGAGGCCACAGCTTGCCCTCGTCGAGCGACTCTTTGACTTTGTGGGCGATCTCGCTGTCGGCAATCTTGATGAAGCTACTGATATAGCTCGCGTAGTCTTCGACGATACCGGCATGGACTTCGAAAACGTTCACTGCCACACTCCTCGCGTTCGACCGTTGATCCCCTAGCTGTGCCCGTTCTCTGCTTGGACAGAGGCTTGGCCACCTTCTCTGCCGCCGCCAGCGCGCACCCAGGCGTCTACCTCCACTTTCTTGAACTTCCACAGCCGACCGACGCGATGGGCTGGCATGTCCTTCTTGTCAATCCACTTGTAGATCGTGTCGCGGCCGATACCCAGATGGGTACAGATCTCGTCCACAGACAGCCATCGATCGTCCATGCCGACTCTCCCGCACTGGTTCGTTGTTCCTAGCACCGCGACGGCGACAACGGCTTTCGCAGTGGCGCCTCATTGCCTCGCGTTGGCGCGTATTCGCAGGCTCCATGATCACGGCCAAATTAGCGTTGTCAACAGATTCTTGCCGATTAGTGCTGATCAAGCCGCGATTTGCCAGCGTGTGGCTAAGGTTCCGGGCGATCGGCGCGGCCACCAGTATCCGGGGTGCCGCATCGAGAGTGATTCAAGTTCTCTTCTTGTGTGCGACGCGGATGTCACCCGGAGCGGCGGCCCGGAGGACCAGGCCCGACATGCGCCCGGCGATCCACGTCAAGGCCACGCCAGCGGCTCGGACGGTATCTCCCAGCGGGAGTCCTCGAACGTGTACGGCCCGTCGATGCCCAGCTTCATGGCCGCGACCACCTGCTCCTGCTCCTCCGCCGTCTCCCTGAGCGCCTCGGCCAGCCCATCGAGCGGCACGGAACCGCGCCCCAGCATGACGGGAACGTCCCACACCCTGGGCGGGTCGGAGTCCTTATCGCACGCCGCGCATCGGATGTCGAGCACGCGGGTCCGGTCGCCACTGAGCGTCACCGCCGTCATGATGTCGATGGAGACCTGCTCGAACGGACGCTCGGGGGCGGACGCACAGACGTGGATGACGCGGTCGCCCTGGTCGTCCCGAAGGTAGCTCCTGGCCGACAGGACCTTCAGGCCGGCCTCACGGCAGGCGGCGACGATCCGCCGTTTGGCGTCTTCGGTCGGTTCTCTGCCTGCTCTCGTCATCGGCACCATCCTACCGGCTGTAGCCTTGCCGCTGAAGCCTCTCCCGCAACGCCGAGCACCTCCGAGTCGCGTCTGCCCTGTTGACCGCGATGGCGACCGCCTTGGGCATTCCGACCAGGACGACGAGCCGCTTGGCCCGCGTGATGCCGGTGTAGAGCAGGTTGCGTTGCAGCATCATGTAGTGCTGCGTGTGGACGGGAATCACGAGGGCGGGGAACTCGCTGCCCTAGCTCTTGTGGATGCTCATGGCGTAGGCGGGCATCACTTCGTCAAGCTCTCCGAAGTCGTAGGTCACGATCCGCCCGTCGAAATCGACCGACATCTCGGACTCGCCGAGGTCCACCTTGCGGACGATGCCAAGGTCGCCGTTGAACACGTCCTTGTCGTAGTCGTTTTGCGTCTGGAGAACCTTGTCCCCCGCGCGGTAGGTGTACGCACGTCACCCGAGACACCATCCTGTCGGCTTCAGCTCGAGCGCGTCGGCATAGCGGGAGAGTGCGACTCGTGCCGCTTCGCCGTCCCGGCTCGCGGCGGGTGCTGAGTTGGCCGTTCCCTCGAATCGGCAGGACAGGACGCGAAGCACGCCCCTCCTGCGGTCGGCCTTCAGGTCGAAGCGGGCGACGAGACGCTCCCCAGCGAGAACGGGCAGGCAGTAGTAGCCGTAGATGCGTTGCGCGGCCGGCTTGAAGATCTCAAGGACTTGGTTGAAGCCGAAGAGCCGTCGGACGCGGGCACGGTCCCACAGCAGCGGGTCGAACGGTGACAGGAGGACGCCGTGGGTGCGGCGTGGTCGCACGGTTTCCAGTCTCGCCGCCAACTCACGATCCTCGGGTCGGATCCAGCCGGGCGTTGTGTGTTGGTCCACCGATTCTTGCGCCGTTCAAGTCTGGGCATTATGCCTTCATGAATAAGTGTCTATGATGGCTTTCCATCCCGAATACGCCGTAGCGTTGTCAAGTAAGGTGTTGCGGATTGACGGATTCGACGCCGCTGCTATCGTCGCTAGGTCCTGAGCACCACTCCGGTGGACATAGTGGGGAAAAGCTGTCGTCTGGGATTTCACCGTGCGAATGACGGACGTGTCGCGGCACGGCGAGAATAAGCAGCTGTCGGTCTGGTGTGCGTTTCAGTGTGAGGTTTACAATGCGAGGGCACTACACCCGTCAACAAATCGAAAACTGGGTCGGCGACTATTGCTCCTCCGACGCCATTCTTGCGTTTCCGAGTGGTGTTCGTGAACACGCCCCCGCGATACTCGTCAAATTCATGATCGCTACTTGCGAAGTCCGCGACATCGAGCCGGGCGACATCGAAGAGGCAGACTTGAAGGCGGCTCTACTCGGGCCGATCGCCAAGTTGAATCTTCCGGAGGGCATCAAGAGCAAAGTGCCCGCGCTTTGCGGCGGGCTCCTAAGTCACATGGAGGCTGAGGGCCGTCTGGGCGATGGAAAACTGCTGGGGGCCTACACCCGGGCGCTGAGCAACGCCTTCGAAGACGCCGCTTCCGGCAAGCCCAAACCCATCGTCCGTCCTGGGAGCCGACTCAAACGAAACGATCCTTGTCCCTGTGGCAGTGGCAAGAAGTACAAGAAGTGCTGCCAGAACGAGTAGGTCGCGCTTCCGCAATCGTCTACGCTTGGACTTGTGCTCTTGGATCGCGAGCTGTTGGCGGAAGGCGAGGTTTTCGGAGACCAACTCGGCGCGATCAACTAGGCTGTTCCGAAATAAGGACAAGAAGGATCCGACCTACACCCATCTCACACGCCTCCCACGCCGTAGTGTCCAAAAACCAGAACGCGCGAAAAGTAGGTCGCCGGTCATGAAGCTGCAGCGACGCGGCAAGTGCGTCGCGCGGCCGGCTTGAATATCTCAAGGACTTGGTCGAAGCCGAAGAGTCGTCGGACGCGGGCGCGGTCCTACAGCAGCGGGTCGAAAGGCGACAGGAGGACGCCACGGTCGCACCGGGGTCGCACGGTATGACCGACCGGAGGCAACGACCGGCCACTTCGCCAGTTTTCTCTGTCGCTCTTCGGACAGTCCGTCACTATGCTTATGATCTTCCCCCCTTCTTCGTAATGTCTTCCGCGCCGCATTGGCGGCACTTCAAACCTTCGTCAGCCAACTGAGGCTGACCACATGTCTGGCAGATGCGGCAGAGCACGCCGTCGCCCGGCTTGCAGCTTTCGCCTTCCGGGACGCACGGCATGTTCGTCAGTTTATCCGCAATCCGGTTCACAGCCCTGTCGTTGATGTCTTCCGGTCTCATTTTCCTCTTCATTTGCCTTTCTCCTGCGCCAGCTCCGCGATGAATCTCAGATTCCTGTCCACGAAATCACCCGCCTCGTCCGTGTCCCAACCTGCTTCTCCTTCGTTCGTCCAGCCGCACTTGTTACACTTTTGGATGGTTCTCGATCGCGGGTATTGGATCGCCCGGCCCGACACGCGATCCAGCAGATCGCGCCACCATGACTGGTCTGAACGCATTTGGAATTGGTTACTCATCATCAGCCAGCTACCACACTTGCATTTTCCGAACACCTCTCTGTCCTCCGTTTCCGACGGCCCCATCGCCGTCATTTCATTATGTTTGGGTCGAACGCCAACCCTCGACTTCTTAAACAGGGATACCGCCGCCCACCGCGCAATCATGCGAACCGACCCCTAGTTCCCCGTACTCATAGACTAACTCCCGGTACATCCGCACGATCGTCTCCGGTTGGCTGCACCGCAGCTCAGCCACCTTCTCCTTGGCATCGCCAGATGGTAGGCCCATGCGTTGGACGTCCTGGCTTCTTGAACACCTTCATCACCACATCATCACGTTCCTTCCATTTGTCCATCAGCTTCCGGCACTTGGCTATCGGGGCTGTCAGCATGCTGTGCTGCGCGGTCTTGGCTTCCTCGTGCGTTAGGAACCCCACAAGCATCTGCGGCCTTGGCGTGACCGTGACAGTCTCTGGCATAGGCATGGTGGACATGGCGCACGATGCACCATTGATCGCCAACCAGTACAAGTAATCCCTACTCATCTCATCTTTCATCTTCGGTCTCCTTCTTCCAAATAACCCTGACCCTGACTCCCACATTCACTGCGGCTGACCTTGAGTTTCTCAAGCTGTAACGATAGTTCGCCCGATGCCATGGCTTCCGACTCGCGCCCGTCAGGCAGCAGATTAGGCCGTCGTACTCCTTCAGGCATGTCTCGCACGTGTTCATGATTGTCTCTCGCTCCCGTATCTCTTCCTGAGTTCCGTCACTGCCTCGTTCGCCAAGACATCCATGACGCAGTCGTCGCCGGCGCACCCGAATAGCACCCTGCCCATATGTTCTACAGCCGTGAACTCGTCGCAGCGGCAGACGGGACACGGGTCGCCCGTGAACCTGTCGGACAGCCGCCCCGGGTACTGCAGGTACCTGATCGGGACGGAGGCGTCGATCGCCCGGACGTACTCCAGCGTCACCTCCGACCAGGCGCCGCAGTCGCCCATGCATTCGCTGAACATCTCCGCGAAGGAGGCGTGCCCCGCGTGCTCAAGGGCGTCCGCGCACTCCTTTACGTTCGGACCCCTGGCGTTGAGGGTCTCGCCGAATACCTCCTCGACCCCCACCGAGTGGGCGAACGCGGACAGCTCCCGCACGTCGTCCGCAGAGATGACGCCGGG
>SDBU01002069.1_pt1 | contig 27321 bp, 27 predicted proteins | sample 2277071 | NCBI WGS metagenome assembly SDBU01 (sample SAMN10397929, study PRJNA504765) | marine sediment metagenome | isolation source: marine sediment core GS08_GC12, 126 cmbsf | place: Arctic Ocean: Gakkel Ridge, Loki's castle | collected 2008 | reverse complement strand
CCTGTCCCGGCCGGGACGTAATGGACAGGGGACCCTGAGACATTTATGATTTGGAGACATCGACGACTGAATCTTCGATGGTAACAATAAAACAATGATGCACATTGTCAGAACACTTCATAACGAAAGAGATAACCGCCACCCGGTAGTTTTTGGAAAGTCCCTCAAGAGGGGACCCGTAAACGGGTTCTTGCGCTTCGCGCCCATCTTTTCGTTGGTCATTCCGAATGCCAGTATCCAGTATCCGGCCACACGGTACATCGCCCTTCGACTCCGCTCAGGGTGACGTGTTGTCAGGATCACAAGGATTTTGCCCCAAATTCTCTTGCCACTCCGCCGGTTGATTTTCCGCCGTGTAATTCGTATCTTCGGCCCGTAGACTTGTATAAGCCCTGTAGCTCCGCCCGAAAAACGGTAGCTGCAGAGGCAAGAAAAACTGCGCCGTACCTCACCCGAAACACCGGGTGGGTACAAGCAACACGCAGATGCAAAAGCGATAACGAAACACCGGAGGAATAAATGGTCCCCGAACAGACCGGATCCGATCTGAACGCCGTGGAAAACCTCAATGCCGCCTACGACAAAATCAAGTCCGAAATCGCCAAAGTCATCGTCGGCCAGGACAAAGTTATCGAACAGTTATTGATATCGCTACTGGCTTCCGGCCACTGCCTGTTGGTCGGTGTGCCGGGACTGGCCAAGACGCTGTTGATCTCGACCCTGGCCAATGTGCTCAACCTGAAGTTCAACCGTATTCAGTTCACCCCTGACCTGATGCCGTCCGATATCACCGGCACTGAAATAATCGAGGAAGATCACAGCACCGGCAAGCGGCAGTTCCGATTTGTCAGGGGCCCGGTGTTCGCCAATATCATCTTGGCCGACGAGATCAACCGCACCCCGCCGAAAACCCAAGCGGCGTTGTTGCAGGCGATGCAGGAGCACGAGGTCACGGCCGCCGGTGAAACCTACAAACTGGACGAGCCGTTTTTTGTGCTGGCCACCCAGAACCCGATCGAGCAGGAAGGAACCTATCCCTTGCCGGAGGCGCAGCTCGACCGCTTCATGTTCAATGTTTTTGTCGACTATCCATCATCGGATGAAGAGCACAGAATCGTCAAAGAGACCACCGCTGTGCTCGAATACGATTTGCACAAGATCCTATCGCCTGAAGATATCATCGGCTTCCAAAGACTTGTGAGGCGGGTGCCGGTGTCGGATCACCTCGTGGAATATGCCGTCAACCTCGTACGTGCCACGCGACCCAACGATACGACGGCCCCGGATTTCATCAAAAACTGGGTTAACTGGGGTGCCGGACCGCGTGCTTCGCAGTACCTGATCCTGGCCGCCAAGACCAAGGCGATTCTCGACGGCCGTCCGACACCGGGACCGGAGGATGTGCGGTTCGCTGCTTACCCGGTGATGAGACATCGCATTGTTACGTCGTTCAACGCCGAAGCGGACGGTGTCGACACCGAGGAGATCATCAAGCGTGTGCTGGAGACGGTGAAGGAGGAGGGGTAGGTTTGCCTCAAAACGCGTACATCATTAATTGTGATGATGAACAGACTCTCCAAAGGTGGGTAACCGAGGGTTATGTATCGGCTGGTATTTACGCTAAGTTGGATAATGACGGGAAACCGACTCGTTGGAGTCTATTGCAATCCTACAGCATGTATGCCGATATGTCCGCTGTTAGACCAGGTGATCTGATATTGATCCACTGTTGTGGCACTATATCCGGCGTTTACGAGGCAGCTTCAGAATTTTGCGAAGACCCCAGTGCCCCGCCCATATTTCATAGCCAGAACATCCACTGGGATTCAAAACCCAGCCAACCTGAATCTGGTTGGAATCACTTTTTTTCAGGCAACTCCTATGACAGCTTGGAACCCGGACATTATCGCCAGGCCGCTATAAGGCCTTACGTCCAAGGGGGGGATAACCGTTGCTACCCAACAGGATTTGAGGCAAATCTAGTTTTTAAGCTCAAGAAGCGCGGGCGGATATATTCGATCCCTGATCGTTGGTTGTATCCAGATAGCTCTAGAACCATAAGACCAATCCTCCGTTTTGAGGTGGAAGAACTCTTGGAGTTACTCGAGAATGCTAATTATGGTTCTACCACCCGGCAACAATTCAGCCCAAAAGACCTATCGAGCTTCCTACCTTTAAGCTTCATTCTGAATCCGAACATTGTAACAAATGAGAAGCTATTGGAGGGTTATCTATGTTCAGCGTTCAGAGGAGATGAGTTCTCTATGATCTTCGGTAAACCTTCCAGCATTGTAAATAATTTTCAGATTGGATATTTGCAGGGAGTAGATATTTACGGGTATACTACTCGTCGAGATGGGAGGTACCAGCATTTAGTAATAGAACTCAAAAAGGATCGAGTCAATAACCCTGATGCAATACGACAACTTCGTGAATACATGTCATGGGTAGTTGAGTTCATGGCAAACGGTAATGAATTGTCTGTACATGGCTTCTTCGTTGCGAGTGGTTTTTCAGATTCTGTGATTGCCTTTGTAGACAATCTTAATAGATTGAGAACATTCGGCCGTATCGAATTAGTACGGTACAATCGCTGTATGCCTGACTATGAACGATTGTTGTTGGGAGTTTGTAATGAGCACTAAACACCGAATCATTTTCGGTGACGCGCGAAACATGTCGTTGGTAGCCGACAAAAGTGTGCACCTGATAATTACTTCGCCACCCTACTGGCAATTGAAAGATTACGGCAACGAAAACCAGATTGGATTTGATGACTCTTACGAAGAGTATATCAACAACTTGAATCTGGCCTGGAAAGAATGCCATCGGGTACTACATGATGGTTGCCGCCTGTGTGTCAATATCGGGGATCAGTTTGCACGTGCGGTCTATTACGGACGATATAAGGTGATTCCAATCCGTACAGAGATAACCCGTTTCTGTGAAACGATAGGATTCGATTTCATGGGATCTATCATCTGGCAGAAAGTCACAACCTGCAATACGACAGGTGGTGCAACTGTGATGGGATCGTATCCGTATCCGCGCAACGGCATCGTCAAGATCGACTACGAATTCATACTTCTGTTCAAGAAACATGGCAACCCGCCCAAAGTTAGCCCGCAAACAAAGAAAGAGTCTGAGCTAACAAAGGACGAATGGAATCTGTTTTTCAATGGCCATTGGAACTTTCCCGGTGAGAAACAGGAAAAGCATTTGGCGATGTTTCCCGAAGAACTGCCGAGAAGGCTCACTAAGATGTTCAGTTTCAGCGGCGAGACAGTCTTGGATCCGTTCATGGGGAGCGGAACCACCGCACTCGCAGCTGCCAAGCTGAGCAGGAGCTCCATAGGCTATGAGATAAATGAGGGATTCAAGGATATTATCGCGCGTAAGCTGGAGTCGCAGAACAATCTTTTTCGCGACGCCAACATAGAGTATTCGCAGGATAGGTCACGTCCGAAGTCCCAAGATCGTGACGCATTGCCATACCTTTTTCATGATCCGCTGAAGCTCGATAAGAAAACAGATCCCAGGAAATTGGGATTTGGCTCAAGGATCAATGTTACTACCAACCAAGAACCCAACCTGTTGTTCGTTAAAGACATTGTATCGCCCAATACCGTTCGGTTGAGCAATGGTTTAGTTGTTCGATTACTGGGTGTGGCGCCGAATAAAGATCGTGAAGCAGAGGCGAGGGAATTCCTTGAAAAGAAAGTTAGAGGAAAACAAGTGACTCTGAAATACGATGTTGTCAAGCATGACGAAAACAACAACCTCCTCGCCTACCTCTATCTGAAGAACAAGACGTTTGTCAATGCCCATTTGATCAAATTTGGACTCGCGCACGTGGATATGAGCTTCGATCTGACCAACAAGACAATTCGCAAGCTGGGGGAGGTTCGGCATGGCTAAAGAATGGGTCCCGAACTCTGCAACTAACCGCTTCCAACTTAACTTCAAGCGAAACGTCGGGCCTACTTCTTTGAGCATTAGAACCTGTCAGCCCAAGTCACTTGAGGAGTGGGAGAAGTATTACTTTCAGAACGTCAAACCGAGAGAGCACCTGGTCGAACCAGGGAAGAAACTCTATGTGAAAATCACAGAGGTGCTGGTAGCAGAAATATCGGAGATCACTGAACAGGACTGTATTGATTACATTATTAACCTCGTCATAAATAGAACGTTTGATGGATATGTAACGGAGATTCAGACGATCTACGGACAACTCGAACAAATACTTGATCAAAAGATCCATCCGGCTTCCGATGAATGGGATAGACTCTTCAACGTTGATTTCTACATTCAAGTTAACACCAAATACATTGGCCTCCAGATCAAACCGGCAGGAGATGTCTCTCACATCCCTCAGATTTTCAAAGAACGTGGTCTTCAGGCTGAAACCCACCACGGATTCACTGAGAAGTATGGCGGAGCAGTCTTCTACATCATTTCTCTAACTGATGGCAAGAAGAAGGTTATTCAGAATCCTGAGGTGGTTGAGGAAATCAAGAAGGAAATAGCCCGTCTCCGATCCTTGAATGACTCTTGATCGCGAATTCACAGCCTTACGAGATGAACAAATCCATTCAACGACAATCGACCTTCGCCATAGCAATCCACGGTGGCGCCGGGACGATCTTAAAAAGCAAGATGACGCCCGAAAGAGAGGCCGATATCCGCGCCGTGCTCACTGAGTCGTTGCGTGTGGGTTATGCCTTGCTGAATGAAGGCGGCTGCGCCCTTGATGCGGTGCAGAAAGCAGTCAATGTCATGGAAGACTCGCCCCTGTTCAACGCCGGGCGCGGAGCGGTCTTCACCCACGACGGCGCCCACGAACAGGACGCTACCATCATGGACGGGCTCACCGGGCAGGCCGGCGCGGTGGCAAGCGTAAGACAGATTGCAAGGCCAATAGACCTTGCCCGGCTGGTTATGGACCAATCGCCGCATGTGCTCTTGACGGGGGACGGTGCCCACAGATTCGCCGTCGAGCATGGCATGGAGCTGGTCGACAGCAAGTATTTCTACACGGAGCAGCGCTGGGAGCAACTTCGGCGTGCCAAAGCCAAGGTCAAAGAGACCGGTAAGGGGGACGTCAAGGGCGACATGATGCTATCGGAGGATGACAAACACGGAACCGTCGGCGCGGCGGCATTGGACAAGCAGGGACACTTGGCCGCCGCGACATCATCGGGTGGCATGACCAACAAACGTTATGGTCGCGTGGGTGACTCGGCCATCGTGGGGGCAGGCACCTTTGCTGATGACTTATGCGCCGTGAGCACCACCGGGCATGGTGAGTTCTTCCAACGCGGAGTCGTAGCCTATGATATCGCTGCCCGGGTGCGCTACGGCGGACTGTCACTCGCTGAAGCGGCTGAGGTGGTCGTGAAAACTAAGTTGACCGACCTTGGTGGCACTGGTGGATTGATTGCCATCGATAAAGACGGTAACATCAGCCTGCCCTTCAACACCGAAGGGATGTACCGGGGATATCTGATGGCTGGCGGTGAGCCGGTGGTGGAGGTTTTCAGAGAATGATGAACGACAAAGGGGCAGACCGGGAGGTCTGCCGCCCACAGAAATAAACGGTGTCTATGACAGCGAGAGAGAACATAAGCCAACGCTTGGTGATTGAACTGCGGCAGGCGACTGACGATGATTCAGAGTTCGCGTATGAGACCAAGAAGCTTGCACTCGGTGAGTATATCCGCAAGACCTGGGGTTGGGATGAGTCGTTCCAGCGAAAGTTCCATCAGGAGCACTGGCATCCTCAGAATGAGAAGGTGATCGCGCTGGACGGCTGTGATATCGGTAAAATAGTGGTATGGAAACGCGGCGAACATCTGTTGTTGGAGTGCGTTTATATCCTCCCCGAGTACCAGAATCGCGGCATCGGTACGCACTTGATTCGTCAGGTGATAAACAATGCCCGCCGTGAAAAGAAACCGGTGCGACTGGATGTGCTCAAGATCAACCCGGCGATTCGCCTCTACAAACGGCTGGGATTTCGCACCATTTCAGAGACAGAGACACATTATGTGATGGAATATTTATCGTAGGTTCGGCTTTGGCCGTATGTCGAAACCTCGTCCCTCGACTCCGCTCGGGATGAGGTTGACTGTTGCGCAGGGTCCTGATTCGCCAGAGGCGAATTGTGACCGTGCGCCTTCCAAAGGTTCGACAGTTACTTCTACGCAACTGACGATTTAGTTGCCTGTATAATAGTTGGAGATGTCCATTGATATATTTGACAAGACGTTCACCACGCACTTAATTGGATGAGCAATGCCAAGAACTTTAGTGCTCAAATCAGGTAATGTTGTGCGCTACCCAAAACGTATCGCGTTCTTAGCACTAATCAGCCTGATAATCGTGTTCTTTCAGGTCTGTTGTACATGCGACTACGACTTCACATACAGAGGCAAGGTTGTTAACGGGCATGACCAACAGCCGCTTGCAGGAGCCGAGATTCGTACGCTCGATCATGATCTTTATGCCATTGACCCGGGAGAAAACAATCAGTCCGTCTGGGGCGAGCCCGCTCTTTCGGACTCATCCGGCGACTATAAACTGCGAACATGGGGGCTATATGATTGTGGTCCGGGTCGGCCTGACATTGATGATCCCGGTGACCTGGGCTGGGTCTGCTTTCACATCGAGAAACAGGGCTACCTAACTGTAGACACCGCCTTCGATGGCACCAGCCTGCCAGACAGAGGGTCATACTGGGAGATTCCAACAGTTTCCCTCTTGCGCGATGACTCCAGTACTGCGCGCTGATCTATATTTTGCCTGGTGTTTCCGCCCTATCTGCGTATAATAGGCCAATGGCTACTGACTACCGCAAATACCTCGACCCGGAGACGGTCTCCAAGCTCAAGGGGATGGAACTCAAGGCCCGCATGGTGGTGGAAGGGTTCATCGCCGGGCTGCACAAGTCACCGTATCATGGCTTCTCGGTCGAGTTCGCCGAGCATCGTCAGTATATGCCGGGGGACAACATCCGCGACATCGACTGGAAAGTGTATGCCAAGTCCGACCGCTTCTATATCAAGCAGTACGAGGAAGAGACCAATCTCAAGGCGTATCTGTTGATGGACTGTTCGGCTTCGATGGCGTACCGTTCCGATGATCGCATGAGCAAGCTGGATTACGCGGGACTGTTGGCCGGGGCGCTGTCGTACATGATGCTGCGTCAACGCGACGCGGTCGGGTTGGTGACATTCGATGAAAAGATCCGTCGCTACATCCCACCGCGATCCAAGTCGGGGCATCTACATGTCCTGCTAAACGAAGTCGCCGCACAAGAACCGTCCGACACGACCGACATCGCCCAGACCTTACACGAAATGGCCGACCGGATCAAACGGCGCGGGTTGGTCATTATTATGTCCGACTTGTTGGACGATGCCGAGACGATCATCTCAGGACTGAAGCACTTCCGGTATGACCGGCACGAGGTGATTGTGTTTCATATCCTCGATCCTCGTGAGCGTGATTTTGCTTTTCCGCGCGAGGCGATCTTCAAAGACATGGAGACCGGCGAGGAGATCACCACTCTGCCTTACCAGATCAAGAAACACTATTCTACCGCCGTGCGTGCTTTCTCCGACGAAATCGCCTATGCCTGTCGCCAGTCGAATATCGACTACCACCCGATCGACACTGCCATGCCTTTCGACAAAGCCCTGTACGCGTTTCTGGCGAAGAGGGAGAGGTTGTATTAAGGGACGAAGGAGAGGGATGCCGAATGGCCGACCAGAATCAACGAAACCGAATTGAGTGGAGCGAATCTAAGCTGCTGGACCCGGAGTGGTTGGAGGAATACCGTCGAAAGCGAGAAGCACTTTACGATGATCTCGTCCTGCTAAACTCCAACCTGTATATAATGGATAAGATAGCTGGCTTCCCATTTGATCTCTTTGAACCTCTTTCAAAGACCTTTTGGGACTGCATATTTGTGAGTATGGTGGAGACCAATGTGTCCATTATCTACCGTATCGCAATCGATAATCACAAGGATGTCTTGACGTTACCAAACCTCATGGACGATATCCCAAATCATCTTCAAGCCCAGGAAGCCCGTAATGAATTCCTGTCGCGCCGCGATGAACTTATGTTTAAGAAGCGCTTCAGGGAATCGACAGATTACTTCCTGAAGGAGCGCCATAATCACATCGCCCACTTCAACCTCCGGGCTAACACCGAGATTACTGCCGAAGGCATACAACGTCGGGGACAGATTACATCACGAATGAGACATGCCTGTGAACTTCTCAACTCCCTTTTTGATCTAATCTCTTTAGGGCTTGGCCATGCCAAACTACTTCATAATTACAATCCAGGGATCACATATCCTGCCGATATGGATTCTCGTACGGATATCGAGGTAGTCCTAGATCGCATCGCACAGGATAGCGCATTGCTCAACATGCCGGAACAGCGGCGGGATTTCTGGCCCCATTACAGGAGGAACCTGTCAGAGTCAGAGATGGAAAAACTGAATAAATACCGCAAGAAGTTCGGGCTGCCGCCGGTGACGTAGATCGGCTCGTCCGCCTTTTACGGAGTGGCGTTCACGTTGAGTCCCACCCGCCGCTGACGCTCTGGGTAGGGGCACCGCGTGGATACCGTTTGTACCAATTCTCTTATTGACGTATATAGAAGGAAAGCTGGTCACAAAACCTGAGGAATAGCTGACTCATTATGCCTCAAGCTAAAAAGCCCTTCAAGCCGCGCGTCTCGGATGAGGCGGTCGGGGCCGGGACGGGCAAAGTGTGGCGGGAATGGCTCAAAGCGCTCGACGCCGCCGGTGCGCGCAAGATGACCCGCAAAGAGATCATCGCCTGGCTTGGCAAGCATCACCGGAATGTCACTCCCTGGTGGCGGCAAATGATCACCGTTACCTATCAGCAGGCGCGTGGGCGGCGCGAGGAACATCAGCAGCCGTCTGGTTATGAGATCAGTGTCAGCCGCACGATTCCCGTGACCGTGGGTACTTTGTACGACGCATGGCAGGACGGCAAGTCGCGCGACAAATGGCTTCCGAAAGCGATGCTGACGGTGCGCAAGGCGACGAAAAACAAATCGATGCGTATCACTTGGGAAAAAGACGGCACCAATCTTGACGTCAACTTCTACAAAAAGGGCCCGCAGAAGACTCAAGTGGCGGTGCAACACAGCAGGCTACCCGACAAGAAAGCCGCCGACAGGATGAAAGCGTTCTGGGGCAAGGCGCTGGACCGGCTGAAGGCTATACTGTCAGACCAGACTCGCGATGATTCCTCCCATCACTGACGCTCTGGGTGGGGTACCGGGTAGCAGCATCGCATGGATGCTGCTTTGCAATCCTTCTTGCGACTACGCCGGAAGAACGCGCGCAGCGCATAGAAGTAGCTTGCTACCTTGCCACTCACGCCATCAGCATCGCCTTGCCGTGGCGTAAGGTTTTCAGTATTAGGTCCAGACCGCTGATGACCAGAAGAACCAGCATAGTAAACATGAACTGGTCAGGGGGCAGCCCCAACCGCTGAAGATATGCGACGCTGCCCGTGAACATGGCGTCGATATTACCGAGCATGGTCTCGCTGAAACCACTGAGACCCGATAGCAACGACTCGTATCCGAGGAAGTAGAAAGTAATCGCGACCATCAATGCCGGCCCAAGTACGCCGAACAGGATGGTGAACGACCAACGTTCACCTGCAACCACACTGTTCTCCGCAACCTCCACCTGAGCCGCAACGGTGCGGGCGAAATCGGCCGGCAACTCAAACCCGGTATCATCGGCCAATTCCCCAAAGAGTGTGCGATATCGATGCATCGTTTCTCGGCATTGCTCACAGTTTTCTATGTGCTCACTTAACAGCGCAAAGTCCTCGCCGATCATTCCGTCGACATAGGCCTGAATTTGCTGTTCGGTGGCATGTTCGCCTTTCATAATTCCTCCGGCTGGTATTTCGCCAGCAATCTTTCCTTCAGAAGCTTGCGGGCGCGAAAAAGATAGCTCTTGACCGTGCCCTCCGGCAGCTTCATGATATCGCCAATCTCATGGTAGGTCATCTCATCAAGGTGGTACAGGGTCACGATCGTTCGGAACTGCGCAGGCAACCCGGCAATCTCGTGACAAAGCCGGGCCGAGCGGTCCCGATTCTCGGTATACTCGTCCGGTCGTACCGCTGATCCGATAACACTATCAACTGTCTCACCTTCCTGACAGAGATCTTCATATAGCGGGAGCTTTTTCTTCTCCAGATAGTTCAGGCATCGGTTGTAAGCCACGCGGCCGATCCAGGTGGACAGTTTCGATTCGTGCCGGAAGCTGCCGAGACTCCGGTGAATCTTGATAAACACGTCCTGGCAAATGTCGCGCCGATCCTCATCGTTCGGTATTATTCTAAAGACAATATGACTCACCAATCGCTGATACCTTTCGACAAACGCCTCGAAGGCCTTGTGGTCACCGGCCAGTATCCGTTCGATTTCCAGGTAGCTGTCGGCCATATTTCCATTACTCAAAGGGTTTGACAGTATAGACGATCAAAATGTTGCATAAGTTTCGGCTCTCGCGGCGCAACTTTTCGGCGTCTTTCCGGTCGGTTAAGTAGACGAAAGAGTGAGAAACCTTCAACAAAGGAGTTGATAATGCAGAATCCGGAAATCATCATAGTTCCTGTAATTTTCGGTGTATGTGCATGGGTCGTGAAGATGGTCCTCGACGCACGCACGCGCAATAGATTGATCGACAAGGGCTTAGTCGGGGAGGGCGTCAAGAACCTCTATCCTAAGATAGTCTCACCGGCCCTGTCAAACCTCAAATGGGGCTTGGTGCTGATGGGGATTGGGGTGGCTTCGATGATAAGTTTCTGGTTCCCGGATGCTATCTCCGAAGAAGGGACCCTTGGCCTGATCTGTATATTCGCCGGAATCGCCTTTTTGATCTACTACGCCATCGCCAACCAGCGCGAAAAAGAGCAGCGCAACAGCCCGGGTAACTGACTACCTGGGCTCTGACAGAGGCGGGCAAATACAGCCGGGATCGTGTTGGTCCCGGCTTCTTTGTATGCCTTGTCATTCCGGCTGCAAGAGCCAGTATCCAGTATCTGCACACAAAGTACGCCACCCTTCGACTCCGCTCAGGGTGACGTTGGAGGGAATGCTCAGGGTGACGTGTTGGCAGAATCGCAGGGATCCTGCCCCGCGCGAAGCGCGAAAAGGTGGCTTGTCACACGAAACCGCCCTTCGGCTCCGCTCAGCACAGGCCTTGTGCGCGGCAGATGTCCACATCTGCCGAGATGCGCGGGTGCCGCAATACCACTCACGGCCAAACAAGTTTGACCGTGCCACCCGCTACGGGAGTTTGACACACCAGACAGTGGCCGAGTCTGAAGACTCGGCCACCACAAACAAAGATTAGAGTTCGCAGCCTCGGCGCGTAACCGGATGTCGAAACCGCAGGGGGTTTCGACCTACAAGACCTTCTCGTACCCAGGGCGCGTAGCGCCCAAAAAGTGATCTATCACCTACCGGCAGATCGGCGGAGGGCCGTCGTTGAACATGTAGTCCACCATGTAAACCAGGTCGGCAATGTCAATATCGCCGCCCGAACCATCGACATCTGCGGCCGCCGCCACCGGCGGCGGCGGGCCATCGTTGAACATGTAGTCGACCATATATACCAGGTCGGCAATGTCAATATCGCCACCGGAACCATCCATATCCCCACATACAGCGCCGGAGTATGTCAACGTGTACACAGGCGAGGTTGAACTGTTCGTAGCAGCGTCAACTGCCTCGACTTTCCAGTAGGTGAGCTCGTCAGCCGGCAGCGGGTCGGGCAGATTCAACTCCGAAACGGTCAGCCCGCCATATTCGTGCGTGTTGGGCCCGGGTGTGAAGGCTGGGTCGGTCGAAACTGTAAGCGTGTAGGTTACCGGCGAACTCGCCTTGATCGACTCGGACCAGTCGAAGAACGGGGTTGAATTCAGCGTTACAGTTCCGTCTTCCGGCTCGAGAAGTTGCGGCTGATCGGGCGCTGTAGTGTCGACTGTAAACGACCAGACCAAAGAGTACTCCGAGCTGTCCGGACCGGTGGTCTTGAGCGACTTAACCCGCCAGTAATAGGTGCCATCGCCGAGGGTACTGTCGAATGAGTAGAGGTTCGTGTCGACTGTGCGACTGACTATGTTCTCACCAAACAGTTCATCGGTAGATATCTCCAACCGATAGCGGTCCTGGTCGTGTTTCCACGATGTCGACCAGGCAAAGGATAGTACCCCTCCATGATACGACCCGATCTCCGGAGTAGCCAAGCGCGGTTCCAACAGCGGCAGGTACCAGTTGGCGGTGTAGACCTCACTGTTGCCGTCGCGGGAGTCGGTCCAGACGGCGTTGATCTTATCGTGGTAGGCTGTCACGCCGATGTACTCGCCAATCAACCCGGCTCGAGAAAACGCCAGCGGCGTCAGGCTGCCGTCATCGGCGACCATGGCCGGGCGATCCGCCCGGTCGGACTTCAAGTCGCCGGGGTTCGATGATACTGTGGAAATACGATGATTACCGGTGAAAGTCAGCCCACCGTCAAAGGAATAGGCCGCCACCAGATCGAACAGGTAGTGGCCCGGCAGATCGTAACGCTGGTCGTAGAAGATCACCATGATCACTCCCTCCTGGTTGACGATCAACCAGGGGTGGAAGCTGTCGATCAGATCGGCGTCGATCGCATCGTTGATCTGAATGCGCGGCGACCAGGTGAGGCCATTGTCGGTGGAGCGGACGAAATCGACGTCGCTGCGGCTGCCGTCCTCTGGACCGATGTTGGTGAAGGAGATGTAAATGTTGCCGTCGAATGGACCGCCGGTGATGTCGGCATCAGCTGCCGGCGCCGAGTAGGTGTTGATGCCGCCGGCTGCGGAGGTGTAACCGCTGACCGACAGGATCGTGTCAGGGTAGGGGAAACTCTGGCCGCCGTTAGTCGATTTGGTGTGCTTAATAGTGTAGGTACCGGTGCAGTTGCCGGAGGAGTCGTAGGCGAAGCCCTGCCAGAAGACGTGCACGTCGCCGTTGGAGTTGACCAGGGGAAAGGCGAACTGTCCCGCGTCGCGAACACCGCAGCCGGAGGGGAACTGCTGTGGTCCCACTACGATGGTGTCCTCGAACGTCTGCACGTCGTCGATGGAGCGCACGAACTGCAGCCGGTTGGGACCTTCGTAGAAGCGCGCCCAGACACAGTAGACGTTGCCGTCGTAGACTCCGCCAGTGCGGTCGATGGCAACAAACTGTTTGTCCTCAAAAGTAGCGTTGCTACCTGACCATACGCCCGGCACCGGGCCGGTCCAGGAGACACCCTTGTCGGTCGACCTGTAAAACGCAATCGTGTTCAGACCGGTGAAACCGAAAGCATCCCAGTCCAGCGCCGACATGACGAAGTTCCCCAGCCGGTCGGCATTGAGAGTGGGATCAGACTGCTGTGAGTCCCAACCGAAAATCTGCATGCTCTTACTGACCAGAGAATCTATCCAGGTCAGGCCACCGTCGGTCGAGCGGCCTATCCCCATTTGCCGATATCCAAGACGAAAATCACGCCAGTTGGCTACAATCACATTGCTGTCGGTGGGGCAAATCCAAACCTGCTCCTCGTTATTGAGCCAGTTTTCGACATAAGTGAGGCGGATGTTGGCGGGCGGCGGTAGGCTGCTGTCGGCGATGGCGGTCGCGGAGATCGACAGCAAAACGGCGAGGATTGTTACCGTTAGCGGAACTCGTGTCATTTTGGGCTCTCCTTCGTGCTTGGTGCTCGAACAGGCGATTGGCGGGTAAGACCTGTGGTAAGTACCGGTTTTGTTACAAACTAGTTCCTTTTCTCATTTTGTCAAGGCACCGATACCGAACTGTGGGTAATAAGAAATTATCAGCCCTGCATCGGGGTGGCTCTCCTTGCTCCAGATTCGGCTGGCGGTGGGGCAGGGGCTCATAATTAATGACGTGCAGTATCGCTATTTGTTTAGGGAAAATACGGGTGCCCCACCTGCTGAGTGATCCTCAGGTCGCGCAAAGAACCGCTTGTCTGCGGCCGAGTCTGAAGACTCGGCCACCACAACCATCCAGACCTCACCCTGAGCGGAGTCGAAGGGTGCTGTCAGGCGACTCGCCTGACGGCCATCACGTGTCAAGGCTGGCGTCGGGCGGGTCGCCCGACACCACTATCGGATGGGTGGCCCGCCGTTTACGGTGGTATTTGTCGGCCTCACCATGAATGGTGGGCCACCCTACGGTTTTTTTTGAGTCCCGTCTTGAGAGGGGATTCAGGCGTGTGTTATAGCTCGGCAGATGTGGATATCCGTCACGCACAATGTTGCGGCAGGATCGCAGGGATCCTGCCCTACAATGCTGTCGAAACCGCAGGGTTTCGACCTACGTCCCCCCGACCGTGTCACCCCCGCGCAGGCGGGGGTCCCTCCGTATTCCGATACTCAATAAGGAACGAAGATGGATTCTCGCCTTCGCGGGAATGACAGGAGAGGATGCTCGTGAATGACAACAATGGGTGCGCGCGGAGCGCCAGGAACAGGCTTGCCGGCTACAACCCCAACTGTGGAAACTCGCGTTGCAAAGTAGTCAGATAGGCGCTGTCCAGCCCAAGGGGAATCGCGCGGCGGTAGAGCGCCGATGCTTCGGCGAACCGGCGCTGGTTAAGGTGGTACTCCGCCAACTCGGTCAAGGAACTCAGCGGGGCGTCAGTGCGGGCGACAAGGAGATTGAGGTACTTGAGCCAGTTATCAAGATCATTGGTGCGTTTGTAGATATGTACAAGGCCGACCAGTGGCCCCGATTCATTCGGAGACAGCTTGTGCGCACGCTTGAGGGCAACCTCCGCCTCGGCATAATCGCCCCGCTCGTAGTAGGTCCGGGCCAGGCTGTTGTAGACAATAGGATTGTAAGGATTCATCCCGGCAGCGATACGCAACATCACCAAAGCGCTGTCGAACTGGCCAAGCTGCAGATAGCACTTCCCCATGTTGGCATAGGGGGCCACAAAAGTTGGATGCAGGTCGATCGCCTTTCGGTACAAGGCAATTGCCTCAACACATTTGCCCTCTTTCATGAGAGCCAGGCCCTGGCGATTCAGAGCGAACTCCGGGTAGTCGGTGACATAGCGCTGGTATTCGCGTTCCGAAGTATGGGCGTCACCTCGATTGTCATAGAACTTCTTCAGCAGGGTGCGTCCGATCATGTTCCTGGTCTTGTCCAGCGCTGCGTAGCTATTGAACCAGGTCACGGACAAGTCCGGACTGGTCTGACTTATTGCTCGGGGAAAAAGCATCAGGAAACCCAGGGCTGTCATCATGAGGACAATAGCGCCGTAGCGCCTTGATCTAACTTTCGGATCGAGCACAAAGTAGAAACAGGCCAGCGCCACCGGCACTCCAACAAATGAGAACAAATCCCAGTCGCGCGCCATCCCTAACTTAGGATCGAACACAAACACCGCCCCGCAGCAGGATGCCACGACTAATAAGAGATAACGGTACTCACGTAGCCTTACCAGTTTTTTCAAGGGGCTGAAGAACAGTAGAACAAGCGCAATCGGCAGCGACGGTACAAGCAGAAGCAGCAGGTTGCCGAAATCGATCAGGTGCGGCAGTGAAAACAGATGGTATCCCTCAACTGTAAACCGGTCCGGCAGCAGCGGCACGATGGCGAATCGGAAATAGAAATGGTGGTAATAGAAATGCAGAAAGACGGCTATCATGACGGCGGAAAGTACGGCGGCCAACAACCATCTGGTCCCGGTCGACCATCGGCCGATCCGACGGGACCATCGCGTATCAGCCATCAGGAGGTAGACCGCGCTCGGTATCAGGGCCACCCCGAAAATGTGGAACAGCACTGCGAGACCAACCATCGGCAGCACGCTCCAGCGTGGCGCCCGACCGCGCGCCACCAGCAAACCGGTCAGACAGTACAGCGACACCATAACGACAAAACCGGAGTAGTTCTCGACGTAACCGAAGAAGTTGTACAGGCAGCCGCACGAGGCCAGCCCCAGGAAGAACAGGATTCGATCACGGTTCTGCTCGAACAAAGCCCGCGCGAATATAACCAGCGAAACCAAGTAGGCGACTCCCGCGCCGATAGAGATCGACTGGAAACTCTTCAGAGCGGCCGGCTCCCCCCGGCCAAGAAGCTGCTTCACCCAGATATGCAGCATCGCCTCCCCGATCTCGCGCGTTTTGACCAGCGGCTCGGGGTCGGCCAACAGAGCCAGTACGGTGTAGCCGTCGCCGAGGAAGTGCGTCCGGGCGCGCCAGAGGTAGAACAGAAGGGTCAGGGTAGCCACCAGACCGCTGGTGACGATCCAGTAAACGGCGCTGTTTATCGGATCGGTAGAATCGACGTCGTGCTTACAGTAACGATGGCAGAGTATTGACAGGCCAACGAGCAGCAGGGCACCTCCAATGAACAGCGCCCAGGGCACGCTCGCCGGATAATAAGCCCACAGGTTCAGACCCCATATTCGATGTTGTGGAAAGGACGCGGCCGCGAGATAGGCGATCAGCAGGAAGAAATATGCAGCGGCGGCCGCGTTGAACGAGTTGACTATCTTTTTCAAGTCGCTGGACATTCTCGATATCTAACAGGTTGTTGATAAAGCTCTTTTTCTCGTCTTTGCGAGGCCATAAATGGCTTCTTCCGCTACGCGGCAATCTCGAGCGATGTACCAAGCAGTCAATAGAGATTGCCGCGTCGTCCGCCAGGGCGGACTCCTCGCAATGACGGCATCACGGTTTTTGAACACTCCCTAGGCGTCGAACCTACTGTATACACGTGGCGCACGAGGACGTACACCACGCACATAGTCTATCGTAAGCGGCGTTCTCAGGCAAACGAAAAACCCTCCGCTATTACAAGGGAGGGTTCCGCATGCGTGAAAACTTCGAGATCGTCAGCCATAGATCTCAGCGTTATTGCACTTGCAAACTCCGATATTCTGGGCCCGCATTTTCCAGCCGCCCTTGTCGCTTTTGACCGCCTTCATGAACTTGACGAATTGGATGGGCTCTTCACAGACCGGGCAGGTCATAGCGTAGGCTCGCTTGTTGGCCTTGTCGGCGAACGACATTTTCTTAGCCATGGGAGAAAGATTCCTCTATGTTCAATGATTCTTCTTTTTCGAGCTTTTTCAACTCTTCTGTAACCGCCACAAACAGTCGGGTGGTTTCCCGAAAAATCCCGAACTCCTTGTTCTGCTCAAAAAACGGCGCCGCCTTATCGAACTGTTCGGCCGCTGTTTCATATTTCTTATCCTTCAAGGCCGCGAGCGCCTGAAAGTACGCTTTTTCCGCCGGCTTAAGCATACGACGTGGCCTCTTTCTGGAGCCGTTCGGCCTCTTTGAGTCGTTTCACGTACGGCTCGACTTTGTAGCCGCCGGACTTGAGGTAATATATGATAAAGGCCGACAAAAGCAAGGTCTCTCTGTTTTTCTGTATTTCGGCCGACTTCAAAGATTCATCCAGGACCGACAGCAAGTGCTTGCGTCCGGCCGACATTTCGAGAAACATACCCGAAGCCCGAGCCAGGGTTTTTCCGAACAGGCTGATCGAATCATCCTCAGGTTTCTTTGATTCGGGGCCGCGCTTGAGAGTAACCGAGCGCCTCGACCGCTGCGCCGCCTCTTCCCAGCGATTGATCTCGGATGCAATCTTGCGCCCTGCCGGTGAGCCGTCGCTTTGATCGAGCCCATCTTTGATTTCATGCAGGATTCGGTCGATCCGATCGATATCGCCCGGTCTCAAGTCACCCTGCTCAAGCTGCTGGTTGTGCTGCGCGAACCATTCGCCGACAGCCTCCCCGGTCGTGTCGCCGAGTTCATTTCGCGCAATGTCGTCCAACCGATTGAGACCCTCAAGCACACTGAGACGCTGCTCTTTTTGTCCAACTGCTCGCTCCAAAAACGACTCGAGCGTATGCTGAAGCTTCTTGAGAGTCTCCGGGTGGCTCAATCAGCCTCCTCGACCAAAGTACTGGTGATGGCGCGCTTGACAGTAGCGCGGCGCGGCTTGGCCGTCAGGTAATCTTCAAACAGCCCGGCCAGACGGTCGGCCATCTTATCCAGTTGGGGCGATGACGTTTCCTTCTTGCGTTCGGTCTTGGTGATAATACCGGCCAGCTTGAGGTGAGCCAGCAGCTTCAACGTCTCATCGCGCTTGAGTGAACCAAGCTTGCAGATTTCGTTGAGATTGCGACGACCATCAACCAGCGCCATGACGTTCCACTCCTCAGCTTTGAGCGAAACATTGCGCGTGCGCCCCGCCTGGGAAGCGGATATAGTGTATACCGCCTCGAGATCAGGCAGCGTTTCGCGCACCATGTTCATCTCATCGACCCGGCGCAATCCTTCAAGGATCACGTTCTCCACTGAAAGATCGACCGTGATCTCTTCCTCGGTCGGAAACTGATTATCGTAAAACTTGAACGATCCGGTTTGCCATGACAACAATGAGTAAAGAAGTTCTTCCACCTGCCTGGTGACCACCTGGGTGAGGTCGGCCCGATCGATGTAGTTGCGACCGATCATGATCTCCCCGAGACGCTTGCTGTTTTCACTCTTGGCCTGAACATTGACCGCCTCCTGAAGCTGCTTGTCGGTGATGACCCCGCGCTCCTTGAGCAGTTGACCCAGGTGAAACGTCTGACGAGGGCCATACCCATAGACGACATTGCCGTCTCGGAAGTACACCATCACAATCGAATCGTCTCTCTGGATCCCCAGCGTCCCCGACTTTCGGCTGGACGCTATAAGTTGAAGGATTTCAGGTAGTGTAAATCGCTCTATTCGTCCCTGCAAATCAAGATCCATAGTCACACCGTACCCTCGATAAAGAATGTGTCGGGCCGCGCCGTCTCCCGAGCCGCATGTCAGCCGGCGCACGGTGGTGGCTGCAGACAGACGGTCATACCGATCACCACCGATTGTCCGACAGACTAATACATGCAGGCCGCACAGTCAACAACAACTGTTACGAATCATGGGATCGTGCAGGCTTTTTTGTGCGTGGTGTACATCCTCGTGCGCCACGTGGATAAAGGGGCAGACGAGGGCGTCTGCCGCCCACCAACTCGCTGAATCTTCAGAAGTTATTTGGGTGGTGTCGGGCGACCCCGCCCGACGCCTGCCTTCACACGTGATGGCTGTCAGGCGAGTCGCCTGACAGCACCAGAACGACAAGGTCAGCCCTATTTCGATGAACCACTGCATTTACTTGTGTGGCGATATGAACGGTCACTATATTGACTCAGAAACCCGACAGTGATCATGGACGAACGAATCAGAATACTCAAGCTGACCGAAACCAGAGGCGGCGCCAGGCTGACAATTTCCGGTGAGGAGAGCCCGCTTCAGGTTTCACTGGACATGGTTCATCGCCACCGCCTGGTCGAGGGGATTGTCCTGACGGAGGCTCAGGTGGGCACCCTCCACGAAGAGGCCGCTTTATTCCGGTGCGACCATCTGGCCGCCCGCTACCTCGCCATGCGTGATCATTCGGTTGGGGAACTCAAAGACAAGTTACGTCGCCGTCAGTTCTCACCGCAGGTAGTTGCGTCGACGATCAGCAAATACCTTGAAAACGGCGCTCTCGACGACGCGCGCTATGCCATGATAGTCGGAGCGTCCCTGCTCAAACGCCGTCCGTGCGGTCGCGGATACCTGTGTGCTTATCTCCAAAAGCGAAAGATAGCCCGCGACCCGGCCGACCAGACCGCCGAAACTTTGCTGAGCCACGAGGACGAGACCGAGTTGGCCACCACCGCGCTGGAACAACGCTGGTCTCGCTTCGGCCAATTAGAACTTGAAACCGCCCGCACGAAAGCCTATAATTACCTCGCTCGTCGCGGCTTTGGCTATCAATCAGCCAAGACTGCCTTTGCTCGGCTGTGGCAGAAAACAAGTGAGGAACCCGAAGATCAAGACTTCTGAGATCAGACAAGCCTTCCTGGACTTTTTCGAAGCCCGCGATCACCGCATCGTGCCGTCCTCGCCGGTCATCCCGTTCGATGATCCGACTATCCTGTTCACCAACGCCGGCATGAACCAGTTCAAGGATGTCTTCACCGGGCGGCGCAAAGTCGATTACAAACGGGCGGCCAGCAGCCAAAAATGCATCCGCGCCGGCGGCAAACACAACGATCTCGACAACGTCGGGTTCACCGCCCGGCACCATACCTTCTTTGAAATGTTAGGCAATTTTTCGTTCGGTGATTATTTCAAAGAAGAAGCGATCCAATTCCACTGGGAGTTGATGACCAAAACGTTCGGCCTGCCCATAGAGCGGCTATATGCTACTGTCTACGAAACCGACGATGACGCTTTTGCGCTCTGGGAGAAGATCGCGCCCCAGTTGAAAAACGGCCGCATTCTCCGCTTCGGCAAGAAAGACAACTATTGGAGCATGGGGGATATCGGTCCCTGTGGTCCCTGTTCGGAGATCCACTTCGACCGCGGCGAGAAGTTCGGGGCCGGTCCCGACGATGTCGTCAATGGCGAGACCGAACGATTTGTCGAAATCGGCAACCTCGTCTTCATGCAGTTCGACCAGCAGCTGGATGGAACCATCGTACCGCTGCCCAAGCCATCGGTCGACACCGGCTCGGGATTGGAGCGGATCGCAGCCATCATGCAGAATGTCGACAGCAACTACGGCATTGATTTGTTTCAAGGCTTGATTGCCGCCATCTCTGACGTAACCAGCGCGAAGTATGCCGACCATGTGGTCTCGCATCATGTTATCGCCGACCACCTGCGGGCGTTGACTTTTGCGCTTGCCGACGGCGCCGGTATCTCCAACGAGGGTCAGGGGTACGTGCTGCGTCGCATCCTCAGACGCGCCGCACGGCATGGGCGTTTGTTAGGTGCCGAAGAACCATTTATTTACAGGCTGGTGCCTGTGCTGGTCGATGCTATGGGCGAGGCATACCCAGAAATCGTCGACAAGCAGACGCATATTGAAAATGTAATCAGGCTTGAGGAAGAATCGTTCTTGCGCACGCTTGAGACGGGGCTGGGGCTGTTCGAGCAAGTTGCAAGAAAAGTGCGAACTACCGGCGGCACGGTCATCATCGGCGAGGACGTATTCAAGCTGTACGACACTTACGGTTTCCCCTACGACCTGACCGAGATCATCGCGTCGGAGCAGGGCTTGACTTTGGATCAAACAGGGTTTGACAAATGCATGGCTTGGCAGCGCGAGCAGTCGAAGGCGATGGGCGGGTTCGACACTTTGGTGCGTGACACATCCAAGAGATACATTGACGAAATGGAAAGGAACGATGTCCTAAGGCTGGTCACCACCAGTTTTGTCCGCCGTGCACTATCTATCTATACGAAAATCATCTTCGTATCAATCGTGGATACACCGGATGTGGCCGTTGTATTGGAAGATAGCCCATTTTATGTTGAGGCGGGTGGTCAAGTCGGTGATGTCGGTGCAATAGCTACCCCAGATGGCCATGTAAGGGTTGTTGTAGATGCCGTTGTAAGCCACAAGGAACTAATCATTCATATAGGGCGACTAACAAAAGGCTCACAGGACGATCTGATAAACGCTATGGCCGTCACCGCCTCCGTCGACGCCGAACGCCGTTGGGATATCATGCGCAATCACACTGCCACGCACCTTGCGCACAAAGCGCTGCGCAAGGTGCTTGGGGATCATGTCAAACAGTCGGGCTCTTACGTGGGACCCGACCGGCTGCGGTTCGACTTCTCGCATCACCAGCCGATGACGCCAGATGAAATCGCGCAGGTCGAACAGATCGTCAACGAACAGATATTGAACGCGGACATAGTCGGCACCGAAGAGATGGATGTTGATGCGGCCAAAAAGTCGGGCGCCATGGCTCTCTTTGGTGAGAAGTATGAAGACAAGGTGCGCGTGGTGTCAATCGCCGATTTCTCGAAAGAACTGTGCGGCGGGACGCATGTCGACAACACCAGCCAGATCGGACCGTTCTTCATCACGCTCGAGACCGGAATCGCGTCAGGGGTGCGTCGACTTGAGGCGATCACGGGTCGTGAAGCGATCAAGCTGATGCTTGATGCCAAGCACTTCCAGGTGGACGCCGCGCGGCTCCTGTGCCGCACCGAAGCTGAAGCGCTCGACGGCCTGCAACAACTGAAAAAAAGCAACCGCGCCCTGGAAAAGGAGATCAGGAAGGTCAAGGCCGAGAGGTTCGCAGGCGGCGGTCAGTCGGTTGGGGAACGCCGTAAAATAGGACCGGTGGAATATGTCACGTATGATTTCGGTCCCAGCGACCGCGACGCCATGGCCGGATGGGTGGATAGTGAGAAGTCCGGCAACGCACCTGTTGTGGTGCTGGCCTTCGGTACCATTGCCGAGAAACCGACGGTCATGGTCGGCGCCAGCGCAGCAGCGACAAGTCAGCATGACATGCACAGTGGATCGCTGGCCCGAGAGTGCCTTGGCCTGCTCGGCGGACGCGGCGGCGGCAAACCAAACTTTGCGCAGGGTTCGACAGCGGCCGGGACGGTGGCTAACGAGGTGTTTGAGGTTTTTGGCAAGGCAGTTGAGGAGAAATTGGCGGAGAGGTAGAAGGAGACGGTGGCGCTTTTGTTGTGCCCGCTGAGTCTTCAGACTCAGCGGTAGGCACAGCCTGTTTTGTCTGTGGCCGAACCTGAAGATTCGGCCACCACAACGTGAAGTGACGCTACGGATTAGATCGCAATGCTGACACCGACAAGGACGCGTGAATGAACGACGGACCGATCTACACTAAGCTACTGGCCGACTGCAGCCGACGCGGGGGCGGTTTTCTGCTCTTGATCGATCCGGACCGGGTGCCGCCATCATCGTATCTTCCCCTTTCCGAGGCAGCCGCCGAGTGCGGCGTCGACGCTATTCTGGTCGGAACCTCGTTCATGCTTGATCGTAACTTTGCAACTGCCGTTCAAGAGATAAAACATGCCGCGCGCGTGCCGGTGATTATTTTTCCGGGGTCGTACGCCCAGATTACACCGGCGGCCGATGCGATTCTTTTCACCTCGTTGATCTCCGGCCGCAATCCCAGCTATCTCATTGACGAACAGGTCAAGGGCGCGCCGATAGTGAAACGATGCAACCTGGAGGCGATCCCGACCGGCTATATGTTAGTGGAGTCGGGGTCGCTGACCTCGGTGCAATTCATCTCCGGCACACTTCCGATCCCTCACGGCAAAAGCGATATTGCCTGCGCGCACGCTCTCGCTGCTCAGTATCTCGGGATGAAACTAGTCTATCTTGAAGCCGGGTCGGGGGCTGAAACACCGGTGTCACTCGAGATGGTCGAAGCGGTGTCGTCGTATGTCGATATTCCGGTCATAGTCGGCGGCGGTCTGCGAAGCCCGGAAGACTGCGCCGCGCGGGTCCGGGCCGGAGCGTCATTCATGGTGGTCGGCAGTGGGCTCGAATGTGAGCCGGAACCGAACTTGATGCGCGAATTCGCCGCCGCTATTCATGCAAAGGAGACCGTAACAGTATGAACGAAGATGTCCGCCTGGTACGCTTGACGAAGCTGGCCGAGGACAGCGCTATTCTGCGCCGGTCAGTGATCGAGCAACTGGGAATACAGATTCTTGATGTGGCGGCGCTGATCTCCGGCGTCATCGGCGCCGGCGGCAAATTGCTCATCGCCGGAAACGGCGGCTCAGCCTCCGACGCCTCCCATTTTGCGGCCGAGATGATCGTCCGGCTGACCTCGGAGCGCAAGCGCCAATCGCTGCCGGCTATCGCGCTGGGGATGGATCCATCGGTCACCACCGCCGCCGCCAATGACTTCGGCTACGAGAATGTTTTCGCCCGCCAGGTGGAAGGACTGGGCCAAAAGGGTGATCTGTTTTTTGCCATCTCCACTTCCGGCAACTCGGCCAACCTGGTGAAGGCTGTCAGCACCGCTCGCGAACGCGGCCTGCTGACAACGGCGCTCTTGGGCGGACGCGGCGGCAAGTTGGCCAAACAGGTCGAGCGGCCCCTAATCGTACCGCACACTTCCACCCAGCGCATTCAGGAAGAACATATTTTCATCATCCACATCCTGGTGGAACTGATCGAAAGCGATCTGTTCGGATGAACACACTCTCGCCGTCAAAACTTACCGACGCCCTCTTTTTCTTCTATGCTTTGTTCATCTTTGGCAGCACTTTCTCAATCGCGCTGTCGCAAACGTCGCTGGGCCTGGCGTTGATAACTTTCGTCGCAGTGATCATCGTGCAACGTTATCAACCGTTTGTGACCACCCTGAAACGGTTCTACATTTTCATAGCGCTCTATATCGTCTGGATGGCCGTTTGCGCCCTGATGGGCGAGACCGCCTCGCGGTCGTTATTCATCATGAAAGAAGACTGGCTGTTCCTGATCGTGCCGATCGGCATCTTTCTGTTTCAAAACGAGACCTACCGCAACCGTCTGATAATGATCTTTGCCGCCGGCGTGCTTCTGATTTCGGTGTACGGGATCATGCAGCACCTGCTGGGTCTCAACTGGTTCAAGGATTCTGCCCTCACCGCTGCTGAAGGCTTCGGCTACAAAGTGCGTGGGAATTTCTCACATCGATTGACCTTCGGCAACTACTACGCCACCGCCGCGCTTTTTTTCTTTGGCTACGCCATAACGCGCGGTGACGACATCGTCCGCTCGCACCGACGGTTGTATTTGCTGGTGTCGCTGCTGGCCATGATCGTCACGCTCCTGTCGTTCAGTCGAGGGTCTATTCTGGCTGTGGTGGTGGGGCTGCTGGTGGCAGGGGTTATTCTTGGCCGCAAGCATCTGGTGAGCATTCTTGGCGCGCTGGCTTTGATGGCGCTGGTGGTTGCTCTTGTCATGCCGGGACTGGTGGGGCGCTTCACCCATGCCGCCGAGCGAGAGTTGGATCTCGAATACGAGGGCGGACGTCCTTTCATCTGGAAGAAGTCCCTGGACATCGCTCGCGAGCATCTGATCTTCGGTGTCGGAGCGGGCAATTTCGAAACCGAATACGCCGCTCGACTGCGGCCCGACATACCATATTTTCGCAAACATGTCCACGCCCACAACGACCTGATCAACATGGTCGCAACCTATGGCCTGCCCGGGTTTGTCCTGTTCGCAGGGCTGTGGCTGACTGTCTTCGGGTACTTCATCGGCGGCCGTAAGCGCGGACGATTCCCCGGTGGCGACCGTTTTTTCCTGGCGGCGCTTCTGGGTTCGACTGCCTTTTTCACCACTTCGATGGTCGAAGCCACCTTCGCCGACGAGGAAGTCCGTCAGATGTTGATGTTCGTGTGGGCTGTCGGTCTCTGGTCGTGGTATAAGAAACAGCCGGACCTGAAGCGCGGTAACGTTAAAAGGTCTTGACAAGCAACCTGTTATCTCTTTCTTGGAGACTGTGATGGCCAAAAAAGTTACTAAATCCTCCGCCAGGGCTGCCGCTAAGGTTGCCGCCGACCGCCACGAAGAAATCCGCTGGCCCTTCGGCATGAAGAACTATCTCGTCTTTGCCCTCGCCCTGGTGGTAATCGTGATCGGTTACGTCACCCTCGGTTACGGCTCGATGACGCTGGCGCCGGCGCTGCTGGTGCTCGGTTACTGCGTCCTGATCCCCGTGGCTATCGTCATTAGAGACCAACCGGACGAATCACGGACGGTAGCCGACGGCGCAACCTCCAGCGGTCCTCCGGAATAGCCTCCGAGCGTCCTGTTCACCAAGACACCGCCCGGCGATGCATCTGTAAGGGCTGTCTCTCATCCTTTTCTCTACGTCTGAACTAAACCGACCGTTGCCACCGACAACTCTAACCAGTATCATAACTCCGTATGAGGCCCAGCGCGATTACGATTAGTGACACCGGGCAGTGAGAGGAGAAGACTTCAGTGGTTCTTGATCCGTTCTGTAGTGAGTCGGCATCGAGGCGGGATTACGCCATAGGTTTTCTGTGCGCCTCCAGTTCCTGGGGCGGGCTGGAGATGAATGTCCTGAGGCTGGCTCTCTGGCTAAAGGAGCGCGGTTGGAAGGTGATCTTGTACGGTCAAAGGGGCACTAAACTATTTGAAAACGCTGAGGCCGGCGGGATATCGGTCAGGCATCTGAACTCAACATTCAAGTACGGCGACCTGGTCAACGCCCAACGGCTGGCGCGCTATGCCAAACAGGATAACGTCCAACGGCTCATTATCAATTACGGCAAGGACCTCTTTCTGACCGTGCTGGCGGGGATATTTTCCGGTCGTTTCTTCAAACTGATTATGCAGCAACATCTGCACGTCGGTGGCGCTAAGAAGGACCTCTTCCACACCTGGGAGTATCGACACCTCGACGCCTGGATCGCGCCGCTGCCGATGTTTGCCGACCGCCTGAAACTCAACACGAGACTGGACCCCGGAAAAATCCATATCATACCGTTCGGGCTGGAACTGGATCGCTTCACCAGACGACGACCGGACAAGATGGAGGCACGACGAAGGCTCAACCTTCCCGAGGAAGCTACCATAGCCGGGATCGTCGGGCGTCTTGATGTCAAGAAAGGTCAGGACGTGCTGATCCGGGCCGCTCACCTGGTGCATGAGGCCGGGTGTCCGTTGCATCTTCTGATCGTCGGCGACCGGACGGCCAACGACCCGGAAGGATTCTTCGAGTTACTGGAGAGTCTGTCGGAGCAGTTCGGTATGAAATCGTTCGTACACTTTAGCCCTCATCATGCTGATGTGGAACGGGTATATGCGGCGATGGATATCTTTGTGCTGACTTCGCATTCGGAGACTTACGGCATGGTCACGATCGAGGCGATGGCCAGTCGGCGGCCGGTGATCGGTACCGCCGAGGGCGGTACCCTCCAGATTATAGAGGACAGTGTCAACGGACTCCTGGTTCCTCCCCGCAATGATCGAAAGCTGGCTGAGGCGATTCTGAAGTTGGTCAATGATCCCAACCTCGCCGAGAAGCTGGCCTTGCAAGCGGAGTCGGATGCTCTCGCTCGCTACTCACATTTGCGTCAGGTGGAGATGATCGAGTCGTTGTTTGACAGCCTCGGCTGAGTCGTAGGTCAAGAGCCTTGGACTCGGGCTACAGCGGTTTCGACAATTGTAGGTCAAACCTGACCTACAAGAACCGGCAGCATCACGGGGATACGGGGACAGCCTCTCCTCGTCTGCCGTCCACAAGTGTTACCGTCGCCCTTCGACTCCCAGGCTGTGTCGCAATTGGGTTTTTAATTGAGTATTGATTATTAGTCGATATGTTGTGGTTCAACCAAGATAGGTAGTGAGGATTTTGAAATGGCATAT